>OWIP01001900.1_pt1 | contig 12028 bp, 10 predicted proteins | sample 1732581 | NCBI WGS metagenome assembly OWIP01 (sample SAMN05065731, study PRJEB22554) | human gut metagenome | biome: ENVO:2100002; feature: ENVO:00000062; material: ENVO:00002003 | host: Homo sapiens | place: USA
CAAGCAGAAGACGGCATACTAGATAGGCTCCGGTCTCGTGGGCTCGGAGATGGGTATAAGAGACAGGGGCGCTACCGTTGGGGTAGGCGCTACGGTCGGTGTGGGCTCAACCGTCGGAGACGGTTCTACAGTAGGTGTAGGCTCTACTGTAGGAGTGGGTTCGACAGTAGGAGTAGGCTCTACGGTCGGACTGGGTTCCACAGTCGGAGTAGGTTCGATTGTGGGAGTAGGATCAGTCGTAGGAGTAGGATCTACCGTAGGAGTAGGTTCTATCGTCGGTGTAGGTTCTATCGTCGGTGTAGGCTCGACCGTAGGGGTAGGTTCTACTGTTGGAGTAGGCGTGGGATCTCCGCCAGCAGGATTTACGGCAACGGATACGGAATCAGCCGATATAGCGGGGCTATCGGTACCGGGAACCATTACGCATTCCCTAAGGCCTGAGGTAAATGCAGCCTGAGATTCGTTGGTTATGTCGCTCTTGGCGGTAAAGGTCAGGGTCATTATAACGCCTGCGGGGAGAGTTTGATCAAGGTTCATATCGAACCAGTTAATCTCAAGATAGTTATCGGGCGCGGTACCTTTTATAAGGTCTGCGCTGAGGTTGTTGCTCGCAGAATTGCTGCCCGTAAGTTCGAACAGGTTTCCGTTAAAGCCCACTGTGAACGTGGCTGAGGCCATATTGATTATAGCCTCCTCAAGCGTAAGCGAAACGTTTACGCTTTCGCCCGCCTTTATGGCGGCGTTATTTACGCTTGGCGTAAGGCTTTGCGCCAATGCACCGGCTGCAATGCCCAATACCAGCGCAATTGCCAGTACAACAGAAAATAGTCTTTTTTTCACTTTATATATTCTCCTTTATCAGTTGGCACTTGCGGGAAAACTGCTTATCTTTCCCTTGCAGTAAAGAATTATGTTGCCGGCATCGCTTGAGGTGACCTGTCCGTCGCCGTTTACGTCTGCCGCAAGAATCTGCTCAGCGGTAAGCTCAGTCTTACCCTTCAGGTAAAGTATGACTATACCCGCGTCGGTGGAAGTTACTTCGCCATCGCCGTTCACATCGCCGTACAATAGCGGCATTACTTTGCCGCATACGCTGCACTTGGTCTTGTCATCGGTGCCGCGGATATGGTGACGGGTCTCGGTGGGGCATTCCACATAGTAGAACCTTATAATGTCACCCTTCTTGAGAATATACTGGTCAAGCCTTGCCTGAGTTGTCTCATCAAGCATGGGAGAAGAACCGTTCACGGTGAACATCCAGCCGGCCCACGGGCCGTACTTCTCATCGGCCAAGCCAAGGGTTACGCCATCAGGCGAAGTTACCGAGTTAAGGTATGAACCGTTGCCGGTATAGGTGTAGCCGCTTTCGGTTATGGCTGCAACGACGGCATCCATGCCGGTCTTGTAATCCGCGCTGTTGCAGGTGTAAGTATAGTTGAAGTCCGTAAAGGTTTTGTCTATGGCGTTGCCGTCCATGTTTACGGTAACGCTTATAGTCTCGGTATTGGGATTATCTATACCTTCGGTGCCTATGACCTTCACTACTATGCTTATGGGTTGCTTGTAGAACTTGGCAAACTGAGCATAGTCGGCATTGTCTTTGAACTTCTCGTAGTACTTTGAATACTCGCTGTAAGAAAGCACGCTGTCTATCTTAACGCTGGTATTGTACTGCGGCTTAGTCAGCAGCAGGTTTTCGTGCTTAATCACGTTATCGTTGCTGGAACGGAAGCAGCGATACTTTTCGGAAGCGTACCAGCCGTCTATGCTGTCAGCCTTTACGCCAACGCCCTTGGCATCATCGGCCGTACGGATGAATTTATATCCGTCGCCGTCGGGGACTATCTCTATGAAGCTCCACATATCCCCTGTTATGTTGTCCTTAGCGGAGTTGGCCTTCTTTATACCGTCCCAATATACTTCCTCTGTGCAGACCTTCTTCATGAAAGCTGCCGCGGTGTCAAGCTCGTTCTGGGCAAGCGGCTGCACGGTAACTTCTATGGCTGCGCTTGCGAGCACACCGGTGGCTTCGCCTTCGCCACTTGGCCTATCCAGTATTTCTATAGTGATGGTAACGCTTTTGGCTTCACGGCCGGGCAGCGGACGATAGGTCAGCACGCGCGCTGCGTTGTATACATCGGTGGAACTGATAACGTCCTCGTTGCTGCTGGTGATCTTTATCGGCGTATATTTGCCGTCAAAGCCCTTGCTATAAAGCTGCATACTTAGCGCACTAAGGTCTTTGGTAGTAAAGAACTGAATGTCGCTTGCAACGTTGGCCTTATCGATATTGCTGTCGTTACGCGGATTGGTAAGCGCGTCTTCAGCTTCCAGCATCTTGTTCAGCAGTTCCTGATAATCTACGTCCTTTTCAACAACGCTACCTTTTATGGTGACATTGTAAGTCTTGTAGAGATACAGGTCATCTCTGCCGCTGTAAGTGAGCTTAAGGGTAAGCACAACGGCGGTATCGTTGCTGGGTATGCTTACAGTAGCTTTGTAGGGCGAAAAGTAAGGATAGCTTACTTCTGAAATGGCAATGTCCTTGCTGCTGCTCTGCCATGTTGCGGTGGCCCAAAGCTCAAGGTCGGTAGAACTGCTGTAATCAACCTTGCTCTCATCTACGTCGGCCTTTACGGGGTATTTAGGCAGCTTGGTAAGATCCTCGGCCTTTTCAATGGTTGCGGGTATGTTTATCCTGTCCGCAACGGCCTTTAGGGCCGCCTTAGCCTTGGCTTCGTCCAGACCCATGCCAAAGTTACAGGCAGTGGTTTCCTTGTTGAAAGTCTTGTAGGTCAGAACGAATACAGGACGCACATAGCCTGTAGCGCTGGAGGTGCTGCCTTTTTCATTCCATTTGTATATCAGGGTGCCGTCATCAGCAACGCCAACATAGTTATAGCTTGAATAGTTGTCTTTTGCACCGGCCTTTACGGAAACGGCAACGTCGGTTATGCTGGCGGCGGTCAGTTTGGCCTGTATCATGGTAAGGGCGTTAGAGTCCTTGCCATAGGTGGGCAGATAGGTTCCGCTTATGGCTTTCTCGGCTGCGGTAAGCTTAGCGTCGGCTTCCTTCTCCTCTTCGCTCTTGGCTTCGGTCCAAACGGCGTAAAGGTTGAAGGGTTCGTTATCTTCGCTGCCGTCTCCCCAATCATCTTCTTCCCAATCGCGCTTTATGGTTGCACCATCGGCATAAGCTATAGTTGAACCATAGCTGCTGGTAGCCCAGCCTGCAAAATCGTATCCGGGACGGCTATATGCGCAAGAGTTGAGCTTAACATTCTCACCGAACGGCGCAGGCTGATCCGCCATTGTACCCGTTACAGAGGATTTGTCGGAATACTTTATATTGTATTTTATTATGTACTGATATCCGCGCCACTTGGCTATGAGCGTTACCTCATCGCCCATGGTGCTGAAATCCGTATCCTTGGTAACAGCCGCGCCAAAGCGGGCGTCTCCCTCACCGTCAAGCTTGATATACCAGCTTTCAAGCCGTTTATCGGTGGGCATATAGCGCTCTGCCAAGTAAGGCAGATTGGTATACACCTTGCCGGGTACTACGGTTTTGTCGTTGATGGTCTGCGTATAGCCGTTGCCGTCGAAATGTACGGTTATGCCCTTCTCCCAATGGGCATACATGATAAAGCCGTTTTCGGCATCTTCGGCGGTAAACTTCTTGTTTGACGGAGTAACTTCATTGCCGCCTTCGAGGGCGTCATACCAGCCGAGGAATATCCAGCCTGTGCGTACCGGGTCAGGAAGCGAATCCTGCTTATATTTGCCGTCATCCTGACGCACATAGTTGTAATGGGAACCGACCATGCCTACGCGTGTGATGCTTTCGGCGCCATCGTAGTTATAATTTACGGTAATGTTAACAGGGTTGCCCTTCCACGTCACATACAGAGTTATGACTTTGTCCTGAACATTTGTAAGGTTCTTTACCTTGCCGCCATCCTGTACGGTGGGAGTCATATAGCCTTTATATGTGCTCCATCCGCTGAATGTGTAGCCCGTGCGGGTAAACCTGCCTTCGGCAAGAGGAATTGTTACTTCCTGGTCATAGGTTGCAGAGATACTATCCATGCTGCCTTCGCCGCCGTCAGCATCAAATGCTATGGTATAGGTTATGGGAGCCCATTTGCCGGTGTAGGTTATATCCTCATTTATGATGGTTTCTGCGGTAAGCTGAGTTCCATCATCGTTGAACCAACCGACGAAGGTATAGCCGGTGCGCTTGACTGCATCGGGAATATTGGTCGCGCCTATCTGTGCGCCCTTAGCGATGGCAACGGTTTTGTCTTTGGTAGTACCGTAATTATAATTAAAAGTTACGGTAACGGCGTCGGCCCACACGGCATAAAGATCCATAGCCTCTTCGGTTTCTATGGTTGCCTTGTCGGCATAAACTATTTCGCCGTCTGCACTGGTGGCCCAGCCGGCAAACAGTTTGCCTTCGCAGGTGAACGTGTTGGCGTTGAGCACGCCTTTGCCGCAATATATGTTCTGCGTGGCGGTTTCATCAGTGCCGTTGTTGGCGTGCAGCGTTATGATAGTAGGAGCGCCTGCACTAAAGCCACGGACATATATGCAGTCTTCATTTTTATCGCCGCTGCTGTCTTTCTTATAAACTATGGTTATTACATCGCCGCTCTTGGCATCGATTTCAAGCCGCGTCCAATCTATTACGCCGCTCACACCATCCACCAGGGTGGTTGATCCCTGTTTGATCGTCAGCTTATCATATTTTTCTTCGGTAGAAACCTTATATTCAAAGCTGAGGTTTGTGTCGGCGGTCATGGTAAGCTGCAGCGTGCTGGAGCTGCTTGATTTGCCATTATTGCCGCTCATCAGCACGTCCTCGCCGCCAAGCGTGGTTACTTTCCATTTTTTAGTGCTGTTCGACGAACCAGGTTCAGTCTCCGCTATGAGTGGGAGTCCGGCGAAAAAGTCGCCGAATGTTTTGTTGGCTGCGAGTGCGGATGCCGGCAGTATGCTTGCAAGCATCAGCAGCACAAGCAGCAGGGACAGAAGCTTTTTCTTCATTGCTGTTTAATACCTCCTAATTTATGTGTTTCCGCGGTCATTAGAGGCGCTTTTTTTAATAAAAAAAGCCAACGGGATCCATACAGATGATATGCTTCCGCATGGTATCTTCGTTGGACTTCGGTTCTTCCGATAGTCCGGCCTCACAGCCGTAAAACTTTTCTGAATTTTAGTTGTGCGTCACTTGATTTGGACGCTTTTCTGCACCTCGGCATGGACGGGTTGTCCGCCTTTTACGGTGATAACAATATGGCCGTAATCCATCTCCCGCATCAGCCTAAGTACTTGATAGTCCTGAGCTGTTATAGCCTTTGCCGCGTTTTGCGTGCCTATGCTCTCCGCCCGGTCTTGTTCCATGAGCTTTATCGCGCTCCTTTCTTTTATCTTAAGGTATTTTTCTCCGCTAAAAAAGACCCACACATGCCGTGCGGATCTTTGTCTTTATTGATTTACACCAACAAAAAAGCAGCTTCCCGGTGACGGCAGGAACCATACGATCCTATAACGTATCTGACTTATCCCATAAAGGGCATCACAGTGACCGACTCGCGGGGCATCTCACCCACTTCCGTCTCCGAACCTATTCGGAAGGATCAACAGTTGATATTTGGCTTTTCAAGCGGCAGACACCGCTTTTACGTATATATGTTACAGCATATTTGCGAAATATACAACCCCTTGGGGGATATATTTTTCGTATATGTTTACGGTTGGTGATGTACTCAATACGCTAAAATATTTACCTATTGTCTTCAATGCATATCATTATAAACCTATCAATTTCCTCTTTACCTATGCCTGCGGCATTCGCAGCATATTCGGCCGCAGAGCCGAAGTTGCTGTCGAGCGTGTCGAGCGCAGCCGTGAGCCAGCATGGGCAGGCAGCGAAGAAGCCGAGTACATAGCCGGCGGCAGCTTTGTCATTCCTGCTTTTTGCCATGGCAAGCGAGTAGGCCTGAGCAAGCTCATGCTCAAGCGTTTCGTTTGTGCGCATGTAATCGGCATATATAGCGGCGTCATCTGCGCCAAGCAGCCTAAGCAGAAGCGCCGCTACTATGCCGGTGCGGTCTTTACCCGTTGCACAATGGAACAGCACAGCTCCCCTTTCGGCATTAGCGGCGCGTATTATTCCGCGTATGCATACGGCAGTGTTTTCAGAAAAAACTATGCTGCGGTATACCTCCCTCATCCTTTCGCTTGCGCTTTGCTCACCGCGGTAGTAACCGGCAAGTATATCGTCCACCTTATCTTCAAAAGTACGTTTGCTTTGGGTGAATTTCCTGCGTCCGCTTTCAGAAACCTGAATATGACTATAGTCCGCGCCGGGAAAAGCAGGATCGGGATGGAGACTGCGTTCGTTTTCGCTTCGCATATCGAAAACCGCGCTGAGTTGACCAAGATCCGCAGTATTGCTTATACGCCACAATGCGCCTGAGCGTATCAAGCGCATTGGTTTGACTACTCCGTTTTTTGTGTGTATTCCGCCCAAGTCCCTTAGGTTCGGGCATTCGGTTATATTGAGCATAGCTTTATTCACCAAAGTAACGGTACAATACTTTTACAAATTCGGGTATGTTCTGCTTCACACACGCTGCGGAATTGCTGCGCACCATCTGAAGCTCGTTATCAAGGCATTCCCCTGCGTAATTCAATAGCTGCACAACGCTGATAGCATTGCCGGTAACATTGCCGTAAAGCGAAGCGATGGTTTCAAGTGCTTCCTTGCGGTTTATAAGGGCAAAAGCGGAGAATATGCATATGCCCATGTTTTCAAGAAGGAATATCTGCCTATACAGCATATCAAGATCGTCTATTTCATATAATTCCGGATATAATTTGCCAAGCTCCAGCCTATGGGCCGAATCGTTGGTATTTGCGGGTCTTGTTATGCTCCGCTGTACTGAGGCGTTGTCGCGGTAAAGTGAGCCTATTACCACAGTTCAGCTGCCTAACAGCCGCCCGGTTATGCTGCCGCGCTCTATTTCACCAATAAGCTCCATAAGCCTCTCGGACGAAGGCGTTTCTCCATTAAGCTCCATATACATGGCCGCAGTATACACAAACTCGGTTGTGTTAAGCCCAAGCGCCATTCCGCGTTTTGAAAGGGCAAGCGCTGTATTGGCACGCTCACTTTCCCCCATCATTCCGAAGCAATGCGCCATAGCTGCCTTAACTTCCGATTCTTCCGGCGCGGAGAACACGTGCCCATTAGCAGCGGTATGCCTGTTCAGGCAGCCGATTACGCATCCCGGTGCGCAGCAGTAGTTTAATCTGCTGCCATTATCGCGTTTACCGTGCGCACGGTGTTCGGGTATTTCGGGTATGGCATTGCGGCTTTTGAGCAGATGCAATATGGTTATCGATCCAAGCCCGGGCAACGCCCCGCCGCATATCTTGTCGGACAGTATCATTCCGGCAAGCTTCTTTGAATTGGCCTGCAGCGTGGCCTTATCCGCATAGCGCTTACCAAAGTATGCCTTGCCGTTGATAACTATCGCCCGTATGCCTTTGCTTGCGGCAACATCGCCGAAGCTGCTGCGCGGGCAGGTGAAGCGCGGAGTGCCTTCGGGATATGTAGTAAAAAGTGCGCCGAGAGGCAGCAGCATGTCGGCCGCCCGGCCGGTACCTATGGCTGCGCAGTTATTGCCGAACGTTGAGCGTATGTATTCAACTATATCGTTGCAGCTTTTGCCCTGAAGCTGAGGCATATGCTCTATTCGTATGGATGGTGCTTCAACCATTATTACTGCATTGCCATCGGAGTATTTGCCCGTGAGCACAAGTGCGTCTATGCCAAGCGAGGCAAGCTTCTGAGGAAAATCGCCAGAGATACTGGACACGGCAACAGCGTTATTACCCATGGCTGCAACGCTTGCACGGTTTGCGCAGGGTGCGTTAGTGCCTGTTAAAAGACCGCAGACTATCGCAAGCGCGTTTCCTTCATCAAGCCTTGAACAGCCATCTTCTGCATATTGCCGTACAAGCTTCATAGCAAGGCCGCGTCCATAGTGTTCGGCAGGCGTGGGCATCTCGCTTATGCTGTTCGTATTTAGGTTGATGACGATTGTTTTGCCCACGATTTACTTATCCTTTCCCTTCAGATGACCGCCGGGAGCGCCGTAGCGCACCTGCTGTATCTGCGCCATTATTGAAACGGCTATCTCCTCCGGCGTTTCACCGCCTATATCAAGGCCTATTGGCGTATAAACCGTGCTCAGTTGTTCTTCGCTTGCGCCCTGTGCGGTAAGCTTAGCGAAAAGCGCGGCTATCTTTTTGCTGCTGCCTATCATACCTATGTATGCAGCGTTTTTATCAAGCACACCTGCAAGCGCGGCGCCATCGTGCGCATGGCCGTGCGTAGCGATAACGTAATACGCACCGTCTGGTACATCCACGGCTTTTATTTCGGCTTCAAAATCCTTTACGCGCACAAAGTGGCCTGCTGCGGCAATTTTATCGGCTATCTGTTCATCTGCCCTGTCGTCTATAAGCAGCGTATCGTAGCCTATAAATTCCGCAATATGCATTACTGCCGCGCCAACGTGCCCCGCACCTATCATAACAAGCAGAGGCTTGGCAATGAATGCTTCTATCAGCACGCTCATATCACCACCGCAGGTCATTCCTGTGTTTGATGAAGGCGAAGTGAGGTCATATTCTTTATAGGCATTTGCGCCGTTTTCAATACACTTTATTGCATCCTTAATGGCAATAAGCTCGACCGCGCCGCCGCCTATTGTTCCGCGCGTAGTACCATCGGCATAAACTATCATTTTGCCGCTGCTTCTTGGTGTCGAGCCATCGCTGTGGACTATTGTCACCACGGCATAGCTTTTGCCCGCATCATATGCCGCAGCCTGTTCTTTTACTATATCTATTGCGTTCATGCGTTTGTTTCTCCTTACACTTATTTGGCCCTACCCATGAGGAAGCTGCCGTTGTTTTCAACAATATCTATGTTTCCGTATATAAGCGAAAGCTTTTGCTGCACCTCGTCGCGGTTTGCCGCGCGCATGTCCAGCTCCCCTACTATGTTGCCTTGCTTTAGCAGGAACAGCCTGTCGCAATATGCCATGGCAAAGTTCGGGTCGTGCAGCGTTATAAGCCCCGCCTTGTTTTCTTCTTTTATAAGTTCGCTTATTTTCGAAAGAACCATATGCCTGTTCAGAAAGTCAAGCGCACTGTCGGGCTCATCCATAAGCATTACTGGCGAATCCTGCACAATGCAGCGCGCAAGTATGACTATCTGCCGCTGGCCCTGGCTGAGCGCGCCGAAGTCTTTTTCGGCAAATTCGGCGCAGTTTAGCCGCTGCATTGCCTCAAGCGCTGCGCGTTTATGCTCCGCAGACGGAGACTCCAGCAGGCCAAGCTGCGAGTTGAAGCCCATTAGCACCACTTCGAGCGCGGTACGCCCTCCCTGTAAGCTGCATACCTGCGGAATGAAGGACACAAGCCTTGCACGCTTCTTTTCGTTAAGGCTGCGGCAGTCCGTATCGGCCACGGTAAAACTGCCTTGTATAGGTAAAAAGCCGCAGCATCCATGAAGTATAGTCGTTTTACCACTGCCGTTCAGCCCCAGCAGGGCGCAGAATTCGCCGGGAGCAATGCCTATATCCACGCCATGGACAATCTCCGTTTTGCCATAGGCTATTCTTACATCCTTTAATGAGAAAAGTTCTCTCATGCGGTCTCCTTTCCGCGCGTACAAAGGAAATAAACCAATATCGGCACGCCTATAACGGTTGTAAGTATGGATATGGGCAGCTCGGCACTGTAAAGCACCCTTGCGAGTATGTCCGCAGTAAGCACAACAAACGCGCCCACCATGCCGCTCATAATAATCGTTGTGGAGTTATTACGGCGCAGCATAAGCCGCGCTGTATGCGGCGCGATAAGCCCTGCAAAAGATATAAGTCCGGTAACACTTATTATGGAGCCTACCATAAGGGTTGATAACGCCAGTACTGCCGCGCGCACGGGCTTTAGCCTTACGCCCAATGCACGGCATTCGTTGTCGCTTAGGGACATCAGCTCTATCTGCCGCCTTAGCAGCAGTATGCCCATAAGTCCGATAAGGTACATGGGCAGTATGGAAAGAAGCTTTGAAAGCGTTGTGTTTCCGAACGTGCCCATTTCCCAGTATTCCATTGCAGCAAGTTCGTTTTCGGGGTCGGCAAAGTATTTGAGCGCCATTATTATGGCCTTGGATATGGCGTTTATTACTATGCCCGCAAGCACATATGTGCTTGTTGAACGCGAACGTGTGGCTTTAACGAGCAGCATAACGCATACTACAGCGGCCAGCCCGCCCCAGAAAGCCCCGCTTGCTATTGCAAACATGCCGGATGTTGAAACGGATACTATCGCTATGGCTGCGCCAAGGTTAGCACCGCCGGCTATGCCAATTATATCGGGCGATGCAAGAGGGTTTTTGAATATTATCTGGTATACGCTTCCGGCTACGCCAAGTCCGACGCCCGCTATTATTGCCATTATGGTGCGAGAGAGGCGCAGCGTTAAAAATACCCTTAGGGTCATATCGTCCACCTCTTTGCCGGCGAATATGGCCCGTATGTCATCAACAGTAATGGAGTATTTGCCTACGCAAATCGAAACCACCGCGGCAACTAATATTGCCGCGGTGACTGCTGCAAATAATGCTGGCACAAGGCCTTTTTTTGCAGATTTTCCGTTCACTTTTTAATTATGCAGCCTTCTCTGCGGTTTCGGCAAATATGGAAGAAGTGTCCATATCAAAGCCGTAGAAGGTCTTATAGAAATCGGTGGCATCAGCCGCAAACTCATTCATGCTATATACTTCGGGATGAAGCTTTGCGGTCATCCAAAGCATGCCGAGTACGCCTGAGGGAACCGGAGAATCCCATGCTTCAAAGCCGGTAGGCATATTGTACACGGCGCCGTTCTTAACGGCAGTGATATCCTTAAGCTGTTCGTCAGCTATAACATCGGCGGCGGTGAAATCCGGCTGGCCGTTGGCCATGTTGTTGGTGGGGATGATTATAACATCGGGATTCATGGCAATAAGCTGCTCATAGGATATATCTACCCATGAATCGCCTTCAAGTTCATCACCGGCATTCTTGCCGCCGGCGGTGGTTATAACGCTCGCCTGATACATATCCTTGGGAGCGGTGGTGAGATAGGAGCTGGTGCCGCACATATACACAACGGGCTTTGCATCGTCCGCGATGTTAGCGGTAAGCTCGGCTATCTTGGCCAGCACTTCGTCATAGCGGGCTATGAGCGCAGCGGCCTGCTCTTCAGCGCCGGTGAGCTGAGCAATAAGGTTTATCATGCCCACAAGCTGCTCATGGCTTTCGGGGTTGACAACTATTGCGGGGATGCCCATTTCGGTGAGCGTGGCAGCATAATCCTTTGCCTTCTTGGGAAGGATTACCAAATCGGGCTCGGCAGCTATGCAGGCCTCAAGGTCAAACGCTTTGGCGGAACCAACGTTGCCTATGGTACCGATGAGTTCGGGCGCGGCAAGCTTATATATGGGGCGCTTGTCGGTCTTTTCCTCAGTAGCGACCAGCTTATCCTTCAGGCCAAGAGCTATGCAGGTGGAAGAAGATATATAGTAACCGGAAACTATACGCTCTGCAACATGCTCAACGGTCACTTCATTGCCGATCTGATCGGTAACGGTCATGGGGAACGCGCTGGGTTCTTCGGCAACAGGAGTAGCTTCGGGTGCAGCGTCGGTAGGAACAGGCTCGGTGGGAACAGTTTCCGTGGGAGCGGGTTCTTCGCTGTTGGCGGGAGATTCGGAAGGCACATTGGTAGTGCAGCCTGCAAGCAGGCCTATGACCATCATTATGGCCAGAAGCAGAGATAGTGTCTTTTTCATTACATTTCTCCTTGAAAAATACAGTCATTTTGATGCACGGCATCGATTTTAGCCGCACATCAACTGTTATTTTACTATATTTTTTGCCAAAAAGGAAACGATATATAT
>OWIP01001906.1_pt1 | contig 12009 bp, 10 predicted proteins | sample 1732581 | NCBI WGS metagenome assembly OWIP01 (sample SAMN05065731, study PRJEB22554) | human gut metagenome | biome: ENVO:2100002; feature: ENVO:00000062; material: ENVO:00002003 | host: Homo sapiens | place: USA
AATGACTTTGATCTTGACTACCTTATCTGCTGTATCTGCCATTTGTCTTCCTCCTGTATATCTCACAGCCCACAACTGCATCGTTTTAGATTATGTCGACTTTATTCTATCTCGAAAAAGGGTGTGCGTCAATAGAAAATGCGGAAAAATTCAGCAAAAATGCGGATTTTATGGTTTGCGTACCCTCGGCTCACGCTGCGGGCTGGAAGGTGGCCCTTTTCTGCGCGGCCTGGGTCAGATCGATGGTTCCGGCCTGAAATTCGCTGAGCTGGTCGAGAATGGAGCACAGATAGCGGATCTTATAGGCCAACTCATCGGTCCCGCCGAGCTTGATCTCGTAGCGTTCGTCGTACCAGATGCTCATGTCGTATTCCTTTTCCACATCGATCACGCGGATATGCTCCAGAAGGCCGGTGCCGTCAAGCTCCTTCATGACGTCCAGCGCGGCGGCCAGCGCTGTGGGCGTTGGGGAAGAGACGGCTTCCCCCTCCGTGGGCGTGGAAATGAGCAGGCCGTTGATGTGCGGATTTTCATTGAATGCGGCAGGCTCAATGCGCTCAAGCGCCTTGCCGCTTGGGCCGACGAGCCAGCAGGCGTTCGTGTCGGTCATGACGGCAAAGGAAACGACGCTCTCGCGGACCTGAATGATAATGCCGTCCGGCAGGCTGCGGGCAATGGAAACATCCTCGACATACGGCAGTGCGGCCTTGATGTTGCCGACAGCCAGCGCTTTATTGACCGTCAGAAGATTATCGCCCTGCTGGATCTGCGAGGCCTCGATGATCTGGTCGGCGGAATAGACGGTGTTGCCCTGGATCTCAATGGTGTTGACCTTGAAGAAGATCGCGACGCCGAAGACGATCGCAGCAACGACAGCGAGCATGATGATGAGCTTGCCGAGCGCACTGCTGCGCACCTGACGTGCCTTGCCTGCGGCTCGTGCTTCCCTATTCGCTTTGCTTTGCTTCGTGCGCATGATGCATTCTCCTTCGGAGGCTCAGAATATACAAAGTATATCACATCTTTTTGGGGATTTCCACTGTTTTCAGGCGAGCGCCGACGCTTTGCAGCGCAGCCTCAAGAGTATCATATCCCCGTTCGATGTGTTTTACTCCAAAAATGGTACTTTCGCCCTCGGCCTGCATGGCTGCGAGCACGAGCGCCGCGCCGCCGCGCAGATCCTCCGCGAAAAGCTGCGCCGCATACAGCTGCGGCGCACCGCGCAGATGGACAGTGTTTTCGTCCTGACGCAGCTGCGCACCGAGCTTTTTAAGCTCTCTGGCATAGCCGAAGCGGTTTTCGAAAATCGTCTCGGTAAAGTCTGTCTGTCCCTCTGCCCGCAGCTGAGAGGCAAGCAGCACCGGCATCGCGTCGGTCGGAAAGCCGGGATACGGCTTTGAGATGACCGGGCGGCAGGCTATCAGCGGTCCGTCGCGGGAAATTTGAATGGTATCATGTGTGCAGGAAAACCGGCAGCCGCTTTCTGTGAGCGAATTTAAAACCGGCTCAGCAAGACGCGGGGCCGTCCTGCGCAGCGTCAGCGTGCCGCCGCAGGCGGCGCAGGCGCACAGGAACGTCGCGGTTTCAATGCGGTCCGGCAGGATGGTATAGGTCGCGCCGGTGAGCGGCTGACCGCCCTTGACGGTTACACGTCCCGTACCTGCGCCCGCGATTTTTGCACCGCAGGCGGTCAAAAAACCGGCCAGATCGACGATCTCCGGCTCACAGGCGGCGTTCTCGATCACGGTGACGCCCTCTGCCCCAACGGCGGCCAGCATGGCGTTTTCCGTTGCGCCGACGCTGGGGCCGGGCAATGTGATCTTCGCGCCGGTCAGTCTTCGTGCGCGGCAGTGAATGGTATCGTCCATCTCTGTGACCTCCGCGCCGAGTGCGCGGAAGGCAAGCAGATGATAGTCCACCGGCCTTGCGCCGATGGGACAGCCGCCCGGCAGACTCAGCGACGCTTCGCCCTGTCTTGCAAGCAGCGCACCGAGAAACAGGCTGGACGCACGCATAGATGCGGCCAGCTCCGGCGGGATGGAATGACCGGCGCAGCTGCGCGGGTCTATGTAGACGCTCGCCCCGCGCCGTTCGGAGGCGCAGCCAAGGCTGTGCAGGATGGCACGTGTGTGCGTCACGTCGAGAATATCCGGACAGTTATGCAGGACGCATGGCGTTCTGCACAGGAGCGTCGCGGCCAGAATGGGCAGGACGCTGTTTTTCGCACCGTGGATCGTCACCTCCCCGGAAAGCAGAGGCGATTTGGAAACAAGCAGCGCTGGCATGGGCATTCCTCCAAAACACAGGAATTTTCCCCATCCTATGCGCTGCGTGCGATGTGCGTGTCAGTGCTTTGCAAGGTCGAGCGCCGTCTGATAGATGCGCTCGGCAGCATCGACCACGGCCATATCCCGTGCGCTGGCACGCATGGCGCGCATCCGTCCGGCGTCTGAAAGGATCGACTTTGCGGTTTCATAGAGGCTTTTTCCGTCGCAGTCTGCCTCGCGGACGACTGCGGCCGCGCCGGAGCGTTCGAGCACCCGGGCGTTTTTTTCCTGATGGTTGCCGGTCACGTTTGGGCTCGGTACCATGATGCAGGGTGTTCCGCTGGCGCAGACCTCGGCGATGGTCGCCGCGCCTGCGCGGCAGATGATGAGATCCGCCGCTGCCAGCACCTGCGGCATATCATAGATATACTCGCGCATTTCAATGCGCGGTTGCGCGGCGAGGTCGACGCCTTGTTCCCTGACATAGTCCGGCATCCAGCGCCAGCCGAACGAGCCGGTCGCGTGGATGTGATGGAAGGGCGTGTTATCCTCGCATTCGCATTTCATAAACTGTGCAATTTTTTTGTTCATCTCCCGCGCGCCGAGACTGCCCCAGCAGGAGACGACGAGCGGCTCGTCTCCGAGGCCCAGCGCCTGCCGGGCCTCCTGCCGCTTTGCAAAGAGGAATTCCTCGCGCACGGGCGTTCCGGTCAGGAGGACCCTCTCCGGCTCCGGGTAATGCTCCCGGCTGGATTCGAAGGACACCATGACGCGGCTGGCCGTGCGCGCAACAAGCTTCGTCGTCAGGCCCGGAACAGCATTCGACTCATGCACGCAGGTCGGGATGCCGAGCTTCGCCCCCATTTTGAGGGCCGGGAAGCTGGCATAGCCACCGGTGCCGACGATCACGTCGGGCTGAAAGTCCTTCAGGATACGCTTTGTTTTGGAGAATGTCGCGGCCATACGCTGTACGGTCACGAGATTGTGCCAGATCGCGGCGGGCGTCAGCCTGCGCTGGTAGTTGGAGATCTTCACGGTTTCCAGCCGGAAGCCCTCGCGCGGGACAATCTTGTTTTCCATGCCGTCCTCCGCGCCGATAAAGAGGATCTTACAGTCCGGCTGACGCTCACGGAACATACGGGCGACCGCAATGGCGGGATAGATATGCCCGCCCGTGCCGCCGCAGGTAAAGACGATATTCATGAACTTCCCTCCCTTACAGAAGCTTATTGTCGTTCTGCCGGGAGACGGCCAGGACAACGCCCGCTTCAAACAGCTGCATGAGAAGCGCCGTGCCGCCGTAAGAGAAGAACGGGAGAGAAATACCGGTGGCGGGCAGGAAGTTGGTCACGACGCCGATGTTGAGGAAGGTCTGAAGCGCGATATGCGTGGAAATTCCGGCGGCAAGGAGCGCACCGAAGCGATCACGCGCGTGCATGGCGATATAATAGCCGCGCACGATCAACAGGACAAACAGCAGGATCACGACGACCGCCCCGACAAAGCCAAGCTCTTCACAGAGGATGGGAAAAATGTAGTCGTTGTGCTCCTCAGGCAGATACAGATATTTCTGGCGGCTCTTGCCGAGGCCGAGGCCCATCAGGCCGCCGGAGCCGATGGCGTAGAGCGACTGCAGAATCTGATAGCCGTTGTCCGTCGGGTCGGAAGCCGGGTCGCGCCAGGCGGTGATGCGGCTCCCGGCGTAGCCCTGCGTCTTGAGATAAACAAACATGAACACGGCGACTGCCGCGCCGCCGAGGGCGAACCATTTGATCTGGACGCCGCCCAGAAACAGCATGGCCGCCGCAAGCAGCAGCATGATCAGGATACAGGAAAAATGGCGCTCCAGCGCGACGAGGCCGCACAGGACGATCATGATCGCGCCGAAGGGCGCGATGCCGTAGCGGAAGGTGCGCATTTTATCGCGGTAGGTCGAGATCATGGCGGAAAACGTCATGATGATGGCGATTTTCGCAAGCTCCGAGGGCTGGAAGCGGATGCCCGCAACCTCGATCCAGCGCTTTGCGCCGTTGGCCGTCGAGCCGATGAGCGGTACGAGCATCAGGAACACGACGGATACCGCGAGGATGATGAACGAAGCACTGCGCCAGAGCTGATAGTTCAGCCTGCTGACAAACAGCATACCGCCGATGCCCACGACAGCGAAAATCGCCTGCCGGGCAAAGTAATAGGTAGAGTTGCCGGTCAGATAATACGCGCGGGCGTAGGAGGCTGAAAAGACCATGACGACGCCGATCAGCACGAGCAGCACCGTCAGCGCAAGAAACGGCAGGTCGAGCAGGCCGCGCTCGTCGAGCAGCACCTTGTCCTTTGTTTTGGTCGGCTGCGGCAGGCGCTCCGGCTCGGGAGCCTGCGGAGCTTCATACAGCCGCGTTACGCCGTCTGAACGGCTTGCCATAGGGGTCGCTCCTTTCTGAAGCTGCGGTAGCTCAATACCGGTTCATAACACCGAGATACGCCAGCACGCACATGACGAGCGTGATCGCGGTGAAAACAAAAACGATTTTTTCCTCTTTCCAGCCGCACAGCTCAAAGTGGTGGTGGATGGGGGTCATTTTGAAGATGCGCTTGCCATGGGTCAGCTTGAAATACGTGACCTGCAGAATGACGGAAAGCGTCTCACAGAGATAGATAATGCCGACAAGGATCAGAATCAGCGGCATATCGAGCGCGAAGGCCATGCCGCAGACCATGCCGCCGAGGAACAGCGAGCCGGTGTCGCCCATGAAGACCTTGGCCGGATGGAAATTGTAGCAGAGGAAGCCCGCCAGGCCGCCCGCGACGGTCGCGGGGAGCAGGGCCAGCGTCGTGCGGCCATAGATATAGGAGGTCGTGGCGAAGAAGACCATGACCGGGATGGTCACGCTGCTGGAAAGGCCGTCGACGCCGTCCGTCAGGTTCACAGCGTTGACGCAGCCGACAATGACGAAGGCCGCAAAGACCATATAGACCACCGTCGGAATTTCAAGGTCGAGGTTCCAGAACGGGATATAGAGGTCGCAGGACAGATCGCCGCTGCCCTTCAGCACAAACAGGAACGCAGCGGCCACGACGAGCTGCAGCAGGAATTTCTGGATGGCAGTCAGGCCGAGATTGCGCTTGAGCTTGACCTTGACAAAGTCGTCGGCGAAGCCGACAAGCCCATAGCACAGGGCGAGGGCCAGCACATACAGGTGCGTATAGTCGTGGTTCTCCGTCATGCTCTTCCAGCCGAAGCCGACTGTGCAGAGGATGATCGCGGCAATGAACATGATGCCGCCCATGGTCGGCGTACCGGCCTTGGTGTTGTGCCACTGCGGGCCGACCTCGCGGATGGACTGGCCCGCGTGCAGCGCACGGAGCATGGGAATAACGAAGCGGCCAAACAGCAGCGTCAGTAAAAACGAAGCGAGCGTCGCGCCCAGAACGATAAAAAACATTGCATCCATACAGGATTCCTCCGAGACTCTCTTTATTCCTCTTCTTCCTTGAAAAACAGCGCAAGGGCCTTTTCCATCCGCATACCGCGGCTGCCCTTGAACAAAATCACATCGCCGGGACGGGCACGCATTTTGAGCATATGCGCCAGATCCTCATGCGTGTCAAAATGCTCGATCAGCTTCTGCTTCATGCCGCCGGTGATCGCACCGGAAACCATGCGCTCGGCGTTGACGCCGTAGGTGTAGAGCACGTCGGCCTTCGTGGCGGCAATGCGGCCAATGCGGTAATGCTCCGCGGCGGAGCGGTTGCCAAGCTCCAGCATATCGCCCAGCACCGCGATACAGCGGCCATTCGTGCGCGAACGGAAGCCCGCAAGGATCTCAAGCGCGGCCTCCGTCGATTCCGGGCCTGCGTTATAGCAGTCCTCGATGATGGTAAAGCCGTCGCGCTCGTAGATCTTCTGGCGCATACCGGTGTTGTGAAAGCCGGAGATCTGCGTCTGAATCGTCTCAGGCGGGACCTTCAGGAGCAGGGCTGCCGTAACGGCGGCCAGCGTGTTATAGACCGTATGGCGACCCAGAACCGGCACGAACAACTCGAAACGGTGGCCGAAACCGCTGACGACAAAGCGCATGCCGTCGTCAAGTTCCTGAATGTCGGTTGCAAGCACGTCGCAGGCATGGTTCTCAATGCCGTAATAATATTTTTTATGTCCGCCGTCGGCGCGCACGTTCCAAAGAAGCGGCTCGTCGCCGTTGAACACGCCGACGCCGTTTTCCGGCACACCCCGGAAAATTTCGAGCTTGGCCTGCAGGATGCCCTCACGGGAGCCAAGATGTTCGATATGCATGGTGCCGATGTTGGTGATAACGGCGATATCGGGCTTTGCGATAGAAGTCAGGCGGGCCATTTCTCCGAAGTGGTTCATGCCCAGCTCCAGAACAGCCGTTTCGGTATCGTCCGGCATATCGAGGATGGTCATGGGCAGACCGATGTTGTTGTTGTGGTTGCCCTCGGTGCGGGCGGTACGGTAGGTACGCTCCAGCATACAGGCGGTCATTTCCTTGGTCGTCGTTTTGCCGACGCTGCCGGTAATGCCGATGACGGTCATGCCCATCCGTTCGCGGCGGGCTGCGGCGAGATCGCCGTAGGCCTTGACGGTATCGGGCACAAGGATGGTCGGGATGGAGGCCTTGACGGGCCGCTCCACGAGCGCGGCGGCTGCGCCGAGGCTGGCCGCCATGTCGATAAAGTTATGGCCGTCGGACTTCTCACCCTTGATGGCGACGAAGAGGTCGCCGGGCTTTACTCTGCGCGAATCGATCTGGACGCCGGTGATCATGCCCTCCGCCTGTTCAGGCGTGAGCGTTCCCCGGCAGTCCTCCGCTGCCTGCTTCAGTGTCAGTTCCTTCATGCGTTTGCCTCCAAATACGACGCGACGACCTCACGCTCGTCCAGATGGTGCTTTTCGTGGCCGATTTCCTGATACGTCTCATGGCCCTTGCCGCACAGGACGATCACATCGTCCTTCTGCGCCAGCTCCATGGCCCGGCCAATGGCCGAAACGCGGCTCTCAATGACCTCGTAGGGCGTTTCGGTATCCTGCATCCCGGCAAGGATCTGCCGGAGGATCTTATAGGGATCTTCGGTGCGGGGATTGTCTGAGGTGACGATGGCGAGGTCAGACAGCTCTGCCGCGATTTTGCCCATGACGGGGCGCTTATAGGGGTCGCGGTCGCCGCCGCAGCCGAAGACGGCGATGATGCGGCCCGTGCAGAAGCCGCGCACAGCTCTCAGAATATTTTCAAGGCTGTCGGGCGTATGGGAATAGTCGATGAGGACAGTATAGTCCTTCCCCGGCGTGGGGACGACCTCTACCCTGCCCTTGACGCTCTGCGCGGTGCGCAGGGCGTCCGCAATTTCAGCAAGCGGAATGTGCAGTGCCAGCGCAGCGGCGATGACACCGAGCGCGTTATAGACGCTGAAAATGCCGGGAATGCCGAGCGTGACGGCAGCCCGCTCGTCCTGATAGACCGCGTCAAACTCCACGCGGTCAGAGAACAATTCGACGTGCTCCGCCATGAGCGAGGCGGGTTTTCCCTGCGCGGAATAGGTCAGAAGCCGGCAGTCCGCCTGCTCCATGATGCGCTTCGCATAGGCGTCGTCGACATTGACCGCGCCCGTTTCGCAGCGGCGGAAGAGCATGGCCTTCGCGTCGCAGTATGCATCCATCGTTTGATGGAAATCGAGATGGTCCTCTGTCAGATTTGTAAAGACAGCCGCGCCAAAACGGATCTGGTCGGCGCGGTGGAGCACCAGCGCGTGGGAGGAGACCTCCATAATGACGTGCGTGCAGCCCGCATCGCGCATATCGGCAAAGAGCTTCTGCAGCTCGAAGGATTCCGGCGTGGTGCGCTCAGTGTGCAGGATCTCATCGCCGATCATGTTCTGGATCGTGCCGATGAGGCCGACCTTTGCGCCGAGCGTTTTTTCAAGCACGTGCTTCAGCAGATACGTGCTGGTCGTTTTGCCGTTCGTGCCGGTGATTCCGACGACGCACATAGCGTCCGCCGGATGGCCGAACCAGTTTGCGCCGAGCGCGGCAAGCGCCGAGCGGGCATTGGAAACCAGTACATACGGAATGTCTGTTTCCGGCTTTTTTTCGCAGACGACGCAGACCGCGCCGTTTTCCATGGCCTTGGGAATATATTTGTGGCCGTCGGTCTGGAAGCCGGAGATCGCGACAAACAGTGCTCCGGGCGTTACCTGCCGGGAGTCATACTGAACGCCGGTAATATCCAGTGCTTCGTCCGCGTGCAGTTCCAGCACGTCAAGGCCGTGCAGCAGTTCTTTGAGCTTCATAGTGTCCTCCTTAGTCGGATGCGCCTGTGGAAGAGAATTCTACTGTAATTGTAGTACCTCTGTCAACCTCTGTTCCGGGTTCGATGTCCTGATAGGCCGCAAGCACGTAAACGTCCGTGCGGTCGGTGCCCTTGGCCTGCACGTAAAGGCCGGCGTTTGCAGCCAGATAGTTAACGTCCGCGACAGAGCAGCCGATGAAATCCGGCACCTCGACAACCGTCTGCTGCTTTTCCGCGCCCATGTAGAGGATGATCTGCGAATTGCCGGGAACCTGGCTGCCCGGCGCGGGCAGCTGGTCGGTGACGGTCGAGCCGGTGCCGACGATGCGGTAGGTGATGGTTTTTTCAGCGAGCAGCGCAGCCGCTTCGCTTTCGTCCATGCCGATCACATCTGGGACTGTGAAGTTGATACCGCGGATATCCTCGGAATCATAATCCGGCTCCACACCGAGATAGGGAAGAATATCAAGGAAAATGTCGCGGACGGTCGGCGCAGCCATCAGGCCGCCGGAAATATACATCCCGTGGAGGGTATATTTTTCGCTGTCCTGCGAATACGCGGGCGTGTCAAGCGCGACAAGGACGACATATTTCGGGTCGTCAATGGGCGCGACGCCGATAAAGGAAACGATCTTGTCCTTGACCTGATTGCCGTCCTCGTCGTATTCGTCCAGCTTTTCGGACGTGCCGGTCTTGCCGCCGACACGGTAGCCGGGGGTTTTGGCCGCAGAGGCCGTGCCCTCGGTGACGACCTGTTCCATAAGGCTGCGCATTGTTTCGGACGTCTGCTGGCTGATGGCCTGCCGCAAGACGGTCTTTTCGTTCCGCTCGACCATATTGCCGTCGGCGTCCAGAACCTCGCTCACGATATACGGCTCGAGCACATAGCCGCCGTTGACGATCGCCGCGACGGAGCGCACCAGCTGCATGGGCGTGATACGGAAGCTCTGACCGAAAGAGGACGTGATGAGATAGGACGTGCCGTACTGTGCGGGATTGTTCAGGTATTTCCGTTCGTAGAACAGACCGCTGGCCTCGCCCGGCAGATCAACGCCTGTTTTTTCCATAATGCCGAAGGCCTTGAGGTAATCATAGAAAATGTCGCCGCCCATGCGCAGGCCGATATGGCCAAAGGCGATGTTGCAGGAATTGCCGAGCGCCTGCGCGGTCGACTGCGCACCGTGACCGGCGGATTTCCAGCAGTTAAGGATCTGCTCACGGCCGGAGAACTTTTCCTGACCGCCGCAGTAGAACGAGTCGTTCAGCGTGACGGCTCCGGAATCGATTGCGGAGGCCAGCGTGATGAGCTTGAAGGTCGAACCCGGCTCATAGCCGTCGGACACGCAGCGGTTGCGCCACTGAGCCATACGTGCCGATGCAACATCCTGCTTATACTGCTCGATGGCGGCCTTATAGGCATCGGACGCTTCCGGCAGGGACAGCGCCGCATCACGCTCATTTTCAAGAAGCGCGGCCGCCGCGTCGTCATAGATTTCCAGATAATTATTTGGATCATAGGAGCCGAGCGTGGCCATGGCCTTGATCTCGCCCGTATTCACGTCCATGACGATACAGAACGCGCCGTTTTTGATATCGTACTTATCAATGGCGTTCTGCAGGTTCTTTTCCACATACGCCTGCACGGTCGCGTCGATGGTGGTAACGAGGCTGCAGCCGTCAGAGGCGTCATAGTATTTTTCGTATGTATAGGGCATCTCGGAGCCGTAGTTGCCCTTGGATGTCACGACCTTCCCGGCTGTGCCGGAAAGCTCTTCGTTGTAATAGGCTTCAAGGCCCTCGGAGCCGTTGTTGTCGCTTGAGACGAAGCCGAGTGCCTGCGCGGCGAGGGAGGAATTGGGGTAATAGCGCTTGAGGTCTGTTTCGAGATAGACGCCGGTGATCTTGTTTTCGCTGACGAAGGCGCGGACCTCGTCGGCCAGCTCCTCGGAGATCTTACGGCTGATGACCTTATAGCGGTACTGCTTGTCGGCGGCCTGCTCGTAGACGAAGCTCGGCTCGACATCCAGAATTTCGCCAAGACCGCGCGCGATCTGGTCGAGCAGGTTGCTGTTCTCGGGCTTTTTCATCTGCTCGGCGATCTCGTTCGGGTCGATGAAAACCGTCTCGACGGTCGACGAAGAGGCCAGCACGTTCATATTCGCGTCGTAGATCACGCCGCGCGCTGCGGTCAGATTCGTCGAACGGGTCTGGTTCTTGATCGCCTTTTCGTTGTAATAGTCGTGCTGGGTGATCATGAGGTTATAAAGCGTTCCGATCAGCGGGACAAACGCGATCACGCCGCACAGGACCATCAGGATCAGGGTACGGCTGAGAATCGTTCGGTTCGCGCGCTCATTCCGCTCCCGGTTTGCCTGCTTCTGCTCTTTGGTGCGCGGCAGGCGGATGATCTTTTTTGCCATGAAACTGCCTTTCTGTTCAAAAAAGGGGCGGCCTGAAAAGACCGCCCCTGTTCGGTTACTCAGCTGGATTTCAAACTGGGAGGTTCTGTCCAAGCTTATGCTGCTGCGGGGTGCAAATATTCGATGAGGCCGAGAATGCTCTGCTGCATGGCGTCCAGAATTTCTCCGAAAACGCTTGTGCGCTGCTGCGTGTAAATTTCCGCCTGATCGTTCCCGGAGAAGCTGACATAGACGATCTGCTCGGGCTGACATTTGGTCAGGCCGATCTCAGCCGCGTATTCCTCGGCGGCGGTCAGATCGATCTTGGCGTCGTATTTGCTCTGAAGCATCAGCTGCTGCTCCTTGAGATTGGCAAGCCTGCTTTCAAGGGCTGAGACATTGCTGCTGGCCTCAAACAGCTGGACATAGCCGAAAATCACAAGGATCATGAGACAGACTACCGTCAGCATACCCGCCAGTGTAAACGGCGCGATGGCCGTTCTGGCCTTGACTCTTCGGTACGGCTGCTCATAGGCCCGCTCGTCCGGCAGCTCGATGGGCAGGGTACGCTCATAGGCGCGGTTATCGTCATACTGGCGGGCAGTCTGATCGTTCCAGGCGTAAACATCGTATGCGGCAGCGCCGTTGTCTCTATAAAGATTTCTTCGATTGGGCTGCGCCATAACGGCGGGACTCCTTTCCGGGTTACACGTGCTCTGCTACGCGGAGCTTTGCACTGCGCGAACGGGGATTTTCCTCGACCTCCTCGCGCGTGGCGATGATGGGTTTTTTCGTCAGAATTTTGATCTTCGGCTTATGGCCGCAGACACAGACCGGGAACGACGGCGGGCAGGTGCAGCCCTTTGCCGCGTCCTGAAACACGTTTTTGACGATACGGTCTTCCAGCGAATGGAACGTAATGACAACCAGACGACCGCCGGGGTTCAGGTGGTCGATGGCGGCCTCCATGCCTTGCCGGACCGCGCCAAGCTCATCGTCTGTCTCTTATACACATCTCCGAGCCCACGAGACCGGAGCCTA
>OWIP01001915.1_pt1 | contig 11986 bp, 8 predicted proteins | sample 1732581 | NCBI WGS metagenome assembly OWIP01 (sample SAMN05065731, study PRJEB22554) | human gut metagenome | biome: ENVO:2100002; feature: ENVO:00000062; material: ENVO:00002003 | host: Homo sapiens | place: USA
CAGATGTGTATAAGAGACAGGTTCATACAGAACGGAAAAGCCGGGTATTGCTGATAACGCATATAAATAAGAAAAAGGAAACGGACAGCCCCGTGAAGGAGTTGTCCGTTTCCTTTTGTCATGCAGCCGCCTTATTCCATCGGCTTGCGATAGTTCGCCTCCAACAATTCACGCAACCCCGATTCAGGGTAAAGCACCTTCCCTCCCAAAAGGATAAAGGGCAACACCCTGTTGTTGCGGTACTCCTGCAAGGTGCGGCGGCTGACACGGAGCAGTTCCGCCACCTCCCTGTCCGTCAGGTAACGCTCCCCGTCCAACGGCGGGCGGTAACTTTCCAGAAAGGCGGAGAGCCATTTCGAGCCTTTGCGCATGTTCTGCACAAGGGTGGCAAGCGGCTCGTCCTCCATCGTAAACACTTCATTGTTCTCGTTCATCATCATTTCGGATTCAGTGGGTTGTGAATAATAAAAATCATTTTCCGCCGGGATAGAGCGTGCCGACAAGCGGAATGAGCCTTTTGACCTCCTCCGGCTTGTAATAGAACCTGCGGTTTATCTGCGAGTAGCCGATAAGCCGCCTGTCGCGCAGCGTCTGCAACGTGCGCGAACTTATTCTCAACTGCCTACAGACTTCCTCGCCCGTGAGCCATCTTTCCATGCGCCTCGTGTCGCTTTTGCGCCTCAGGGCGGCGACCTTCTCCGAGAGTGCGCCGAATGCCGCCACCATCATCTCGAAAGTCTTTTTCTCGATAGATACTATTTCCATATTCATGTCATTTAGAGTTTGCCGCAAAGGTAACGAAACGGCATACAAGACGTATCGTTTTCCGCTGAAAGGCTGCCTGTTGCGCCGTTTGACCGGGTTACGGAGCCATCTTCCGCAAAAATCTTACGTGAGTCACGTAGTGAGTTGTTAAAGCCCCTTTTGTTTATTGCCGAATTTTGTCGCAGAAACAAAAAGAAAGGACTGAACATGAAAGTGATAACAATGGAAAGTTCCGCCTACAAGGAGATGATGGCGCAGATTGCGAACATCGCAGGGTACATCCGCGAGGCAAGGGACGAGAAGAAACGGAAGCGGGAAACCGAAGACAAGCTGCTTGACACGGCACAGGCGGCGAAGATGCTCAACGTGAGCAAGCGCACCATGCAGCGTATGCGCACCGACCACCGTATCGAGTATGTGGTGGTACGCGGAAGCTGCCGCTACCGCCTTTCCGAGATACTGCGGCTATTGGAGGACAACACAGTAAGGAACGAGGAAGGGACAATAGACACCCTGTTCCACAACCACACGCTGCGCACGGGCGGCAAACCAAAAGGAAGGAGGACATAGGTCATGGAACTGCTCACACGAAACAACTTCGAGGGCTGGATGCAGAAGCTGATGGAACGGCTCGACCGTCAGGACGAACTGCTGCTGGCGATGAAGGCTGAGGGGAAACAGCCCACTATCACGGAAAGCATCCGCCTTTTCGACAATCAGGATTTGTGCATGTTGCTCCAGATAAGCAAACGCACCCTCCAACGCTACCGCAGCGTAGGCGCATTGCCCTACAAGACGCTGGGCAAGAAGACCTATTACAGCGAGGAGGACGTGCTGACATTCCTTTCCAACCATATCAAGGACTTCAAAAAGGAAGATATAGCCTTCTACAAGGCTCGTATCCATAATTTCTTTCATAAATAACCCATTAAAACATTTTTCAGATGGCAAAGAAAAAAGACGAAAAGGACGTGCTGGTAGTCCGTGACGAGAAGACAGGCGAGATCAGCGTGGTAGCCGGGCTGAACGCGGACGGCACACCCAAGCGCACCCCCGCAAAAGCGGAGAACGCGCAGAGTTTCCTGCAATTCGACCGACATGGCGACGTGCTGGACAACTTCTTCAAGAACTTCTTCCGGCAGTGCAAGGAACCCAGCCGCTTCGGTTTCTACCGCATTGCGGCAGACCAAGCTGAAAATCTCTTAGAGGTGATGAAGCAACTGCTGAAAGACCCCGAAGCGAACAAGGAGCTGCTCGCCCCTCACAAGGTGGACACCTCCGACTATGAGAAGAAGGTGCAGGAAGAGATGGCAGCACAACAGACAGAGAAACAAGAACCTCAAAAACAGGAGAACATGGAACAACGGAAAGAACAGCAACAGGACAAATCCGAACAGATGCAGGGCAAACGTGGCTACCAGCCCATCGACGAGAGTAAAATCAACTGGCAGGAGCTGGAGGACAGATGGGGCGTAAAGCGGGACAACCTTGAAAAGTCCGGCGACCTTACGAAGATGCTCAACTATGGCAAGTCCGACTTGGTAAAGGTCAAACCGACCTTCGGCGGCGAATCATTCGAGCTGGACGCCCGCCTCTCCTTCAAGAAGGACGGTGAGGGAAACATCAGCCTCGTGCCGCACTTCATCCGCAAGGAGCAGAAGCTGGATGAGTACAAGGAACACAAATTCTCCGACAATGACCGGAAGAACCTCCGCGAAACGGGCAATCTCGGTAGGGTCGTGGACATTGTGGACAGGGAAACGGGCGAGATCATCCCCTCCTACATCAGCATCGACCGCAAGACGAATGAAATCACGGACATTCCGGCAAGCAGGGTGCGCATCCCGGAGCGCATCGGCAAGACGGAAATCACCACGCAGGAGCGGGACATGCTCCGCGCCGGACTGCCCGTACGCGACAAGCTCATCGAGCGCAACGACGGCAGAAAGTTCGTCACCACCCTGCAAGTGAACGTGGAGCAGCGCGGCGTGGAGTTCGTGCCGGGAACCGGCAAGTCGCCCCGTACCGCACAGACACAGGAAACCAAAGGCGACACATCGAAAAGTCAGGCGCAGGGCGGGGAAAATGCCGCACAGACCAAGAAGGAGCAACGCCGCAACACGTGGACGAACGAGGACGGCAGCATCCGCCCCATCAGCAAATGGAGCGGCGTGAGCTTCACCGACCAGCAGAAAGCCGACTATGTGGCGGGTAAAGCCGTGAAGCTGGAGAACGTGACCGACAAGCAGGGCTTCCATGCCACGATGTATATCAAGTTCAACCCGGAGAAGGGACGCCCGTACCGCTACGACACGAACCCTGACAATGCACAGCAGGTTGCTCCGTCCAACGAGAGCCGCACGCAGGTGGCGGTGAACAACGATGGCAAGACCAACGAGGCTACAAAGAATCTGAGAGAGCCGTTGCAGAAAGGTCAGACCAACCCGAAGGACGCCCGCCAGCAACAGCAGCAGGAGAAGCCGCAGAAGAAAACGGGCAAGGGCATGAAAATGTAATCCCGTGTCCGCCACTGAATCCAAAATAAAATCCAAAGTATCAACAAAAAAGAAGAAGACATGAAGACAATCATTGCAGAAAAGCCCTCCGTGGCACGTGAAATCGCCCGCATCGTGGGCGCGACAAAGAGAGAGGAAGGATATTTCGAGGGAGGCGGTTATGCCGTGACATGGGCATTCGGACACCTCGTTCAGCTTGCCATGCCCGACGGCTACGGCGTGCGCGGATTTGTCCGTGACAACCTCCCGATTATTCCCGACACATTCACGCTCGTCCCCCGTCAGGTCAGGACGGAGAAAGGTTACAAGCCCGACAGCGGCGTGGTGTCGCAGATAAAAGTCATCAAAAGACTGTTCGACACAAGCGAACATATCATCGTGGCGACCGATGCCGGACGCGAGGGAGAGCTTATCTTCCGCTACCTCTACCACTATACGGGTTGCACCACTCCTTTCGTGCGCCTGTGGATCAGCTCTCTCACCGACAAAGCTATCCGCGAGGGACTGCGGAAACTCGAAGACGGCAGCAAATACGACAACCTCTACCTCGCCGCCAAAGCGCGGAGCGAATCCGACTGGCTCGTGGGCATCAACGGCACACAGGCGTTATCCATCGCCGCCGGACACGGCACGTATTCCGTGGGGCGGGTGCAGACACCAACGTTGGCTATGGTATGTGAACGCTACTGGGAGAACCGCCGCTTTACGTCCGAAGCATTCTGGCAGCTCCATATCGCAACGGACGGTTGCGACGGCGAAGTCGTGAAATTCTCATCCTCCGAGAAATGGAAAGAGAAAGAACCGGCGATGGAACTATATAATAAGGTAAAGGCGGCAGGTTGCGCCACTGTCACGAAAGCCGAGCGCAAGGAGAAGACGGAGGAAACTCCCTTGCTCTACGACCTGACCACGCTCCAGAAAGAAGCCAACGCCAAGCACGGCTTCACGGCGGAACAGACGCTTGAAATCGCGCAGAAACTCTACGAAAAGAAGTTGATAACCTATCCGAGAACGGGAAGCCGCTACATCCCCGAAGACGTGTTTGCCGAAATTCCCAAACTGCTCGCTTTCATCGGCACACAGCCCGAATGGAAAGACAAGGTGCGGGCAAAAGCCGCCCCGACACGCCGCAGCGTGGACGACGGCAAGGTGACAGACCACCATGCCCTGCTCGTCACGGGTGAGAAACCGCTCTTCCTCTCCAAAGAGGACAATACCATCTATCAGATGATTGCCGGGCGCATGGTCGAGGCATTCTCTGAGAAATGCGTCAAGGATGTGACCACTGTCACGGCGGAATGTGCCGGAGTGGAGTTTACCGTAAAAGGCAGCGTCGTGAAGCAAACCGGATGGCGTGCCGTCTATGGCGAGGAAAAAGAGGAAATTACCATCCCCGGCTGGCAGGAAGGCGACACGCTGACACCGAAAGGCTCGTCCATTACCGAAGGAAAGACCAAACCCAAGCCGCTGCATACCGAAGCCACCCTGCTCTCGGCAATGGAAACGGCGGGCAAGGAAATTGAGGACGACGCACTGCGGCAGGCGATGAAGGACTGTGGCATCGGTACTCCCGCCACACGCGCCTCCATCATCGAAACGCTTTTCAAGCGCGGTTACATGGAACGCTGCAAGAAGTCGCTTGTTCCCACCGAAAAAGGACTTGCCCTCAATTCCGTCGTCAAGACGATGCGCATCGCCGATGTTGCCATGACGGGCGAATGGGAAAAGGAGCTGGCGCGTATCGAGCGCGGGGAACTGTCCGACGACACCTTCCGCAAGGAGATAGAGGCGTACACACGTGAGATAACCTCCGAACTGATCTCGTGCGACAAGCTCTTCGGCAGCCGTGACTCCGGCTGCGCGTGTCCCAAGTGTGGCACGGGCAGGATGCGGTTCTACGGCAAGGTGGTACGCTGCGACAACACGGAGTGCGGACTGCCCGTGTTCCGGCTGAAAGCGGGACGCACCCTGTCCGACGATGAAATCAAAGACCTGCTCACCGAAGGGCATACCAAGCTGCTCAAAGGGTTCAAGAGCAAACAGGGCAAGAGTTTCGATGCTGTTGTCGCCTTTGACGGGGAATATAACACGACTTTTGTGTTCCCGGAGGCTAAAAAGGACAAGAAATTTTCAGGACGGAAGAAATAGTATTAACTTTGCCACTTGTTCAGAGTAATGAATTGTTCTTCGATACCGGATTACACTCATACTTTGGATTTAGTGGTGGCACTCGGAGGGATACCGAGTGCCTTTTTCTTCCTTTTTCCAACCGATTATCCCGTTAATTATCAATCCGCTAAATCCAAAGTAATGAACAACAAGAAGAAAAACGAGGGTCAGACCGACTTTTCCTATTACGGTCTGTACCTGCTGGACTATCTCCGCACGAACAAGTTTGAACAGGCTGACGACACCGCTTTCATACGGGAACGGGCCGACCGTGCCGCCGAAACGTATGAGAGGGCACGGCTTGAAGGCTATCCCGCCGATGGTGCGCAGGAACTGGCGATGGACACGCTGCTGCGCGGGCTGCATTATTCCCGTTACGCCATCCTCCGCGAAGTCGTGGAAAACGAGTTTGCCGATGAAGTGCCGGAAGAGAAGCGTGAAGCCTTTGTCCTGAAACTGCTGCCGCTTGTCGGCAACGTGTTCTCCGTCTATGACCTCTCGGATGACAATTTCGCCCTGTCTTCCGATTACGACCTGCTCTACACGGAGCTGACGGGAGCAACCGTCCTTTACTTAGACGAATATGGCGTTTAACCGCAAACAGAAACTGCGGGACAACATCGAGGCGATACGGACGGCATTCATCCTTGACAGGGAAAATAGGACAGCGACAACCGAAGAGCGTGCCATACTTCAAAGGTACTGCGGTTTCGGCGGTCTGAAATGTATCCTCAACCCTGCAAAGGAACTGACGGATGCCGTCCGGTGGGCGAAATCCGACCTCGAACTGTTCGCCCCGACGGTGGAGCTGCACAGGCTTATCCGTGAGAACAGCAAGGACGAAACAGAGTACAAGCGGTTTGTGGATTCGCTGAAAGCGTCCGTGCTGACCGCTTTCTACACCCCCAAAGAGATAACCGACACCATCGCGGACGTGCTGGCAGATTACAGCGTCCGCCCCGCCCGTATGCTCGAACCGTCGGCAGGTGTCGGCGTGTTCGTGGATTCCATGCTGCGGCACAGCCCCAATGCGGATGTGATGGCTTTCGAGAAGGATCTGCTCACGGGTACAATCTTGAGGCATCTCTATCCCGACCAGAAAATGCGCACCTGCGGTTTTGAGAAAATCGAAAGACCGTTCAACAATTATTTCGACTTGGCGGTGTCCAACATTCCGTTCGGTGACATTGCCGTGTTCGACGCGGAGTTTCAGCGGAGCGACTCTTTCGGCAGACGCTCCGCCCAGAAAACCATCCACAACTATTTCTTTCTCAAAGGACTGGATGCCGTGCGTGACGGCGGTATCGTGGCGTTCATCACCTCGCAAGGGGTATTGAATAGCACCAAGACCTCCGTGCGTAACGAGCTGTTCAGTCAGGCCAATCTGGTATCCGCGATACGCCTGCCCAACAACCTGTTCACGGACAACGCGGGCACGGAGGTGGGCAGTGACCTGATTGTCCTGCAAAAGAACCTCAGCAAGAAGGAAATGTCGCAGGACGAGCGGCTGATGACCGTGATACAGACGGACACGAAAACCGCCCTGACCGACAACGCCTATTTCATCCACCACCCGGAACGCATCGTGCATACGATGGCGAAACTTGACACAGACCCCTACGGGAAGCCCGCTATGGTTTATCTGCACGAGGGCAAGGCAGCAGGCATCGCCGGGGATTTGCGCCGTATGCTCGACGAGGATTTCCATTACAGGCTTGCCATGCGCTTGTATTCGGGTTCAATCCGGCAGGCAGGAACGGAAGAAAAAGTTGCCGTTCAAAATAAAGTAGAGCGTCCTGCCATAAAATTGGAAACAGTATCCTCGGCGCAGACGGTGGAAACTCCGACAGAAAAGCCGCAACCCGCAGATGAAAAGCCGGAGATAGAACCGCGCCCGCAATATTCCGCAGGCGTGCAGCTCACCCTGCTTGACCTCTGGGGGATGACGGAAGAGGTCAGCCAACCGAAAACCTCCAAAAAGAAAAAGACGGTGAAAAAGGCAGTTACGGCAAAGTCCACTCCGCCCAAACCGAAAGTCACGGTTACACCGACAGCTCCAACTGCAAAACCCGCAATGGAGAATAAGGAGGTGAAAGCGGAGAACACCGCCAAGCCTGCCGACCCGGACGACATCTATGCCACACTGGACTGGGATACCAATCCTCCCATCAACGGTTTCTATGAAATGATGATGGGTTTGACGCCGGAGCGTAGGAAAGAACTTCGGGAACTGGCAAGGCAGCATAACGAGAAACAAGTGGCGGAAAAGACGGAAGTGAAAGCCGTGCCGGAAACTTCCCGTGAGCAGCCACGACAGGAGGAAACACAGCCGGAGGCAGTCGCCGCACCTGCCGTTACAGATACCCCATCGGAAGCGGTGGGGACTTTCCTTTTCCCCGACATCGAAGCGGAAAAGCCGAAGGAGGAAGTCGTGGACCTTTCTCCGCGTGCCTACCACCGCACGCCGGAGATGCACCTGCGCGAAGGGTCGCTGGTGGCTGACCGGGGGCGTCATAACATCGGCTACCTGAAAGACATCACGCCATACGGGGCGACATTCCAGCCGCTCGACCTGAAAGGATACCAGAAGGAAAAGGCGTTGTTGTATGTGTCGCTGCGTGACGCCTACGAGCGTCTGTACCGTTATGAATCGCTCCGGCGCGAGGCAAATGTTCCGTGGCGAGAGCATCTGAATACCTGTTACGATGAGTTTGTCATGCGCTACGGCAACCTCAACGCCAAGCAGAACGTGAAGTTAGTGATGATGGATGCGGGCGGGCGCGACATCCTTTCGCTGGAACGGATGGAAAACGGAAAGTTCGTCAAGGCGGACATCTTCGAGCATCCTGTTTCCTTCGCGGTGGAGAGCCATGCCAACGTAGGCTCTCCCGAAGAAGCCCTGTCTGCGTCGCTCAACAAATATGGTACGGTCAATCTCGACTATATGCGGGAGATAACCGACAGCACGGCGGAGGATTTGCTCACTGCCCTGCAAGGGCGCATCTACTACAATCCGCTCGTGACCGGTTACGAAATCAAAGACCGTTTCATCGCCGGAAATGTCATAGAGAAAGCGGAACGCATAGAGGCATGGATGGGTGACAATCCCGAAAATGAGCGTATGCCGGAGGTGAAGCAGGCGTTGGAGGCTCTGAAAGATGCCGAGCCGCAGCGCATCGCCTTCGAGGATCTGGACTTCAATTTCGGGGAACGCTGGATTCCGACGGGTGTCTATGCCGCCTACATGAGCCGGCTGTTCGACACGGAGGTGAAAATCGCCTATTCCGCAAGCATGGACGAGTTTTCGGTGGCGTGCGGCTACCGCACCATGAAAATCACGGACGAGTTTCTGGTGAAGGGGTATTACCGGAACTATGACGGTATGCACCTCCTAAAACACGCCCTGCACAACACCTGCCCTGACATGATGAAGTCCATCGGCAAGGACGAGCATGGCAACGACATCAAGATGCGCGACAGCGAGGGAATACAACTCGCCAACGCCAAGATTGACGAGATACGAAACGGCTTCTCCGAATGGCTCGAAGAGCAGTCGCCGCAGTTCAAGGAGCGGCTTGTGACGATGTATAACCGCAAGTTCAACTGTTTCGTGCGCCCGCGCTACGACGGCTCCCATCAGACCTTTCCCGACCTCAACCTGAAAGGGCTGGCAAGCCGGGGTATCAAGAGCGTCTATCCCTCACAGATGGATTGCGTCTGGATGTTGAAACAGAACGGCGGCGGAATTTGCGACCACGAGGTGGGAACCGGTAAGACGCTGATAATGTGCATCGCCGCGCATGAGATGAAGCGTCTGAATTTGGCACACAAGCCGATGATTATCGGGCTGAAAGCCAACGTTGCGGAGATTGCAGCCACCTATCAGGCGGCATATCCCAACGCACGTATTCTGTACGCTTCGGAGAAGGACTTTTCGACCGCCAACCGTGTGCGCTTCTTCAATAATATAAAGAACAACGACTACGATTGCGTCATCATGTCGCACGACCAGTTCGGCAAGATACCGCAGTCGCCGGAATTGCAGCAGCGCATCCTGCAAGCAGAGCTTGACACGGTGGAGGAAAACCTCGAAGTGCTACGGCAGCAGGGAAAGAACGTGTCGCGGGCGATGCTGAAAGGATTGGAGAAGCGCAAGCACAACCTTGAAGCGAAGCTGGAGAAGGTGGAACACGCCATAAAGTCACGCACGGACGACGTGGTGGATTTCAAGCAGATGGGCATCGACCACATCTTCATAGATGAGAGCCACCAGTTCAAGAATCTGACTTTCAACACGCGCCACGACCGTGTGGCGGGATTGGGAAACAGCGAGGGAAGCCAGAAGGCACTTAACATGCTCTTTGCCATACGCACCATACAGGAGCGCACAGGAAAAGACTTGGGTGCGACCTTCCTCTCCGGCACGACTATCAGCAACTCACTGACTGAATTGTACCTGCTGTTCAAGTACCTGCGCCCGAAGGAGCTGGAACGGCAGGACATAAGGTGTTTCGACGCTTGGGCGGCGATATTTGCCAAGAAGACGACGGATTTTGAATTTAACGTGACGAACAATGTGGTCCAGAAGGAGCGTTTCCGCTACTTCATCAAAGTGCCGGAGCTTGCCGCCTTCTATAATGAAATCACGGACTACCGCACGGCGGAGGATGTGGGCGTGGACCGTCCCAACAAAAACGAGATACTGCACCACATACCGCCCACGCCGGAGCAGGAGGACTTCATACAGAAGCTGATGCAGTTCGCCAAGACTGGCGATGCCACACTTCTGGGCAGGCTGCCGCTTTCGGAAACGGAGGAAAAGGCGAAGATGCTTATCGCCACGGACTATGCCCGGAAGATGGCACTCGACATGCGCATGATAGACCCGCATTACGAAGACCACCCCGACAACAAGGCGAGCCACTGTGCCAAAATAATCGCGGAGTATTATCAAAAATACGACGCGCAGAAAGGCACGCAGTTCGTTTTCTCTGACTTGGGGACTTACCAGCCGGGCGATGGGTGGAACGTCTATTCGGAAATCAAGCGCAAACTGACGGAGGACTACGGCATACCGCCAAGCGAGGTGCGCTTCATTCAGGAGTGCAAGACCGACAAGGCTCGGAAGGCGGTGATAGATGCCATGAACGCCGGGACGGTGCGTGTGCTGTTCGGCTCCACCTCCATGCTCGGAACGGGTGTGAACGCACAGAAACGGTGTGTGGCAATTCATCATCTTGATACGCCGTGGCGACCGTCCGACCTGCAACAGCGTGACGGACGGGGAGTTAGAGCAGGCAACGAGATAGCCAAGCATTTCGCCGGGAACAACGTGGACGTAATAATCTACGCGGTGGAAAAATCACTGGACAGTTACAAGTTCAACCTCCTGCACTGCAAGCAGACTTTCATCAGCCAGCTTAAAAGCGGTGCTATGGAAGCGCGTACCATCGACGAGGGGGCAATGGACGAGAAATCGGGCATGAACTTCTCGGAATATATGGCGTTGCTATCCGGCAACACCGACCTGCTGGACAAGGCGAAACTTGAAAAGCGCATCGCCTCGCTCGAAGGGGAACGCAAGTCGTTTAACAAGGGCAAGCGTGATTCGGAGTTCAAGTTAGAGTCGAAGACGGGCGAGTTGCGTAACAACACGGCTTTCATAGATGCCATGACGGAGGACTGGAACCGCTTCCTTTCGGTGGCGCAGACCGACAGGGAGGGCAACCGCCTTAATATAATAAAGGTGGACGGTGTGGATTCCGCCGATGAGAAGGTTATCGGAAAGCGTTTGCAGGAGATAGCGAAAAACGCCACTACGGGCGGGCTTTACACACAGGTCGGAGAACTGTACGGTTTTCCGATAAAGGTGGTGAGCGAGAGGATACTCAAAGAGGGATTGGAGTTTACCGACAACCGCTTCGTGGTAGAGGGGAACTACAAGTACACCTATAACAACGGACATCTGGCAATGGCTGATCCGATGGCTGCCGCCCGAAACTTCCTGAACGCGATGGAGAGGATACCCTCCATTATCGACCAGTACAAGGCGAAGAACGAGGTGCTGGAGAGGGAGATACCGCAGTTGCAGGAGATAGCGGGCAAGGTGTGGAAGAAGGAGGACGAGCTGAAGCAGCTGAAATCCGAACTTGCCGCCCTTGACCGAAAAATACAGCTGGAACTTGCGCCGCCCACGCCCGAAGTCGCCGAAAAGGAGAATGACGGGCAGGAGGTCAAGCCGGATACGGAAGGTGTACGGAACGTACCGTCACAACCCACCGAAGAAGCTCCGCTGATACGCAGCCCGGCGAATGAGCGAAGTCCGTCTGGGAATTTCATTGCCGACCATGTCGTTATCGGACGGCCGGGATTCAACGTTCGTGACGAATGCAAACCGAAAGGAATAAAAATGTGAACGAGTGTGGATATGTATGGCAGGATTGGGAATATACCGTTCCTTTTCCTGCCTTTTTCCATCAATATGGTATAACAGCTGTCTCTTATACACATCTGACGCTGCCGACGAAGCTAGAAGT
>OWIP01001923.1_pt1 | contig 11966 bp, 10 predicted proteins | sample 1732581 | NCBI WGS metagenome assembly OWIP01 (sample SAMN05065731, study PRJEB22554) | human gut metagenome | biome: ENVO:2100002; feature: ENVO:00000062; material: ENVO:00002003 | host: Homo sapiens | place: USA
CGAGATAGGCTCCGGTCTCGTGGGCTCGGAGATGTGTATAAGAGACAGAATCGATGCCTGTGACGGCTGGAATTTTGAGCGAACCATTCAGATTGCAATGGACGCTTTGCGTTGTCCGCCGGCAGACGCCGACGTTACCAAACTTTCCGGCGGCGAAAAACGCCGCGTGGCTTTGTGCCGTCTGCTGTTGCAGAAACCTGACATGCTGCTTTTGGACGAGCCGACCAACCATTTGGACGCCGAATCGGTGGCTTGGCTGGAAAATCATCTTAAAGAATATAAGGGAACCGTGGTTATGGTTACGCACGACCGCTACTTCCTTGACAATGTTACCGGCTGGATATTGGAGCTTGACCGCGGTCAGGGCATTCCTTATGAGGGGAATTATTCGTCCTGGCTGGAACAGAAGCAGAAACGTTTGGAACAGGAAGCCCGTGAGGAAACCGCGCGTCAGAAAACGCTGGCCAATGAACTGGAATGGATTCACAAGAATCCGAAAGCGCGTCAGGCGAAGTCCAAAGCGCGCATCAATGCCTATGACGAGCTGCTGAACGCGGCGACCAAAGATAAAATCACGCAGGCGCACATCAATATTCCGATGACCGACAGGCTCGGCGATTTGGTTATTGAAGCCAACAACATTTCCAAAGGTTATGGCGACCGCCTGCTGATTGACAATCTGTCCTTCAAGATTCCGAAGGGCGCGATTGTCGGCATTATCGGTCCGAACGGCGCCGGCAAAACCACTTTGTTCCGCATGATTACCGGTCAGGAAAAACCGGATGCCGGCGAAATCAGAATCGGCGAAACGGTTGACCTCGGCTATGTCGATCAGAGCCGCGACGAGCTGGATCCGAACAAAAACGTCTGGGAAGAAATTTCCGACGGTTTGGACATGATACAGCTCGGCAAAAAGGAAATGCCGTCGCGCGCTTATGTCGGGCAGTTTAACTTTAAAGGCACCGACCAGCAGAAAAAAGTCGGGCAGCTTTCCGGCGGCGAGCGCAACCGCGTGCATTTGGCCAAGATGCTAAAAAAAGGCGCCAATGTCATTCTGCTGGACGAGCCGACCAATGATCTCGACGTCGATACGCTGCGTTCTCTGGAAGAAGGCATTATGGAGTATCCGGGCTGCGTGCTGGTTACTTCCCATGACCGCTGGTTTCTGGACCGTCTGGCAACGCATATTCTCGCTTATGAAGGCGACAGTCAGGTCGTGTGGTTTGAAGGAAACTTTGAGGAATATGAAAAAGACAAGAAGCGCCGCCTCGGCGACGACGCTCTGGTACCGCATGCCATTAAGTACAGGAAACTTACCCGCTAGGGAAACTCTCGTATAACGGGGAACTAATACAGGATTAGCAGATAAAATGAATCCTTATTATTTCCCCCGTTCTCCGAGTTTTTTTATTTGGTATTTTAAAATTTAAAACTTTTTGTCAGTTTAAACTCTTTGACGACGAATTATATGATTCTTCGGTTTCGGTCTTTGGGGCGGAACGATTTAACACTTGTGTTTAATAATTTGCGAGGAATCTACAATGCTAAGAGGTACGGTTAAGTGGTTTAACAACAAAAAAGGTTATGGTTTTATTAATCCCGACGGCGAAGAAAAAGACGTGTTTGTTCATATTACGGCATTGGAAAAGTCCGGACTGCGCAGTTTGTCCGAAGGTTCGCGGGTCAATTTTGACATTTATGACGACCGCGGCCGCAAGGCAGCCGGCAACATTACCCTTTTGAATTAACTGTTTGGAAGGATGGAAAAAGCCCCTCTGCTGAGGGGCTTTTTTCTTTGTTATGTTCGGGCTTGTCCCTAATATCTCTTTTAGATTCCCGTGCCAAGCACGGGAATGACAGGGGAGAAGAAAAGAACACGGGAATGACAGGAAAGAATAAAAGCACGGGAATGACAGAAGAGGAACTGTCTCTCTTGAGCGCAGCTTCCTTTATGTCATCCTCGGCCTCTTCCCTGTCATATTCGGGCTTGACCCGAATATCTAAGAAATAGATGTCCGGGTTAAACCTGAGCATGACGCTTTCCTCTGCTTGACTTTTAATATCGTTGCTTTTTTGTATGACAAAAATAAATATGGTTCCATTATTGGTAGACAGAAAAAAATGTAGTTTCATTAATAGTTGACTCTTCCGACAAATCAGTGTATCCTGATATTCAGATATGGACTTCAATTCTGAACTTTCGGGAGAACGATCATGCGAAATCTGCTTTTATCTTCTGCAACTCTACTGCTGGTACCGGCCGTTTCCATGGCCGCTCCCGGTTTCATCACATATACACACACAGACACACCTATCGAGTTGGAGCCCATATCCGATATTCCTGCTTCACTTAAACTTGCCTCCGTCTGTTTCCTCGGCGCCGGCGACTGCGGCGACGCCAGGTTTAGTTCGTTGGACGGCGATGACGATTATAAAGTTGATACCGTGCAACAATGCAAAAACGAAGGGTATTCCGTCACTTCCTGTTCCCTCCCCGCTTATCCTTCCGGACAATGCCCCTATAACGGCACCTATTTTGCAAAATGTGTCGAAGACCGTCCCCGCGCCTGCAAGGAAGCCGGCTTTACCGAAACTTCATGTCCGAGCGGGTACATAACCGACAGAACGTGCCCTTACGTCTCTTCTTACATAACCTGCAAGGAAAATCCCTGCTCCGGGTACAGCACCTGCGAATGCGGCGCGGCTGTGGGCGCTTCAATCTGTTATTCCGGTTCAACCGCAAAATATTCGGCCTGCGAGAACTGCGACCCTTGTCCCGGTTATTATGAATGCGGCGGAAGCTGGCAGTACTGCGAAGGAAGTGTTTGTTCCGCGGACAGTTCTCGTTGCAGCACTTACTGCGAAAGCGACCACTTCCCCTATTCCTGTGGCAACGATTATGGTCCCTGTTACGGCGATTATCGCAACGGTTATTGTTCGGTTCCCTGCGACGAAGTCCAGACCGATCCCTGTGAGGACATCTCCGGCTTGAGCTGTGCTCATGGTTGCAGCAGTTATGGTTCCTGCGGCGAGTGCAATGCCTGTAATCCGGCTCCCGAACCCGAGCCGACGGATCCTTGTGACGATGTATCCTGCGGTTCCAACGCTTACTGTTCCGGCGGTTCCTGTTATTGTAATTCCGGCTATGAAGGTAATGCCTATTCCGGCTGCACGGCGGTTGTAACCGATCCCTGTGCCGATGTGACCTGCGGCAGCGGCGAGACCTGTTCCAACGGCAGCTGCATTTGTAACGGCACGCGTGATTGCGCCGGAGTTTGTAACGGTTCGGCTGTTGAAGACTGTGCGGGTGTCTGCGGCGGTTCAGCTAAACTGGATTGTGCCGGTGTCTGTGACGGCGGCCATTACTCCAGCTCAATGTGCGGATGTTGTGCCAGAGGCGAAACATGCTATGCATCCGGTGCCTGCTGTCCGCCGGGATATGCGACTTACGGCGGTAATCCGGTTTGTCTTCCCGACCGGGATCTGATGTAAGCAAAAGCCCTCTCTTTCGAGAGGGCTTTTTTATAGCCAAAAAAAAATTATGTGGTTCCATTAATGGTAGACAGAAAAAAATGTAGTTTCATTAATAGTTGACTCTTTCCCCAAATCAGGTTATGCTAATCTACAGGTGTGGATGTTATGCCGCGGCGGAAGGCCGCCTGCGGGTATGTGCAGATATATGAGGATATGCGCGGAGACTAACCGTCTTCCGTTTTTGCTGTCCCCGTTTCGTCTTATCTTGCCTGTCTTTCCCATATCTCCTCACCTGTCTGCTCCCTGCGGGCTTTGGTCAACATTTGTCGTGAGGTGATACTATGAAGAAATCCGTTTTAATGTTCTCTTTGCTTTCCGGAACTGCACTTATGTTCCCAAAGCTAACTATTGCCTCCGGCATTTTACCGACACACACAGGCACACCCGAACCAAAGCCCGCCTTTCAGTTTGAACAACTTGACAAGGCCTATAAGACCGCCGGCGTCTGTTTCCTCGGCGTCGGCGACTGCGATCCAGGAGCAGGTTTCAGCCGCGGAGACGACTATTCTGTTGACACCGAAGTTCAATGTCTTAACGCCGGTTATACCAAACAAAACTGCAACAGCCTCCAAACAATCGATACCCCTTGCCCATACAATGCTGAATTCGGGCTGGGCTGTAAATGTGTTTCCAATCTTGTAAGCTGTCCGGCCGGACAGGTCGGCGTCGGCGACAGCTGTAACGGACAATATCAATCCTGCCAATGCGACCCAACTCTGGTGTCTTGCACATCGGAACAGAGCGGCGGCGGCGCCTCCTGTGGTGGTCGTTACCAATATTGCAATTGCAAATCCGAATACAAATACACTTCCGCCAACTGTCCACCTCCCCAGATTTTAAGCGGCAAAGTTTGCGGTGGGCAATATACCGGCTGTTCTTGCCCCAGCGGTGTTTCCGAAAACGGTTTCGGCTGTGCCGAATATTATCCGGCCCCCTGTTCCTCGGTATGCAAGACATCAAAATCCGACAACTGTGACAATCGTACCGAAGTCAGCACGCCTTACGGCTGTGCCGAATACTGGGAAGACTGTTCGTCCAAATGCAAAACCGCTTATAACGATAACTGCCGGAACCGCATCGAAGTGTCCTGCGAATACGGCTGCGCTTCCTATTTTGCCGACTGCCAGTCGAAATGCCAAACCTGCGGTTCAAACCCCGACTGCAGCGTTACAGGAAAAACCTGTGAAAACGGCTGCAAAACAACGAATTCATGCGGTATCTGCACCGAATGCCGCGCCGATACAAAAAAACTTTGCAACGCCGACGGCTACACACAAACCACCTGTCCGAATTTATATGAAATCAGCAATTGTCCGTACGACGACAGTTACAAGAAATGCACCAAAACCTGTGCTGCAGTCCTGGCCGGAGCCAAAACCGTATCAACAGCGGCAGAATTAAAGTCGGCTGACGCATACGACGCAACAATCATGATGCTGAACGACATTACGGTCAGCGGCACCATGACATTTCGTTCTAAAGATATAACCTGGCCGAATGACGAAGTCTGTGCATCACAATACCCGACACGGCCAACCCTGAAAACCGGCACATTTACCATGAGCGACGAAACCACCAGACACCTGATCGACGTAAATATTAATGCCAATGCCATAAATATCCCAGCCTCCGTCGCCATCGATTTCTATGGAAAAGTAACTGCCGACAGCTTCACCGTCAACAGCTCATGGCTGAATTTGTTCGGCGATATGGAAATCGGAACCTGGTACCAGAACGGCGCCGCTTTAGGCATAGACATCGACGGCAGCGGTTTCGACGTAAACCGCCCGTGGCTGGGTCAGGGAGATTATGACCAAATGTCAACCATCAAAATAAACAACTTTATCAAAAACACGTCAGGCATTGCCATTAACTACTGGTCGGTTGACAACAGCAACATCTACATACCCGCCAATATGTTTGAAGCAACCGCCGGCGAAATCGGTCTGCAATGCAAAGCCAACTTTAACGTCAACGGCAGCACCTCCTATTGCGGCGACATCCGCTTTTACAGCTGGGGAGACGAAGAATGCGGCAGTCAGTTTACGGTCAACGGAAAAACAATTAACCAGATTCAAGACTGTTCTTCCGGCGATGCTGGTTGTTCCCGAGGCAATTACAGCTGCAACTGACATGAAAGCCCCGCGAATGCGGGGCATTTAATTTGCCAAAAATAAAAGCGGATTCAATAATAGTTGACTTTTCCCTCGCGCCGCGTTATATTATAACTGTGGTGCATAAAAGGTGATTTTGTCTCGTTTCGGGATATCTATCCTTTGCTTTTGGTGCACCTGCCTCTTGCAGGCTTTGGTTTCAGTTATTATCGGAGGTGTGCCATGTCTTGTTCTCGTTGTTTATATTTGTCCGCTCTGCTGGCTTCTGTTTTTGTGTCGCCTGCTGCGGCTCTGAATTCGACCATGGTGCTCTCTGACAATGACTTCACACTTAAATACACACATACAAACACACCTATTCCGAAGCCTGCATCTTCCTTTGCCGACATGTCGCGCTCTTATAAGACCGCCGGCGTCTGTTTCCTCGGTGTCGGCGACTGCGGCGGTGCCGCCGGTTACGATTCCTCGTCTTCCGGCGCCGGTTCGGCCAACGACGACTTTTATATCGATACGACTAACCAATGTCTGAACGAAGGCTTTGTCAGACAGAACTGCAATTCCGTACAGACCATTGACGGCGTTTGTCCCTATAACTCCGCCTACGGGCTGGGATGCAAATGTCGGCCCGACCTTATCTCCTGTCCCGCCGGACAGGTCGGTGTCGGCGAAAGCTGCGACGAAATGTACGCTTCCTGCGAATGCGACCCCGCGCTGGTTGCCTGTTCGGCCAAAGAAAACGGTACCGGTGCTTCCTGCGGCGGAAAATATCAATCCTGCGTCTGCAAGCCGGAATATCAATATACTTCTTCCAACTGTTCTTATCCGCGTTCGGTATCGGGGGACAGCTGCGGCGGACAATATACCGACTGCGTTTGTCCGGCCGGGGTTGACGAAGGGCCGTACGGCTGCGCCGAATATTATCCTTCTCCCTGTTCTTCGGTCTGCAAGGTGGCCTACTCCGACAACTGCCATATCCGGGAAAGCGTGAACGTTCCCTATTACTGCGAAAAATACTGGGACGACTGTCCTTCCAAATGTGAAGTTGCCGCCGCCGACAACTGTATCAACCGTACCGCCGTATCGACGCCTTACGGCTGTGAAAGCTATTACGGCGACTGTTCGTCAAAATGCCAGACCGCTTACGGCGACAACTGCCACAACAGAACGGCGGCTATTTCCTCTTGTCCGAGTAACGCCAGTTGTTCTTATTACTCCGACTGCTCTTCCAAAATCAGCAGCTGGTCTTGCAATTCCGGATATACACAATCAGGTAGCTCGTGCATTAAAAATGACCCCTGTGACAACCGAACGGCAGTTATTTCAAGCTGTCCGAGCAATGCAAGCTGTTCTTATTACTCCGATTGTCCCTCCAAAATCAGCTCCTGGTCTTGTAACTCTGGATATAAAAAGTTAGGAGATGCTTGTATAAAACTTGATGATACCTGTCCATCCGGCTACATCAAATCCGACGGCTGCAGCTGCTCTTACGGATTTAAAACAACCAGAACGGAAGCCGGAACTCTTTGTATAAAATGTTGTACTGCGGCACAAAATCCCAATGGCTATCAGTGCATGCAATGCTTTAATCCGGATGCAGGACTGAGACATTGATAAACAAAAAATCCCGTTTTCCAACGGGATTTTTTTTAATCGACGACAATGTCTCTCTTCGGCGCCGCTTTATAATCGTCTGCTTTTGCCTTGGCGGCGTCGGTTGCGTCTTCCGCCGCATTTACGGTCGCGTCAACGCCCTTTTTGACAATTTCCTTAGTCCCCTGCCCAACGTCGCTGACAACTTCGCCGACCGTGGTCGTTTCGTTAATCTGCCCTTCGTAAATGCCGCGCCCGACCAGATAAATTACAATAATCAAAATAATATAAAAAATGTATTTCAGCAATGTTCCCATTTTTGGCTCCTTCTCAAAGGGTTTAACACTGCTATACAGATAATCCGCCATACCGGCATTTCAAGTTCCGCGCTCAAAAAAGAAGCTCCCGTTCAAACAGGGAGCTTCTTTGTTCCGTTTCAATTTTCAACAGCCTATTCGCCGTCGCCGCCGACCACGGCGTCAACCGGATTAGGCTCGCTGCCCGGCGCATTCAGAGCGCCGAGAGCTTTCTTACGCTTCAGTTTGTTGACAAACTTGATGGAACGCTGCGCATCCCATTTCTTTTTGCCTTCCTCGCGCTGAAAAATCTGTTTGTAAACTTCAATCGCCTGATCAAATTCCGACAGCTTGGTCAGACAACTTGCCAAACCGTCATAAAGCTTATGATGATAACGGTTGTTAATCATCATTTGCGCCTTCTTGTAGCACTTGAGGGCATCATTGAATTTGAGCATTTTCTGATAAACAAAACCAATGCTTATCCAAGCCTGTATCTCATGGCTGTCGATATTGAGAATCTTGGTAAAACATTTCAGCGCCGAATTGTTGTCGCCCATCAGCTGATAGGTAACACCGACGCCGTTCCAGGCCTTGATATTGGTCTTGTCGCTGGATAAAACCTTTTTAAAGAACGAAATGGCTCGTTCGTACTGTTTGAGTTTTTGTAACGTAACGGCAATGCTCAACAGCGTCTGCGTATGCTTGTTGTCGATTTTCATTGCCTGCTCCAGAACGTCCAGAGCTTCTTTGTAAGAGAACATATGCTGAAGCGCAATGGCTTTGCCGTTCAGAGCCTCCAGCGAGGTCTGGTCAATAGCCACAGCTTCGTTAAAGCATGCAATCGCGTCTTTGTACAAGCCGCGCATACTTAACGTAACGCCCTTATTGTTCAGGACTTCGACCGACTGCGGATTAATCTGCAGGGCCTTATCAAAACATTCTACAGCATCCGTATACCGGCTCATCTTCTGATAAGCAAAGCCCTTGCTGTTAAGAGCTTTCCATGATTTGGGCTGCTCGCCGATGGCAATGTCGAACTGTTCGATAGCCTCTTTGTACAAACCCTGATCGAGCAATTCTTGCCCTCTTTTATATGCACTGTTTTCGTTTGATTTAACCATATTCTTTCTCTTCTCAAATTATAGTTACAAAATAATTCAGTTCAAAACATATCACTCTTGCCCTTATATGTCAAGATTCCCCCCGAAAAAACTCTTACCGGCTCAAAAACAGCCGGTAAAAAGGCCCTTCATCGGTACGAACCGGAATATAACGGCAGGAAAAGCGGCGGCAAAACGCCTGCAAAGCCTCTCTTTTTCCGGCAAAATAAGCATGATAGGCGTTGCGAAAAGCCTTAGTGCGCGTTTCAAAAACCAGACGGTCATTCCCCTCGGCGGCCATATATTCTCCGGGTTTCGGCGCATTATCTTCCAAAACGTCATAAACGTTCACGCAGTACAATTGCGTTTTTTTCGCCAGAGTCGCCATGATTTTGCGCGCCGCTTCGTCAAACTCGTTAAAATCGCTGACCACAAAAACCGCCGCCCGGCTTTTCACCGTCTTCTGCAAAATCTGCAGCGGCTTTGCCAGACTTCCTGCATAAGACTGCTTCAGAATGCGGGCGCTGACTTCCGAAATTTTTTTCAGAACGGCCATCATGCCCGCGCGGCTGTTCTGCGGCTTAAAGACGTAGGTTTCTTCTCCGTCATATATCAGACAGCCGAAACGGTCCCTGTTTTCCAGACTCAGCCAGCCGAACAGCGCGGCGATTTTGGCCGCAGCCACCGATTTCAGCTCCACCCGCGTCCCGAAAACCATATGCGCCGAGAGGTCAAGCACAACGTAAATCTCACGGTCTTTCTCTTCCGCAAACAGTTTGGTATAAGGAGTCTGCCGCCGAGCCGTTACCCGCCAGTCAATGTCGCGTACGTCGTCGCCGAAAGCATAGCTGCGGATTTCCTCCAGTTCCATGCCTCTTCCCTTAAACGCCGATTTCACATCGCCGGCACGAGACGAAACAATATGGTTAAACTGATGGTTCTTAAGATAGGGAACGAAACGCCTCTGCTCCGTCAGTTCTTCCAAAGTCGCATACAACCCGTTGCCCCCGGCCTTTTCAAGCTTAGGCTTGAAGAACTTTTCGGTTAATTTTTTCAGCTTTCCCATCTTCCGCCCTCTGTTTTTTCTTCGGACAAGCTTTTACGGCAAGGGAACGATTTTAAGCAGAGTTCCTATAACCTCATCCGCAGTCACGCCTTCCGCCTGCGCCTCAAAAGTAAGGATAATGCGGTGGCGGAGAACATCGTAAACAACCGCGTGAACGTCTTCCGGCGTCACGAAATCGCGCTTGTCCAGCCAGGCGTTGATTTTCGCGCACTTGTCCAACGCAATGGTTGCGCGCGGACTGGCGCCGAACTGAACAAAGCCGGCCAGCTTGGCATCATATTTTTCCGGATGCCGGGTTGCCATAATCAGCTGTACCAGATATTCTTCAATCGGCTCGCTCATATGGACTTTCAGAACTTCCTGCCGCGCGGCCAGAATATCGGCAATGTCCAGTGCCTGAAACTTTTTGTCTTTGTCCTGCCAGCAGGAAATATCTTCGCCGCAGGCGCCTTCCTCGCCGCGTACCAGATGCAGAATTTTCTTCTCCGATTCGGCGTCCGGCTGATCAATTTTAATATACATCAGAAAACGGTCCAGCTGGGCTTCGGGCAGATTATAGGTTCCCTCATGCTCAATCGGGTTCTGCGTCGCCATAACCATAAACAGCTCCGGCAACTGATAACGCCTGCCGCCCATGCTGACCTGGCGCTCGGCCATGGCTTCGAGCAGAGCGGACTGAACCTTTGCCGGCGCGCGGTTAATTTCGTCGGCCAGAACCAGATTGGCAAAAACCGGCCCCTTGCGGAACTCGAACTCGCCTTTGGCCGCAACGTAAATTTCACTGCCGGTAATATCCGCCGGCAGCAAATCCGGCGTAAACTGAATACGGTTGTACTTGGCGTTAATGCAGCCTGACAGGGTTTTAATCGCCTTGGTCTTGGCCAGACCCGGCGCGCCCTCGACCAGCGCATGCCCGTCGGCCAGCAGCGTAATCAGCAGCTTTTTAACCAGCTCTTCCTGACCGATGATTTTGGTTTCCATATAGTCCTTGAGCGAAATAAGCTTGGCTTTGATTTCTGACATCTGTTTCACCTCTTTAATTAGCCATAATCCGGTTCAAAAAATTGTAATACTCGTCCAAAACCGCTTTTTTCATGTCGTCATTGCCGAGAAAACCGAACAATTCGATGGAACGCTTATAATGCGCCTTGGCCCGGTCAAAATCGCCGTGTTCCTTGTCATAGGCCTCGACCCGTGCCAGATACAGCAGCGATTCGGCTTCGGCAAAATGATGCGCGACCTTGCCGTACAGGTACACCGATTTCATCAGCGCCTTGCGGGCGTTTTCAATGTCGCGGATAATATAACGCAGACAGCCGATGGCAGACAGCGCACTGGCTTCGCCGAGCAGGTCGCCGTTTTCGCGATACAGGTTGCGGCATTTTTCCAGCAAATCATGCGCCACGTCATAGTTCTTATTCTTCATTTCGATTCGGGCAATCGCGCGCAGCGTCGAGGCCTCCTTCAGCGAATTTCCGTCCTGCTCGAACAAATCCGCCGCTTTGCGGTATGCTCCCGCCGCGTCGTTTTCCCTGTTCAGCATCAGATAAACATAAGCCTCATGATCATAGGCGTCGCCGAGCAAATCACGGTTGTCAATGGCGCCCAGCACTTCCTGCGCCCGGCGCACCGTGGCAATCGCCTCATCGGTGTTTCCGGCCGCCGCCTGCACTTTGGAGAGCTTAATCAGCGCGTCGCCGTAGGTGTTTTGTCCGTCGACAAAGTTTTTTACCAGTTCGACGGAAGCGTTGAGCGCGGCAGAAGCCGCTTCGTAGTTTTCAAGGCTGAGTTCCAGTTCGCCGAGCCGAGACAAAGCAAAGGCCTCGCCTTCGGTATCGCCGCTGTCGTTATAAAGCCCCGCGGCTTTTTCGTAACAGCTGCGGGCTTCGTCATATCTGCCGGCATGCCAGTTGTCATCTCCTTCCTGAAAGACTTTTGACGCTTGAGTGACATATTTTCCCTGACTTGTTCTCGGCATAATAAAAACTCCTTTTAATTCGTCCAATATTATTATATATATTTCGTAATGACCAAAAAAACAAGAAGTATTCAAAATGGACAATATATTCGATTTGGAAGAGGCCGCGGCACGGGAAACCACGGCGGCTCCGACCTATAACAACATTGCTGGGCTGATGCCCGGATACGCCTGGCTTGAGCAGCTCAACCCGGAACAGAAACAGGCCGTCGAAACCACCGAAGGCCCGGTGCTGGTTCTGTCCGGCGCCGGCACCGGCAAAACCAAAGTGCTGACAACCCGGTT
>OWIP01001933.1_pt1 | contig 11915 bp, 10 predicted proteins | sample 1732581 | NCBI WGS metagenome assembly OWIP01 (sample SAMN05065731, study PRJEB22554) | human gut metagenome | biome: ENVO:2100002; feature: ENVO:00000062; material: ENVO:00002003 | host: Homo sapiens | place: USA
CTTCTAGCTTCGTCGGCAGCGTCAGATGTGTATAAGAGACAGCATCTGCATCCAGACCATGATCCCGGGCCACTGCGCCAAGCAGACCGTTCACGAACTGGTAATCTTCGTCTGCACCATACTTTTTGGTCAGCTCGACTGCCTCGTTGATGGCGACGCCGGGCTTGTTCTCACCGCCAAACAGCATTTCTGCAATTGCCAGACGAAGAACTGTCAGGCTCACCCGGGGCAGACGCTCCATGGTCCAGTTGCGCAGATGTGCGCGGATCTCGTCGTCCACTTCGGCAGAATGATCGTAGTATGCATTCAGCAGATGCTTGCTGAAGCCATCCACCGGATGTTCTTCATCATTTTCTTCGTGGTTGATGATGGCTTCTGCCAGCGGGATATCACCAAAGGTCTGCGAAAATGCCAGCAAAAATGCATTTTCGCGGGCTTCTCTACGGGGCAAAATATTTTCCATAATGTTCCTCTCGCAACACGAACCCCCTCTGCCTGAAGCGGCAGAGAGGATCGGTCTTTCCTGTTTGATTTTGTTTTATTCCTGCGCTGCTGCAGCATCTGCCAGACCGGCAATGACCAGATTGACCCGGCTCACCGTAACATTGGTCATGTTCTGCACAGCGGTCTTCACGTTTTCCTGCACCTTTTCTGCCACGGCAGGGATCCGTGCTCCAAAGCTTACCATCAGGTTCAGGGTGATGCTTGCGGTACCATCCCGCATTTCCACCGTGACCGGAGACTGGATGCTGGAAGCTTCCAGCAGATCCTTGAGCTTTTTATTCTGCTTGCCGCAGGAGACCTCAGCAACGCCGTCAATTTCCAACGCTGCACAGCGTGCGATCTTGCCAATAACCTCGGTGGAGATCTGAAGGCTGCCGCCCTGAAGATTCGTATTCTGAAAATCCATTGTGTTGTCCTCCATCCAAAAGCGGGCAGTTCGCCTGCTTTTTCCTGTTTAAAATGGTCCTGCCTGAAACGATCAATGCCATACGCAGGACAACATCATGCTTGATTGATAGAGTTATTATACCATCAAAGCGGGGGTGATTTCAATACTTGTTTGGGAAAACTCTGCCTTCTGCTGCTATGCTGGGACAAAATGGCAGGACTGTGTCTTATTTGACCTCCACCACTGTGATATTCTGTGCCGTCACACTGCTTTTGCTCAGCACCACATCGCGGATCTGCGCCACCTGTGTGGCAGTGAGCGGCTGGCCTGAGGTCATAACGGTCAGATCTGCCCGGCCGGACTGCAAAAAGCACAGGCAGTCGGCAAAGCCTTTGGCCCTGATAAGGGTCTCGATCTCATTTTCTGCATTCAGGTCTTCCAGATTCGCTGTCAGCTGGGAGGTGTATTCCTTCTTTTCTTCTGCGGAAAGAGAGGAAGCCTTCATCGTCTTTTTAATGGAATCTATCGCTTCATCGTGGGCTTTCTGTCGTTTGAGACGGGCCTGCTCAAAGAACTTTGCACCGCTGTCACTGGCAACACTTACCAGCTGTGCCTCGCCATAATTTTTATTTGCACTGGAAACCGCTTCCGCTTCGGTAGGCAGTTCATCCAGAATGGCATCGGCCTGCACCGGAACATCCTCCACCTGCGCCGCGACAGCAGCAGTGCTTTCCAGCTCCGCAGGCACATCGCTGCGGGCATACTGCCAGTTTAAGTACACGGCGATCACCAGCGCTGCGGCCAGTGTAACGGCAGTAGCTTTGCGGGTATTTCCAGAAAGTGCTCTCATAGATCGTTCCTCCTTATAAAAGTTTCCGGGACTCAGCCCTTGCGCTGCTCCACACAAATGTGATTGGACGGCAGATCCAGCAATGCGCTCACCAGCTCTGTGATCCGGGCCGCGATCCGGACATCACCGCCGCCCTCGCACAGCACTGCCACGCCGCAGACCTGCGGCACGCAGACTGTCTCAGTCAGGGCAGAACCATCCTCCAGCAAGACATGCGTCTGCTGCGACTGCATATCTCCGGACTGCGTGTCCAATGCATAGATCATTTCCTCCCCGGTCCCCAGTGTGACCATCACAGTGGTCTTGCCCGCACCGCTCATATGAGAGATCAGCCGTTCCAGCCGCTCCTCCAATTGTGCCTGATATTCGGTGCTGCTTTGTGCGCTTTTGGCTTTCTGGGTGCTGCCTGCCGTAGAAGGCTGCGGGAAAAGCTCCGACAGCAGGATCAACAGCATCGCCAGCAATCCTACTGCAGCCGCAAGCCTTGCCCTGCCCTGCTTTCCTTTGCATTTTTCGGCAAAGAGACGGATGGAAAAGCCCTCTGTTTCTTTCATCCGACTTCCTCCTGCATCTCCCGTACCGATGCTGTGCCGAGTGCTTCCTGCAGATATGCGGCGACCTGCTGCTTTTCTGCGTCGGTACATTCTGATAGGATGGTAAAAACTGCAGATCCAGCCTGTACGGTCTGCCCCTCCTGCGTCAGCGTGATGTCAAGTTCTATCGGTACCCCAAAGCGCTGCATACACTCTGTCCGCAGGGAGCTTTTCAGCCGCTCCTGCGCTTTCTGCAGGATCGATATTTCGGTACTCTGGATATGGACAGAGGACGGTACTACCTCCATGGCGCTTTTCAGTTCCGGCTTCGCACCCGGTGCCAGCCGGAAAAGGACTACTAGAATATATAGCCCGGCAACTGCTTTTATGCATCTGCCCGCCCAGCCTGTGCCTGTCAGCAAAGCAGTGACCTCTGCGCAGATACAGGCGATGCAAAATGCAGCTGCAGCGTTTTGGAATGCCTGCACTTCATCCGCCTCCTGTCATCATCAAAAGCCCGACGCCCACCGTCAGCAACTCAAAATACAATGCTGTAATGGCAGCCATGCATTTTACAGCTTCTGTCATACAGGCGAACAGCGCCTGACAGCGGCTGTTCTCTACAAGTCCGCACAAAAGGCTGCAGACTGTGAGGAACGCCAGATGGAGCATCAACTGCACATACAGCGGCAAAAACTCCGCACCGATCACCATGAGCGCCGCAAGGCCCAGACTGCTTTTCAGCAGCCCCATTCCGGTCAGAAAGACCTCTGCCGTATCGCTCAGGGCCTGTCCTATGACCGGCACACTGCCGGTGAACAGCTCTCCGAGCCGCAGCGCCGAACGATCCAACTGCACCGTTATTGCACGCTGCAACCCCAGTAAAACCGCAAAAAGGCGGCCGGCCCAGCGCAGCCCTTTTTGCAGCAGTGCACCTGTGGCGCGGCAGGTATCGGAAAGCCCTCTCTGGGTACTGATGCAGCACGCCATGCTGACCGCAAGATAGCTTTGCAGCAGCGGACTGACGACTGTAGCTGTGCACTGTGCAAGGAAACACAGCCCTGTCAGCAGCAGACCGCTTGCCGCTGCACCGGCATTTGCTTCTCCTCCTGCGGTGAGCACCCCACTGTAGACCGGAAGGAACCCCAGAAGATAGTCTTTCCATCCTGTCATCCGCTCGCACACCTGCTGCGCGAGAGTCATCAGGTCGCCCCATAAAAGAGTGCCGCACCCTACAGCCGCTGCCAGTTCCAAAAGCGCATTGTCTGCCGCTTCTCCGACCAGAAAAGAAAGCAGGATCAAAAGCAGCAGGAACAGCAGGACGTCTGCATAGCAATGCGCCATCTGCCGGATCATTTCCAGCGGAGAAGCCGGCAAAAGGGAAAGCAGCGCTCCGACCGGATCGTGGACAAATGAATCCGCATCCTGCGGCGCAGCATTCAGATAGGGCTGCCAGAGCTCCTGCCCGGGCAGATCCTGCAGCCCGGCCGCCTGCGCACCCGGGACCGCAGACAAAACTCCGCAGACGGCAAGCACAGCAGCGGACGCCTTTTGAAATAATTTCATGCAGCAAGCCCCCAGATCCGTTGACAGATCTCCTCCAGCAAGGGGAATGCCGCTGCCAGAACAAGGAGCCTCCCCGCCAAACCTGTACACCACGCCAGTGAATCTGCGCCTGCTTCTTCACACAGTGTCCGGGCGTAATCCGTGATCAGCAGGATCCCTGCACAGCGCAGCAGACAGGAAAAGGCAGTACCATCCACCCGGCGGCTGAGTGCCCATACTCCCCGCATCAGATCTTGCGCAGCCGCGCCAAGCCTCAGCAGTATAAATACTGCGGCACCGATCGAAAGCAAAAATGCATAAGACGGAGAATCCTTGCGCAGCAAAAGCTGTGCTGCCGCAAAAACGACTGCCGCCCCAAGGATGGAAACGGAGGTACTCATAGCGCAAACAGCGACTTGATGGTGACAAACAGGACGCTGATCTGCTTGACGAGAATGGACAGCACTACGACAAGGCCCGCAAGAGTGGTCATCATGGCCTGATCCTCCCGTCCGGAACGGATCAGCAGCTGATTCAGCACCGCCACAATGATGCCAATGGCTGCAATTTTAAAAACAAGATCGATCTCCAATTCTGCATCCTCCTGCGCTTACAAAAAAATCAGTGCCAGAACAGCTCCTGCCGCAAATCCCAGCCTGCAGGACAGGCCAGCACAGGCGGCTGTTTCCTGCTGAGCCTGCTGCAGAAACGCTTCAAAGCGCGCGGTATAATAGTCCAGCCGTTCACACTCCTGCGCAGCTTCGCACTGGCCGAGGCCGGAAAAGCATTGTTCAAAGCAAAGCTGCTCTTCGGCGCGGAAGCTTGCAGGCGGCGCGAGAGCCTGCAATTTTTCCGCAGGCGTCAGCAGCCCTTCCTGTATCAGACAGCGGCAGAGCAGCTCCATATCCGGCCTGCGGTATGCCACTTCCTGCCGGATGCGCCGCAGCAATTCCACAGTATGCCGCAGCTGCAGGATATGCTGCTCTTTTCCTGCCTGAAGGGCTGCTCCGGTCAGCCATCCGCACAGCGGAAGCAGCGCTGCTCCCATCCAATGAAACAGTTGGATCATAACTCGTCGATCTGCCGGACCCTGCCCGGCTCGGCGCAGCCCTGCAGCAGTACCAGTACACGCAGCATTCCCTGCTGCTGCAAAGCCTTCACCTGCGGTCGTCTGACTGCTTCCTCCGCACTTGCGGCATGAACGCTTGCAATAAAATCCACCCCGCTGAAAAAGCCCTGCTCCAGCGCTGCTGTTTCAGCCAGTGAACCCAGCTCGTCCAGAACGATCACCTGCGGTGAAAGAGTACGCAGCGCCATCTGCACGGCACGCTCCTTTGGAATGCCGGACAGGGTATCCACTGCGGGTAGCTGCTGATCCGGACCTGAAAGTTCTTGCGGATAAATTTCACCACGCTCGTCCACCACGCAGACCCTCCGCTGCATTCCGGCAAGGCTTTGAACGATCTGCCGCAGAAATGTTGTTTTGCCGCTGTCCGGTTCACCGACTACAAGCATCCCGATAAAATGCCTTTGCAGGATCTCACAAAGCCTGTCCGGCAGCATCAGAGGAACTGCTCGCGCAATCCGCAGATTCAATGACTGCACCTGCTGCAGGATCATCTGCCCGTCGCGGTCCACATAGCGACCGGCAACTCCGACCCTGCAGCCGGACGGTGTGGTAAGGAACCCCTGCGTCAGTTCGTTCTGATGTGCATGGACTGCACCACCGCACAGAGTGTGAAAGATCTCTTCGAGCTGCAGCTGATCCAGTATGCATTCCCGCAGTGACTGCGGACACTCAGAAAGTTCCTTCAGGCAGACCTGCCGACCTGACATCGTAAGAAAAATGCCATGCCCTGTCCGGAATCGCAGCTCATGGATCTGTGCCGCTGTTGGTGTCGGAAGCTGCCCCAAAGGCTGTGCCAGCCACGAAGGCAGCTGCCGTACTGCACGGTAATACTCGTCCACAATTTCTTCCTCCTTTTTGGGGTTGCCAGCTTGCTATGAGTATATGCCTGTCCCGGGCAGATAGAACTGTGGCTTACAAAAAGCACCCCTCGCCCCTTCAGAGCGGAAAACGCAGGGAAAGTAAAATCCCCGGCCGAAAAAGCCATACATAGCAGCAGCCCCGGGGGAGCCTGACGGTCCCTCGGGGCTGCTTTAGTATTTCATTTCCTGCAAGTGGGTTATCCGGCGGGTTTTGGGCAAACAAAAAGCACCCGAAATCAAGCGATTTCAGGTGCTTTTTGTCCATGCCGCCGACGGGGGTCGAACCCGTACTCTGTCTCCAGAAAGGGATTTTAAGTCCCTCGTGTCTGCCAATTTCACCACAGCGGCATAAGAAGAGCCACCGTTTTTTCAAACGGCAGCTCTTATAATACAACAGGCTTGCTTTTTTGTCAAGAAAAGCTTTTATACCTTACCGCCATGCAACTCTGCATACATTTTGGAACGGCACTCGGCCACAGCCGGCGTCATATTCACATAGTGCTTATGCGGGCATTCCAGACGCAGCTCGCTTTCCCAAGTCTCCTCGGTGAGCTGCTTTGCAATGTAGGCCTTCTTCTCCGCAATAGAGGGCAGCTCAATGGCCAGCTGGCCGTTCAGGATGTGGGGCACCAGCAGCTTTTTGACCTTGGTGGGCGTGATGGTCACGGTGCGCTCGATGGCATCCGAGTCCAGATTGACCATGGTGATGGGTTTGCCGGCCTCGATGACCTCATCATCCATAGCAATCAGGTCACACTGCGCCTGACCGTTCTCATCGTAGAGACGCCACGGCATCTTCTTGCCCGGAATGATGGCCTTGCTGGCAGAATCCGAGCACTTCATTTTGGGGGTGTAGCTGCCATCCGGCTTCTTGACTGCCACCAGCTTGTACACACCACCGAACACGGGGTCGGAAGCGGAAGTGATCAGGTTTTCGCCCACGCCGTAAGAGTCAAAATGAGCGTGTTCGTACAGCTCCATGTTGGCGATCTTCTTCTCATCCAGACCGTTGGACGCCACCAGCTTGATGTAGGGCTTGCCTGCTGCATCCAGCGCCTTGCGCAGGCGCTTGGAGCCGCGGGCAAGGTCACCGGAGTCGATGCGAGCGCTCTTGACACGACGGTTCGGGTCGTTGGGATATTTTTCGATGAGGTAATCGTCCAGCTTAATGAGGTTGGGCAGACCACTCTCCATAATATTGTAGGTATCCAGCAGCAGGCTGACCGAATCCGGATAGGTATCTGCAAATGCTTTGAAAGCGTCGAACTCGGTCGGGAAGAACTCAATAAAGCTGTGCGCCACAGTGCCAACGGCCTTGACATCTGCGCCGAACTTCATCTCCGCCAGACAGTTTGCCGTGCCGACACAGCCGCCCAGAACAGCAGCGTATGCGCCATCGTTGCCAGCGCTCTTACCCTGTGCGCGGCGGGTGCCGAACTCCATGACGCTGCGGGGCGTATGGGTGTTCAGGCCGGTGACACGGGTGGCCTTGGTCGCGATCAGGCTGTGGAAGTTCATGGTCTGCAGCAGGTAGGTCTCGATCAGGATCGCACCCACAAGGTCGCACTCAATGCGTACCATCTGTACATGCGGGTAGGCCACCGTGCCCTCGGGCAGTGCATACATATCGCCCTTCCACTGATACGTGCGCAGATACTCACAGAATTCCTCGCTCATGCCTTTGGTGCGCAGCCACCAGATATCCTGTGCATTGAAATGATAATTCAGCAGAAAACGGGTCAGCTTGCGCTGGCCGGCACTGATGGAGTAACCCTGATTGTCCGGGTTCTTGCGGAAGAACATATCAAACACCAGTGTAGTATCCTTGAATCCGTGCAGGAAAAGGCAGTTGGCCATAGTAAATTCGTAAAAATCCACGACCATTGCGGGGTTGTCGTAGTCCTCATCCGGGATATAAGGCACAACCTTGATTTCGTCCATGAATAGTATCCTCTCTTCTTTGCACCTGACAAAGGCTTCCTCCGGCCTTTGCCGTTCCTCTTCCTTGTGGGAAGGTTTGCATGCCTGCCTGTCTTGACAGTGCGTTTCTATCATGATATCACCAAATGCGGGCTTGTTCAAGAGTTTTTATACAAAAAACCGCCCATGCCAGACGGCACAGGCGGCTTTGCAATCAAAAAAGCTTAGCCATTGATGATGTTGGGGGTAGCATTCTTGAGCACGACATCGTGGCTGCCACCCTCCACAATGGAGGTGGAAGAAACAACAGTCAGCTTGGCCTTCTGCTGCAGCTCAGGAATAGACAGGGCACCGCAGTTGCACATAGTGCTCTTGACCTTGTACAGAGTGGTCTGCACGCCATCAGCCAGAGGGCCGGCATAGGGCACGTAGCTGTCCACGCCTTCCTCAAAGCTCAGCTTGCTGGAACCGCCCAGATCGTAGCGCTGCCAGTTGCGGGCACGGTTGGAGCCTTCGCCCCAGTACTCCTTCATATACTGGCCGTTGATGCGCACCTTATTCGTGGGGCTTTCGTCAAAGCGGGCAAAGTAGCGGCCCAGCATCACAAAATCCGCACCCATGGCCAGTGCCAGCGTGATGTGGTAATCGTGGACGATGCCGCCGTCGGAGCAGATGGGCACGTAGATGCCGGTCTCCTTATAGTACTCATCGCGGGCCTTTGCCACCTCGATGACAGCGGTAGCCTGACCACGGCCAATGCCCTTGGTCTCGCGGGTGATGCAGATAGAACCGCCGCCAATGCCGATCTTCACGAAGTCTGCACCAGCCTCGGCCAGGAAGCGGAAGCCCTCGGCATCCACAACGTTGCCTGCGCCCACCTTGACGGTATCGCCGTAGTGCTCACGGATCCAGCCGATGGTGCGGCTCTGCCACTCGGAGTAACCCTCGGAAGAGTCGATGCACAGCACATCCACACCGGCATCCACCAGTGCGGGCACGCGCTCAGCGTAATCGCGGGTGTTGATGCCTGCGCCCACCACATAGCTCTTGTTCTTATCCAGCAGTTCATTGGCGTTCTTCTTGTGGGAGTCGTAGTCCTTGCGGAACACCATATACTTCAGGTTGCCCTCAGCGTCCACCAGCGGCAGAGTGTTGATCTTGTTGTCCCAGATGATGTTGTTGCAGTCATGCAGGGAGGTGTTCTCCGGGGCAGTGACCAGCTTTTCCAGCGGGGTCATGAAGGTGGTAACGGGAGCGTCATCCGGGGTGTGGTTGACGCGGTAGTCGCGGGAGGCCACGATGCCCAGCAGCTTGCCGTTGGGGGTGCCGTCAGCGGTGACCGCGATGGTGGAGTGGCCGGTGCGGGCCTTGAGCTCCAGCACATCGTGCAGGGTAGCGGTGGGGGCCAGATTGGAGTCGGACACGACATAGCCGGCCTTGTAGCTCTTGACGCGGCGCACCATGGCAGCCTCGTTCTCGATGCTCTGGGAGCCATAGATGAAGGAGACGCCGCCCTGACGAGCCAGTGCAATGGCCAGCTTATCGCCGGAGACCGACTGCATGATGGCGCTGATCATGGGGATGTTCATTTCCAACGGGCACTCTTCCTGACCCTTGCGGTACTTGACCAGCGGGGTCTTGAGGCTGACAGCAGTGGGAACATTTTCCGCAGAGGAATAGCCGGGCACCAGCAGATACTCGCCAAAGGTGCGGGAGGGTTCTTCATAGAAATAAGCCATAGTCAAACTCCTTTTCTCTTATCGCAGCATGAAGCATTCTACAACAAAATCATTCATGTTTGAGCCATCTAAATTGATTGTATATACTTTACCACACTCGGCCTCAGAATACAAACCCCTGCCGCGCCAAACTTTGAAACTGTCCTTTTGAGAAAAACAGGCAAAATGCCCACCAAAACCGCGCAAGGTCATACTTTTTGACGATTCCGGCGGTTTTCGGCATGCAAAAAAGCTCGTCCGGGTCACGGACGAGCTTTTTTGCACACGAAGCGGGACATCGCCTGTGCGGCACACGGAGCACAGACTGTGAAGGAGTTCCAGTCGGAGGAGGAGGCCCGGTGCCCGATATCCCAAAAACAAGAAGAAAAAGATTTCACACACAGCCAGGGGATCTCGGCCCTTGCTGTAACCATATTGTAACTCTTTTGATACTATTTTGCAATAGGGTTTTGTCATTTTTCTGTAACTTATTTTGTGAACTTTTTATGACCCGATCTTCAGATAGCACTCAAAGCTGGTGTGGCCGTCGTGGCGGCCCTGCACATACCACCCCTCTTCCGAGGGTGCATACAGCAGTTCCACCGTGTCCCCCATGGGGATCTCCCGGTGGTAGTTCACGGCGGCAAAGGTCACCGGGCCCGCCTGCAGCACCTCCGGCGGCAGAGCGTCGCAGGCAAGGTCCAGATAATAGGCGTTGTTGATGTGGCCGTTCAGGTCGCACAGCGAGTAGCTGGCCCTGCACTCCCCTGCCGACGTCAGCTCTTTGCACCGGTGGGTGTGCAGGGACAGCTCCCCTTCCACCGTCTCATTCCAGAAATTTTCCACGGTCCAGTTCGGTTCCCGCATGATGTGGCCGCTGGTCAGGTCCACCAGGATCCAGCGGCAGTCCACCGTGGCCACCAGCTTCCCGGCGGCATCCGTGACCGTAGTGATGCGCTTGATGGCACCCCGGCGGCTGTGCTCGGCGCGGGTGGTCAGGGTGAGCGCCTCGGTGCGGCGGGGCACCCGCACAAACTGCAGGGCCTGCTTGCCCACCAGAAACGCCACGTTGTGGTCCTGGAAAAACTTGTCATCCATGCCAAAGACACGGGCGTGGTCGGCAGATACCTGCTCCACATAGCGCAGCAGGGCGCTGGGCTTGAGCAGGCTGCGGAAGTCCGCATCCGCATTGAGCACCGTTGCGGTCTCGGTGTAAAAATTGGGCTCCATAATGTTCCTTTCCCATCCAAAATGATTTCAAAAAGGCCCCGCTCTCTCCATCGTCTGCGGCAGCAGCAGATCCGAGAGGGCGGGGCCGTCTGTTTAATACTGGTTGCGGCTCTTTTTGCGCAGTTTGCGCCAGATGTTGAAGCAGGCCAGCGCCACCATGGCGGCCAGCAGCGACAGGAACAGCAGGCTGCTGCCGCCCTCGTCGTAGCTCTTCATCTCGCTCCACTTCACGTCCAGCTCGCTGTTGACCTCATCGCTCAGGGCAGTGAACACCTCTTCTTTAGCCGCAATGTCCTCGGAGGGGTACGCGATCTCGCTGTACTTGAGGTCTTCATCCAGAATATCCCACACACAGTGCATGGGGGTGGTGTAGCCGATATACTCGATATTGGCCTTGCCGACCTCCGGCTCACACATGAAGTTGATGAACATCTCCGCAGCTTCCTCGTGCTCACTGGTGGCGGGGATGGCCATGCTGTCCACCGACAGCACCGTTCCCTCCTCAGGGAACACCCAGGCCAGGTCGGGGTTGTCGTCGATCATGGTGATGGCGTCGCCGGAGTAGTAGACGCCGACGGCCGCCTCGCCGCCGATCATCTTATCGAAGATCTCGTCCATGACATAGGCCTGCACCAGAGACTTCTGGGCTTTCAGCTCGTCCACCACAGCATCCACATCCTCCGTGGTCTGGGGGTTGACGCTGCTGCCGCTCTTGAACGCACCGATGGCGTAGGCGTCGCGGCTGTTGTTGAACATCAGGATGTTGCCTGCATACTTCTCGTCCCACAGGTCTGCCCAGCTGGTGGGGGCCTCGTCTACCATCTTTGTATTGTAGATGATGCCAGTGGTGCAGAGGGTGTAAGGCACGGTGTAGGCATTCTCGGGGTCATAGTCTCCGTTGCGGTACTCCTCGTCGATGTTCTGGAAGTTCGGGATGTTGCTGTAGTCCAGCGGCATCAGCATCCCTTCGCTTATCATCTTGGCGACCATGTAGTCCGACGGGATGATGACATCGTAGTTGGCCGCGCCGGACTTGAGCTTGGCGTAGAGGGACTCGTTGGAGTCGAAGGTGGTATAGTTGACCTTGATGCCGGTCAGCTTTTCAAAGGCCGCCACCACGTCCACGCTGTCGTCGGAACCGTTGGAGATATACTCGCCCCAGTTGTAGACATTCAGGGTGACATTCTGGCCCTTGAAGCGGGTCCAGTCGTAGTCATCCGAGACAGAAATGTCCTCTG
>OWIP01001952.1_pt1 | contig 11802 bp, 7 predicted proteins | sample 1732581 | NCBI WGS metagenome assembly OWIP01 (sample SAMN05065731, study PRJEB22554) | human gut metagenome | biome: ENVO:2100002; feature: ENVO:00000062; material: ENVO:00002003 | host: Homo sapiens | place: USA
TACGAGATAGGCTCCGGTCTCGTGGGCTCGGAGATGTGTATAAGAGACAGTCTCTCTCCACCGCCTCCCAGCACAGAGGAGAAATCGTATTTAACCTTTCTCCACCATACATTTCCGCACGGAAAAATGTTTCACTGTCCTGCTTCATCCATGCCGGCACATAAGCCGACTCTGCATTCTTCCATAGACCGAACCAGAGCAGGATCAGCTTTTTCTTAAATCTGACAGCCTGCTCAAGAAGTGAATCCACAAGCGAAAAATCATAGCTGCCTTCTTCCGGCTCCAGCGTCTCCCAGTACACCGGTACAATCAGTGTATTCAGATGACTCTGATCCATCTTCATCCATATCTCTGCCTCCATCCTGTCCGGGGGCATAGGCGGCTGAGTTGTGCACCTCCCCTGCAAACGCCCAAAAAGGCTGCCCGTCCACATACAGAGTCGGGATTCCTCTTTCTATTTTTACTTCTGTAATTTTATTCATCTTGAATCCTTCCTTTTGAATTTTCTTCGACAATATCTTTTTTACTATCGTTTCTAAACAGCAGTCCTATAAGCGAAGATGTAAAAACTAATGTTCCATAAAATGGTATTCGCAAAAGACAATTCTGGCCAAAACTCAAGTCAGAAGATATATATGTAACCAAAAAGTTTCCAAGAATAACCACTATAACAACAAATATGACGGCAAAAATACTTACAATTAGTTTTTCCCTTTTATATTTTTTCATCTGGCAGTCCCCTTAAAAAAGCAGCTTTCTCCGAGTAATCAGAAGCCGTATCCCGCTCACCAGAGCAGACACTCCCACAGCAATCGCAAGGGCTCCGGCCACAACATTCATGACGCCTGAATTTTCAACTGTTTTGTAGATTTTTCTCCCATACTTCTATTTCTCCTTTCCATGAATCCTGCGGATCATGCACAGAAGATGTCCTGCCGCTGTTTCCATTTCTTCTCTGGTCACTCTTCCTTCTTCATATCCTTTCAGGATCTGACGAATCACCGGCGGTCCGCCCGGCATGACGATATCATTTCCCGCAGCCACGGCGTCTGCTCCGTCTACCACAATATCCATATCGCCCCAGTCTGTCACCACAGCGCCGTCAAATCCCCATTCTTCCCGAAGGATACGGGTGCACAGATCCTTACTGCCCCCGGCGAAAACGCCGTTTATCTTGTTAAAAGACGTCATAATGCAGGCAATATGTGCTTCTCTCACCAGCATTTCAAAAGGCTTCAGGTATAGTTCCCTGGCCGAGCGCTCTGTCAGTATAGAGTCAACAGCGTCTACCTTTTTCCCTGCATTTCCGCGCCGGAATGTCTCCTGCTCATTTGCCGCGAAGTGTTTCGGGCACACGATAACCGGCCGGCCATTCTGTACGCCTTTTGTGATCTCGCAGGCACAGACTCCTGTCAGGTACGGATCTTCAGAAAAATATTCAAAATTTCTGCCGCACAGCGGATTTCTGTGGAGATTCACAGCAGGAGCAAGCCAGACATTCACCTGCTGATCTTCACATTCTTTCCCTACTGCATCTCCAAACATCTGCCACAGTTTCCTGTCGAACGAGCAGGCTATGAGCATTTCCGTCGGCCAGGCAATACCGCCGATCCCGGCCGGGCCGTCTTTATAGAAAATGGACTTGATCCCTTTTTCCTCAATTGCCGGAGAAACATATCCCGGATATCCTGTCGGGTGGTTGTTTGTTGTAATCGGTTTTCCTTCACCATCGAAAATCGCAGACGGGTCACTGCGGTCCCCCACAGCCGCAAAGGGAGTGCCCGGCCCATAGCCCACACAGAGAGAAGCGAGTTCTTCGATGGAGAGCTCCGGCAGATTTTGCTGCGTTTCTTTTTCAGCCTGTCTGCTCTCCCCTCCTGCAAGAATATCCTCTTCCGTTACAGAAATTACCGCCATCCCGGTCACGCCTCCATCAGGTTTCTTCTCACATCTGTCTTCCAGATGGCACCCTGCGTAGTCTTTCTGTGTCAGGAACGAAAGCTTATCTCTGTTGCATTCTAAGATTATCATACGGTTCGCGCACTGTTCTGTAAGGACTGTATCCCCTAGGCGTACCATTCCCACCAGGGAGGTGTCTCTTGATGAATTTCCCATCTTCAGGAGATAATCGCCCGACTCTATGACCCACGCAGCTCTTCCTTCGTCATAAACCGCCAGTTCTCTCCATGGAATCCAGATCTTAACCTTCTCTTTTTCTCCCGGAGCAAGGTCCGCGGTTTTCTCAAATCCCTTCAATTCCTGATAAGGACGTTCCACACCCTCTGCCGGGTTTACCTTGGACAGATAAACCTGGATTACCTCTTTCCCTGATATTTCCCCAATATTTTTCACATTGGCTGTCACCATAATACCGCCGTTTTGCTTCTCGGCCGAGGCATCGCTGATTGCAAATTCAGTGTAAGAAAGCCCATAACCAAAGGGGTAAAGCACCGGTTTCCCGAATGTATCAAAATATCGGTAACCGGTATAGATATCCTCCCAGTACACACTCACCGGGCTTTTAGAAAAACCTGTACTTCCGTTTTCTTCTGAGGAAAGGCCGTAGCTCTCATAGTCAAGAACATTCTCCAGATGCTCCTTATCCCATGAGAAATGGTCTGCCGACGGGTAATCTTCATAATGTTCCGCTATGGTCACCGCCAGTTTCCCGGAGGGATTGGTCTCCCCCGTTAAAATGCCAGCTAGCGCAGAAGCCCCTTCTTCCCCTGGGATTCCAATAAACAGAAGGCTTTTTATATTTGCATACTTTCTCACCCAGGACAGATCGATCAGCCCGTTAACATTCAAGACTACTACTACATTTGTAAAATGACTGCAGACTTCCTTCAGCAGACTTTCTTCTGAATTAGTCAGGTAATAATCCTCTGAAAGGTGACGGTCACACTCCTCACCGCCAGAATTTCTGCCAATTACAATAAGTGCTGTGTCAGTTTTTTCTGCCGCCTGGTCAATAAGTGTGCCGGGCACTTCGTACTCATCAAGCGGAGCGCGGTATTTGCCGAATATTTCATACATAATTCCACTGTTTACCATCTCACTGACTTTAGTCCAGTCAAACTCATCCTCTTCCGTGACCCGTTCCTCATTTATCTTATATTCATAAAAGCCCTTTAAAAGTGGCTCAGGTCTGATTCCGCAATTTTCACATTCTTCCAGAATCGTGCCGCATCCGGCCACATTTGCACCGCCGGATCCGTTTCCGGAATATAAAGTGCCAATCTGCGTCCTCCCGAAAAACGCGATCTCTTTCTTTTCTTTTAAAGGAAGCATATGATCTTCGTTTTTCAACAATACAATGGATTCTTCTGCAATCCTTCTGGCAAGTAACTTCCTATCCATCTGTTTTCCTCCTGTCCTGCCGGATATCTTACCCGACCCGCTGTAAGTGTATGCCTAAGCTATACTTTGTCTTTCTGTACTTTCGCATAAAATGCTCTTTTTGCGCCGTCTATCCATCTATCCTCTGTGATCCGGTATGTTCCTTTTAACCGTATATCCTCAGAAGAACTTCCAATTTCTACATCTATCTCTCCTTTTTCCACCTTCCAGCGCATCTGCCTGTCAAGAAATGCTGACTGATCCGCCTGTACTGTAAATGTTACCCGTACTTTCTCTCCCGGTTCCATATGGATTCGCTTAAATCCGGCAAGCTCTTTCACCGGGCGTGTCATACTTGCAAATCTATCCCTGAGATAAAGTTGTACCACTTCATCCCCGGCACAGTTTCCCGCATTCTTTACCACACAGCTGATCTGTACCGATTCTTCTGCTCCAATCTCTGCCGTCGATATATGAATGTCTGAATACTCAAACTGTGTATAAGACAATCCATGTCCAAAGCAATATCTCGGTGTATGGGGAACATCCACATAATTGACGAATCCGATACTCTCCTGCTGATGCCATGCGGAACCGTTTGGGTGATTATAGTAGATTGGAATCTGTCCGGCGTGATATGCCACGGATACTGGCAGTTTGCCGCCCGGATTATATGCTCCCAGCAGGACATCTGCCACAGCCTGCGCTCCCGTTTCCGCCGGGCTCCAGGCTTCTATGACGGCATCCAGATATTGGTCTGCCGTGTCACTGGAGATCGGCCTGCCATCAAAATGGATGCCGATTAAGGGCTTTCCATACACCGATGCTGCTTTAATAAATGCGTCCTGACATTCCGGCAAATTGATGTCGGCAGCGTTCACACCTTCTCCCATGGTCGCCATAGAGCATGTACCGTGCTTTCCTCCCAGAGTGAGGATCACAACATCAGCTTCCCTGACTGCCTGCAGTGCCTCCTCAAATCTGCTCTGATCCTTTCCGGCAACCGGGTATCCATACACATACAGAATCTCCGTATCTGTCATACGCTCCTTTAGTTCTTCTAACAGGCTTCTGCATCCCGGCTTCTGTAAGCGCAGGATGTCGTTAAAGAGTTCTGCTTCATCTGACTGGATCTTTGTACCCGGGACATAATTCACCGGTTCGCCGTCTGGCAGCATTGCCCCGCCGATCTGTCCGGACTCCGGGCTGCCCTCTACCCCTGCGATAGAACTTGCGGCCGCGTAGACCGACTCCATCATGCACAGATGAGTATATCCGCCGAAGAACTTACGGGCACAGTCTGCATGAGGCCCGATCAGGGCCAGCTTCTTGATCTTGCCTGACAAAGGAAGTACCCCGTTGTTTTTCAAAAGCACCATGGATTCCCTTGCCGACCGAAGGGACAGCTCCGCCCCCTCTTTCTCTTCAAAAATCTTTTTGCAGGACTCACCGTCCATTGCGAAAGGTTGTTCAAACAGGCCCATGCGGAATTTCGCTTCCAACACCCTCAGAACTGTCCGGTTCAGCAATTCTGTATCCGCCTGTCCGCTTCGGAACATTTCTTTGAGTTTTTCGCCATAACCGATCGCTTTCGGCATCTCCATGTCCATCCCTGCTTCCATGGCAAGAAATCCTGTTTCTCCAATAGTCTCTCCGATCCGCTGGACTTCGTGGGCATTGCTGATGCCGCCGTAATCACTGATACACAGTCCGTCAAATCCCATTCTCTCCCGAAGAAGTTCTGTCAGTAATCTGTGGGAAACCGAGGCCGGTTCTCCGTCAATGGAATTATAGCATGGCATTGACTCCTTTGATGATTACATCACACAAATTGAAATACCGATTAAAACTTAATATTAGTCAGTATAATTCTGTATATGACATCCCTCCAAAATCGACAGCCTAATGGTATCAATAATTCTTATAGCAGTGTTTCTATAATATATTAAAAGCCTCTTTGTCCGCTTAAGAGTTTAATCTTACAAAGAAAATGCTAAATCATAAGCCTCCCAGATTGCTGTTTTCAAATTTCCAACCTTTTTAACATCGCCGACTATATGAATATTCGTTTTCCCCTGTTGTGTTCCACCGTCAACAAGCCTCGTGTCTGGCACATAACCACAGCTCATTATCACGTCATCGCATTCCAACTGTATTGTCTTTTCCGCTGTCTCAATAACAATTCCATTTTCAATGATTTCTAAGAGCTTTGCGTTTTTATAAATAGGAACTTCATAATACCGCAATAAGTCTCTCATACAACTGGAGTTTGCCATGCAGAGTCCCTTGGTCTTTAAAATATCGTCTGCCATTTCCACAATAACCGGTCGTTTTCCTTTCAGCACAAGGTCATAGGCAATCTCGCAGCCCGTCAAACCTCCGCCGATTACAGCGACGTCCTTTCCTACTTTTCTCCCCAGCAGATATTCCGTTGCTTCAATAGCTTTTTCCTGTCCCGGAACATCTAGCTTTCTAGGTTTTGCGCCCGTAGCAATGATAATTTCATCTTCTGTCAGCTCAGCCAGAGTTGTAATTTCACAGTTGTATTCCACTTTAATCGGCAGGCTTTCTATTTCTTGTTGAATCCATCTTATAAATTCTTTATCTTTTTCTTTGAATTCAGGTGCTGCTGCAGCATTAAACACACCACAGAGCCGGTCACTCTTTTCATAAATAGTTACCTCATGACCTCGTATTGCCGCAATTCGGGCTACAGACATCCCAGCGATACCCCCGCCGATGACCGCAATACTTTTCGTTACAGCTGCTTTTTTCTCAAAATCATATTTCTGCTCACAGAATGTCCTAGGGTTCAACGCACAATGCCCTTGTGTTTTTCCATCCTCTTCATCGATTTCACAGCCAACGCCTTCATAATGATAAATCGGAAGACATGCATTATGACATGCAATGCAAGGAAGAATGTCACTAAATTTCTCCTGTTCCAGTTTTACAATGTATTCCGGATCCGCCAGGAACTGACGTCCGATTCCCATAGCATCCAGTTTTCCTTCTGATATAGATGCTGAAGCTTCATCCGGCTGCATTCTTCCTGCACATACCACAGGAATTTCTACCACTTCTTTTAATCGTGTCACCTCCGCCATGTTACAGTTTAAAGGCATATATACAGGCGGATGCGCCCAGTACCATGAATCGTAAGTCCCATTGTCCGCATTAAGCATATCATATCCTGCATCCTGAAGATATTTTGCGGCTTTCAGCCCTTCCTCAAGATCTCTGCCGGCTTCTGTAAATTTCTCACCATAAACTGCCCCGATACCAAAGCCGATTGTCTTACTGGTTACGGAATACCGAAGGGATACAGGGAATGTGTCACCGCACTGTCGCTTAATCTCCTCTACAACTTCTTTCGCAAACCTGTAGCGGTTATCAAAAGTCCCCCCATACTGATCTGTTCTCCGATTCGTATACTTCGTTGTAAACTGATCCAGCAGATAGCCTTCATGCACGGCATGCACTTCCACACCGTCAAACCCTGTCTCCATACAAAGTTTGGCTGTCTTACCATAGGCATCCACATACTCAAGAATTTCTCCTTCCGTCAGTGGTCTATGTATAATTTCTGGAAGCCAACGATTAGGCAGTTCACTAGGGGCTACAAGAAGATTATCCCAGTCAAACATGGACTTTTGTCCGGTTTCCTTCTCTTTTTCATAAAGTTCCTTTAATGCCAGCGGCATGGTAAATGTTCGTCCCCATCCTGCACCAATCTGCAAAAACACTTTTGCACCGTAACTATGAATTTCTGCTAAAAGCGGCTTTAGTCCTTCGAATATTTCTTTCTGCTCATAAAGCCACTGTTTCCCCACCATACTACGCAGAGTAACCATTCCGGGAATAATTAAACCTACATGATTCTTTGCACGCTCCACATAATAATCATGGATATCCTCACCAATTTTAAAAATAGGTAAGCAGTCTATCATGTTTGTACCTTCCATTGGTTCCAGAACAAAACGGTTTTTAATCATTACCGTTCCAATTTTAAATGGTTCAAATAAAATTTCGTGTTCTTTTTTCATTTTTTGAACATCCTTCCTCAATTATCCTATTGTGCAAGTAAGCAATTCAACTGACCGATCAGCTGTTCCACCTGTTCTCCCGGCATCTGTCCCAGCAGAAATTTCAGCGGCATTTCCCGGATAACTTGCTCTCCCAGCTTCTTGTATTCGTCACTCATACCTTCTGCTGATGCGGCTGCTGCTGCCAATGGAGCCAGCAGTTCCGTAATAACGGGAGCGGTTTTCGTATGATCCAATAATTCTCCGAACGTTGTTGTGAAATCTACGCAAAGGGGCAGTTCTTTCTGTGTTTCAAATATAATATCAGCATGTAATCGGACGTCATCAGAAGCATGGCCGATCAGGATCCGATATGTTCCGGATGGCGCATACCAGTCCCCGAGACGTTCTTCATAATAGGAAAGATCCCTCGCCGAAATTTCCATCGACACCGTTTTTTCCTCTCCTGGCAGGAGATGAACTTTGGCAAATCCTTTCAATTCCTTGACCGGTCTCTCCGATATGCCGCACATGTCAGCCACGTACAGCTGTACGACTTCTTTTCCTTCTGTCTTTCCTGTATTTTTCACCTTGAAGGAGACCGTCAGGATATCCTCATCCGTCATTTGAGCCGATGACAAATTCAAGTCCCCATAAGCAAATTCCGTGTAAGACAGCCCATGTCCGAATGCATACCGCACCGGAACCTTCTTTGTATCATAATAGCGGTACCCGACAAAGATATCCTCACCATATAACACCCGCTTTCCATTTCCTGGGAAATGAAGGTAGCTCGGATTATCTTCCAGCCGGTACGGGAATGTCTCCGCCAGCCTGCCGGACGGATTCGCTTCTCCGTATAACAGCCGGTCACAGGCTTCGCCAACGCCCTGACCTCCGAGATACATTTCAAGGATCGCGCTTACTTTATCAGCCCAGGGCAGTTCTACCGGGCTTCCATTGTGGAGTACAACTACAACATTAGGCTGTACTTTCAACACTTCTTCGATCAGACGGTCCTGGCATTGGGGCAACTTCATAGATGTTCTGTCATACCCTTCCGACTCAAATATCTCAGGCAGACCGGCAAAGATTACCGCAACATCTGCTTCTGCAGCAGTTCGAAGCGCTTTTTCCAGCTCCTGTTCCGTCATCGCGTCATTTTCCATAGAAAATCCTTTTGCATAAGTTACGCTGCGCCCTTTTTCTCCGGCAGCATCCAATGCCGAGACAACCCTGAACGGATTGATATGGCTGGAGCCACCGCCCTGATACCGCGGCTTTTCAGCAAATTCCCCTATATAGGCAACCTTTCTGTCTGTATTCAGCGGAAGTATACCGTTATTTTCCAGCAGAACCACACATTCAGTCTCTATATCCGCTGCTTTTTTATGATCTGTTTCCTTATCAGATATAACTTCCGGGTGATGCTCTTCACCGGCAAATACAACATTCAATATCCGTTCCACCGCTTCATCCAGCACAGCTTCGTCCAGTCTTCCCTCCTGTACTGCTTTCACAATCTGTCTGTCATTGTATCCTCCGGAATAAGGCATCTCCAGATCCAGTCCGGCCTGCAGTCCTTTCACACGGTTATTTACAGCGCCCCAGTCACTAACGACGCAGCCTTTGTATCCCCATTCTTTTCTCAGGATATCTGTCAGAAGATATCTGTTTTCCGAAGCATATTCTCCATTTATTTTGTTGTAGCTACACATGACGGTTCTTGGAGCTGATTCTTTCACCGCTTCCTCAAACGCAGGCAGGTAGATTTCCCTGAGCGCACGTTCTGACACTTCGGAAGATATCGTCATACGGAGTGTTTCCTGGTTATTCAGTGCAAAGTGCTTAATGCTTGTCCCCACGCCCTGACTCTGTACTCCGCGGATATATGCCGATGCCATCCTACCTGCCAGATATGGATCCTCCGACAGATACTCAAAGTTCCGCCCGCATAACGGGCTCCTTTTAATATTCACCGCCGGGCCAAGCAGTATGCTTACATTCTCGGCCTGACACTCCGCTCCCAGCGTCTCTCCCATCCGTTCCATCAGGTCAACATCAAAGCTGGAGGCTGTTGCACAGGCTGCCGGGAAACAAACGGCCTTCACACTTTCATTCAATCCCAGATGATCCGTTTCCCCTTCCTGCTTTCTCAGTCCGTGAGGGCCGTCCACCATCATAACTGACGGAATGTTCAGTCGTTTGATTTCTTTCGTATGCCAGTTATCAGCGCCCGAGCAGAGACTTGCCTTCTCTTCCAGCGTCATTTTTGAAATCAGTTCCTTTATTCTGTCCATCGCAAAAGTTCTCCATTCTTTTCTTAATACTGATTGATCATCTGTGCCTCTGCCTCTTCACGGCTGATCTCACCATTGTTGCATTTTGCCATCAGCTGGACATCATGGTCATTAAGCTTGTAAAGACGAAGTATAAGCAGAGTGCAAATACCCCCGATAATGCTGCCAAGACAGCTGAATGTCCATAATTTATCGGCAAATCCTGCCGCCTGAACAACGCCTTCTCCCTCTCGGAAGCCGATTAAAGTTAACGCAAACACACTGACTGCTGTTGCGATCGCTCCATTTAATTTTGTAAAAAATGTCTGCGCCGCAAACGTTACACCACGCATTTTTAATCCTGTCTTGTACTGTCCATACTCGTAGCAGTCCGGCGTAAACTGATACTGCAGTATAACTGCTATTCCCAGCGGAATTCCTCCTAAGGCATTTAAAATCACATACACCATCATATTCTCATACCCAGCAATGAATCTTACGATTCCCAAAAGTAAAGCGAAAACATATGAAATATAGAAGACTTTAAATTTATCATATTTCTTGCATAATTCTACTGCCATAAACGCACCGATTAAGGTCGGAATAATCACTGCCATTGAAACATATGAAGCAACTTCTTCACCGCCAAGGCAGTACCGGGCAACGTATAAGCCCCAATTTGCACCAACATTAAGCAGGCTGCTGATGAGCGGAGCCGCAAAGAAAAGCAATAAATATTTGTTCCTCCGCAGACATTCTACCATATCTCGCAATGTATAACTTTCTTCTGCCCCGTCATTCAGGACTCTTTCTTTTTCAATTACTCTCTCCCTTGCGAACAGACAAATCGGAATCATCATAACACATGACAAAAGAGATAACACAATTACTGTTGTTGACCAGCCGCCTAACCGCTGCCGTACCAACGGCAGGACAATTCCTGTAACAATACCTGCAAAAATAGCAAACATTCTTCCTATGCTGTTTAGTGAAACACGTTCCTTCTGGTCTATTGTCATCGTGGTAACAATACCAAAAATCGGTACATCGCAAAGGGTATAGGCTGTATCCCATAACATATAAGCAAGTGTTGCCCATATGATTTTAGCCATCATGGAAATCCCGGTAGGTATTATAAAAAGAAGAATAGTTGCCACCGGAATCGCTATGACAGATATTCGAAGCCACGGTAGGAATTTCCCTTTCTTAAAATTCACCTTATCCATGATCATACCGAGGATCGGATCGTTGATGGCATCCCACACTTTCGTGATAAGCGCCACGATCGCAACCAATGCTGCCGTTATGCCGATATCTGTAAAATATGTAGTCATATATCCTACCAGTCCATAGAATACATTCTGTCCCATAAAATACAAACCATAACTGATTTTTTCTCTTTTTGTAACTGAATTTTCCATTTCGTTATCCGTCCTTTCATTGTTTGATTCAATTATAAATAATTCCAAAGGGCAAATCACCAACGATATATAAGTAGTTTACCGACGAAACTTAATATAATCATCATCTTTCTAAAAACTGATATAAGTATTCTTCCATCTTAGGCGTCCACCATTCCAGATATCCTGCCTGCGTCGGATGAACCGGATCTGCCATATAAACTTCATATTCTTTTTCAGAAACGTCATTCATCTCCTCGTCATTCCAAAGGTCGATCACGCCTATTCCATATTTATCCTGAAGCTCAAACAATACATCTACCATCTGCTGATACTGTTTACTGTCATATTTTGTTCCGGTATAAAAGATCACGGGACAATTCCATGTCTGCTTTGCATATACAATGATATATTCCATTGCTCCTGTTATCGTCTGTGTATCAAAATCCTCCAGATTTTCTGAACTGCTAAGTTCTCCCATCGGCATTTCCTTCGACGCGTCATTCGTGGAAAGCTGGCAGACAAACGCATCGAATTTCTCATCTGTACCGATATTATTTTTCATCCTTTGGATATAAGACGTCTTTCCGTTATCTACTAAAGTAGTACCGCTGACAGCTTCTTTTACATACTCACAGCCATTTCTGTAAGAGATATAATCTGCAAAAGAAACATCCATTGAGTACAGACCTAATGTTACAGATGATCCAAGGTAGCAGATGCGCCTGTCTCTTATACACATCTGACGCTGCCGACGAA
>OWIP01001958.1_pt1 | contig 11782 bp, 13 predicted proteins | sample 1732581 | NCBI WGS metagenome assembly OWIP01 (sample SAMN05065731, study PRJEB22554) | human gut metagenome | biome: ENVO:2100002; feature: ENVO:00000062; material: ENVO:00002003 | host: Homo sapiens | place: USA
ACCTATTATTTTATTTATTCCTCCAGTAAGGGCCATGAGCTTTGTTATGCCACAAGTCCTTACCCGGACCGGGCGTTTGTTTATGGCGGAACCATTGTTTCCAATGGCGATGTAGGTTATCAAGGTCGACGGGAACGGGACAGGCTGAATGCCACAGGCACCAATCACGGCAGCATTGAGCGTATCAATGGGCAGTGGTATGTGTTTTATCACCGCAATACACATAAATCTGCATATTCCAGACAGGCTTGTGCAGAATCCATCGAGATATGGTCTGATGGAAGCATTCCTCAGGTAGAAATGACCTCACAGGGCGTTGGACGCTCTCTGGAAGCAGATCGAACCTATCCTGCGTCCATTTGCTGCAATCTGTACAGCGGATTGATGCCCCACATCGGCAACGGTGTCATAAAGAAAAGCATTCCTTTTATCGCCGAAGAGGATGGTCGGCAAATCGTTGTGGCAACCAATAAAACCCGGATTGTGTATAAATACTTTGATTTGGCAGACGGTGAGTACATTCTCACCATGCGCTGCAAATCAGGCGGCAGTGGAAAATTAAGCGTACAAACAGGTCTTGATGAAGCGATTGCTTTGACAAAGCCATCCAAAACCTGGGACACCATGGAGATCCCCTGCTCTTTCCGGACCGGTATTCAGCCCTTGATTTTGCATTATCATGGCTCAAAGGAATTTAGAATTCAATCACTTTGCCTTCGCAGGAGGAAACGATATGAAAACGGAAATAAATAAAAAATACGGCATCGTCGCCTTGCTGTTTACCGTATGCAGCGCGATTTCTCTAATCTCAGCGGTTGCTTATTTGATCACGAGTGCGGACGGCGCGCTTTATAATGTCCTTGCGCTGGTATGGCTTGTGACGATTGCTTCCGGCTGTGTACTTGCAGTATTCTCCCATGGGCCCCGCTGGGTATCCTTTGTATACGCCGTGTTTTCGTCCTGGAGTGGGATGGGGCTTGCCTGCGGTTTTAACGTCTGAAACGTCGCACAGCTGGCTAACGCGCTGGCATCTGTGCTTGGAGTGCGTATTCGGCAACACCAACAAAAACGCCAGCCAAAATTCTACACTTTGCCGAGAGCAAAAGCGAGCCGCTTTCCCGAAAAATTCTCGGAAAAGCGGCTCAAAATCGCGTGGGTAAAGGTTCAAGTCCACGGATTTTGCCAAAACCCTTTTTGATATCTTTTTTTCCAACTTCAAAAAATGGGCGCAAAAAAACCCGGAAGTCGTTCTGTTTCCCTTCATAGGGACACAAACTGTCACCCCGGTTGAGAGGGAGTGGAGAGATCCACTCCCTCCTGCTCTTTTTTCTGCGTTATGCCGGGAGCGGAATGACCTCGCTCAGTGGCGGAAGGATTTTCGGTTGCTGCTCGTCCGGCTGCATGGCGCTGTCCGCCAGACCGATATCCCGGTAGATGATGCGGATAGCCTGGCTGGCATTGCGGGAGTATTTCACATCTCGTTCTCCAATCTCAATACGCTGGATGAACAGCCGCAGCAGTTCCGGCGTCAACGTGTCAATCGTCGTATACTGCTTTGCCTTTTCAATGAACGCATCCACGTTTGCTTCGCGAGCCTGAAGCTGCACCAAACGTTGTTCTTTCTGCGGAATCTGTTCCTCCAGCATGCGTTGCTCGTCCGTGTAATCACCGGATAGCATCCGGTATTGCTCGTCTGTCACGCGCCCGAGAACATTGTCCTCATAGAGCCGTTTGAACAGCTTGGACAACTCTGCACTGCGCTTTTTCATCGCGTCCAGTTCGCGGAGGACACGGTTCATCTCCCGCCGCAGCTCCGCACTGTTCTTCTGATTGATGTGCGCCGCGAATTGCCGCTCCTTCATTCGGGCGAAATGTGTGACCCGTCGGAGATCATCCAGAACGATTTGCATAAGTTCACACTCCCGGATGTGGTGCGCAGTGCAGGCGGTTTTGCCTTTCTTGCCGTAGGTGTAGCACTTGAAGTTGTACTCCACCTTCTTCATGGTGCTGGCTCTGTGCAGCACCAGCGGCTTTCCGCAGTCCGCGCAGAACACCAGCCCGGAGAAAATGTTCGGTTCATCCATGTGCTTCGCCGTGCGCTTTTTGTGCTGCCGCACCTCCTGCACGATCTCCCACTGCTCCTGCGTGATGAGCGGCTGGTGCGTGTTTTTTACCAGACACTGTTCGCTTTCCGGCCGGTCGATCCGCGTTTTATTCTTGTAGGAAATAGTCGTCCGCCGCAGTCCAACCGTATGGCCCAGATACATAACATTTTTGAGGATATCACTGACCGTTGTACCAGACCATGTGCATGGATGCAGCGCATCGCACCCCTTGTGCGTTTTTCCGGTCTTCTGAAAGTAGTAATTTGCAGGTGTCAGAATCTTCTGTTCCGTCAGAATCCGCGCGATCTGACTCGGACCTTTCCCAGCAGCACAGAGGGTAAAAATCTGCTGAACGACCTCTGCCGCTTCCGGGTCGGGCTCGAGATGGTTTTCCGTAGTTTCGGATTTTCGGTACCCATAGGGTGGACGGCCTCCGAGCCATTCGCCGCGTTCAGCCTGCAGCTTTTTCACGGCGCGAACCTTCCGGCTCGTGTCCTTTGCGTGCAGCTCGTTTGCCCAGTTGCGGATGGGATTAAAATCGTTGCTGCTCTCAACCGCAGAATCCACGCCATCGTTCACTGCGATGAACCGTACATTCTTTTGCGGGAAATAAATCTCCATGTAATAGCCGACCTGCAAGTACTCACGCCCCAGCCGGGAGGCATCCTTTACGATCAGGGTGGAGACCTCACCGGCTTCGATCATTTCCACAATCTTTTTCCAGCTCGGCCGCTCAAAATTCGTTCCGGAATACCCATCGTCCGCAAGGAAAAGCGTGTTTTCAAATCCTTTATCCCGTGCGTATTTTTCCAACAAATCCCGCTGATGCTGGATGCTGTTTGACTCCCCGGCACGCTCGTCCTCCTGACTGAGCCGCCCGTAGAGAATCGTATATTGTTGCTTCTGACTTGCCATCATAACCTCCTTTTCCGTGGGGCAAGCCGGTACGGTACGGCAAGTATACCGCAGCGGCTGCCACAAGTCTATCAGATTTTTATGCGCTGTGCGCTTCCTTTTCCAGCTCCGCGTCGATGCAGGCAAGCAGTTTTTCCGTCGGCGTTGCGCAGGACTCTGCCGGAAATACAGACGTGATACAGAACCGTCTGCCGCCGATCAGCATCTCGCGCTGTTTTGTGATGCAGGCCTCCTCCACACGTGTTGTTGTGTCCCGGAAAACAGTTGCGACTTCACCGTTCTCTGTTTGCCGGAGTTTTGCACACTCCGGCATATATCCGCCGAGAATGCAGGTGTCCCGATAAATCTCCCAGTCCTTTTTCATAGGCTTCCTTTCTGCCTCCCACTGGAGGCTGTTTTTATAAGTGCTGTTCCATTGTCCAATCCACATGATCGTCCTCGGCATGGCCGAGGGCGGTTTTCTTTTGCTTGAGCTTCTTCCGGCGCTTGCTGTCGATGTGCGGTGGCGTGGTTGTTCCGTCCCGCTTCGGCGCATCGTCCATCATCTGCTCCTCAGCACGGCCAAGGCGCACAGCGCCGTGCACAAGATCACCGCTGTAATCGAGATCCACGCGCACGTCCGGATTTTCTTCCGCGTCTCCTGCACCGTATTCGAAAGCTGATTCTTCGTATCGTTCAGGATTGTGGTCAGGGCGTTCTTCGTAGTCTCGGTCAGCGCCTTGCAGCCGGAAGAATACTTCTCGTTCAGGCTCCCAGCCTGTTTCTCGAATTTTTCTGTACTCTCCTGCATCTCGTTCAATGCGGTCTGTGCGTCCTCCCGCGTCAGGAGCGTTTTCAAGTCCGCGTCCAGCTGCATCTGCTGCTGGAACAGATCGTGCTGCATTTTGAGCATCGCGTTCCAGTTCCGCTCCGTGACCATCACGCTGGGTTCCAGCCGTTGTGCCTCGTCCATCAGCTTTTTGTGCTGCGCCAACATTTCTTGTGTTGTCATTCTCCGTTCTGTATCCAAACTCTTCCTCCATATTTTCTTTCAAGTATTTTTCTATATGTAATTTGCTGTCACGGCATTTGCGCCCGTCTGGTGTCGTGTAAGTAATATTTTTACGACTGTCCGTCCATGTGGCATCGTAACCCTCAGAGCGGAGCAGCGCCAGAAATTCTTTGCGGTTCCCGGCGTAGCGCATACATTCATCGATCACGCGCATGAGTTCAAACTTCCAGCTCTCGCCCTTGACTGCCGTGTAGTATTCCGCATTGGACATTCCTCGTGACTGCCACTACTCATCTTTCTGGAATTTTGGCAACCCCAATTCCTCGCAAATCTGGTCATTGCGGACGCGCAGTTCCTGAATCTGCTTGTCCGCCATATGCACTTTTTTGCCGGTTTCAAAATTGACACTGTTGATAATACAGTGTGAATGAATGTGTTCCCGGTCAACGTGCGTACATACCAGAACTTCACAGCCCTCGAAGTATCCGACAAGTCTCCGCGCTGCTTCATGCGCTGTGCGCGGATCGATCTCCGCGCCTTTCGGAAAACTCTGTACCATGTGATAAAACATCACGCCGCCGTTTTTGTGATGCAGCAGCTTCGTACTGAGGAATTCGTCGAACGCCGTTTCCGGCTGGCAGCCGATGCCGCTGACGAGTGGCTGTTCATCCCAGAGCGTCTTATTTACTTGCGACACATACCGCATGACACTTTTCAGGCACCCGCGCGTCTGCGTCCCCGCTTTGTAGTTTACGAAATGGACGATTGCGATTTCGGCGCACCTCCTTCTTGGAGTTCTCGCAGAGCCGTGTTGATCTTGGCGAACTCCCGCGCAGCAGAATCCAAATTTGCGAACTGCACTTTCCCCATATTCGCCAGCACTGCCAGCTGATTGAGGTTGTTGCCAATGGCTTTCTGCTGCCGCAGGACATCCTTCAAGCCGTCGAGGATTACGATACGTTTTCCGAGACAGCAAGCGGTCACATAATCACTTTGCGTCATGTGCGCCTGCGCTGCTTTTCGACGGATTGTCTCTAAATCTTGTGCTGAAATTCTAATGCTGAATTGCTTATTTTTCCGCATATTTCCTCCGTTCTTAAAAGTGGGTACGGGCTTCTGCCCGACTTGAGGCATTTGGCAGGAAGCCGGTGCGCCGGCGACTAGCCAAATGCGATGCTGGCTCCTCCCAAACGGGAGGATTTTTCCCGCCGCGGCGGGGCTTCTCTGCGTTGGATCGGCGTATTGTATCCGCATTTTTCTGCGTTGCCCGCACGGCGGCGCAACGTTGGCTTTTGCACCGCTGCTGCGCACACCATCGCAGCCTGCTTGGAAAGCCGCACACAGCGGAGACACGCGCCTCACGGCGCGCTGCGGGCGCTCGGCGCGCCCGCAGGGTCGATCGTGCCGATTGTTTTCACGGGCAGAAAATCGGCACTTTCGGCACGCTTGAGGGAAATCCACCGTTTGCCGTTGCTACGGTAGGTATCTGCCAGAATCCCGTTTTCCCTTAGAGCCGCAACGCTTTCCCGCACCAGCCGGGTGATCTTTTTCGGCGTGATTCCCAGTGTACCGTCAGGGTCGATCTTCGCAGACAGTGCCGATGGTGAACCGAGGTATTCAGGATCGGCACGGAGCAATTCAGAGAGAAGTTTTGTGAGTTGAAGCGTTGAAATCTTAGAAGCGCCGCTGCAAGTTTTGCTGTCCTCAAGCAGTTTCCAGATGTGATCTTCCTCACCAAATTCCAGTTTCAAAGTCCGGTCCGGGATGTCGCGCCCGGTACAATGAAGAGAAGCAACGTTGGCAAGTCGAGAGTGCTTTTGCAGAACAAATGCCGAGTCAGCCGCGCTGCTTAAACCCGTCGAGCCGGAGATCATGTTCATCGGATCATCGTCGTGGAGTTTGCGCAGGTGGTGGATCAACAAAATTGCGATGTGCCGCTTGTCCGCAAGTTTCTTGAGTAAGCCGATGTCCTGATAGTCATTTGCGTACAAATTGCTGTCACTGCCCGCGCTCCGAACACGCTGCAACGTGTCGATCACAACGAGCTTCGTATTGGGATGCTCCGCTAGAAATTGCTCAATCTGCTGTTCCAAGCCGTGCTTGAGCGTGTCGGCCATGATCGCAAAGTGCAGCGTCGGCGGCGCATCTTCCGTCAGGTCAAAGAGTCGCGTCTGGATACGCTGGAACGAATCTTCGAGGCTGAGATACAGAACCTCGCCCTGCGTTGTTGCGAAATTCCAGAGAGGCTGCCCCTGCGAAACGCATAAGCAGAGCCATAATGCCAGCCAGGACTTGCCGATCTTCGGTGCACCCGCGAGGATATGCAGGCCCTCTGGAATAAGCTCATCTACCAGAAAGTGCGTCGGTTCATACGTCCTGTTTTGCAGTTCTTCCGCATTGATGGTGTGTAGTTTATTCATATTGTCACCTCCTTCGATATTGTTATCGCGGTTTTTATTTTCGATTTCACCGCACCAATATCGTAACACAAGGATTGACTTTTGGAAATAGGTAATGTATCATTTCAATAGATACACTATATTGATGCAAATACATTCTCGAATGAGGAAACAGCTTATGGGCGTTTTGGGAAAGGATTTATTTGATTTACATCGGCCGCAAACAAACACCAAGGTTGAGTTTGGCGCATCGGCCTATTGGGTGGAAGACAGACCGCAGCTGCAGCCGTATGGAACGGTGCTGACGGAAGTTTTGAACCTTGACGTCGCGCCATTTCAGAAATTGCTGGATCAACTGAACACAGCTGTTCCAGGAAAAAGCAATGATGTTCTGCGTGCTTACATGGACATGAAGAAGGGGCTTGCTTCTCTGCCGCTCTACCGGCTGTATCTGGAGGACTTTCGCGTCTTTGGCGATATGCCAGTTGAAGAATTTGTGATTGGAGACGCACAGGATGCCTTTGCAGAATTCATGATGCAGGAAGATAACGATCTGCCCGCGTTTATGCAGCAGCAGATTGACGATATTCGATGGATTCAGGAGCGGTATGCGTGGTTCCTCGACGGCGTTTTTGCGGACGCAGTATTTGAAAAGAAAAAGGGCCAGAAGAAAATTCCTCTGGCACCGATGATCTGTTCGCGTGGATATGAAGCTTTTATCAGCGGCGTCAGTCTCGGTGAAAACCCTGAGACAGACGCGCCGCCGGTGAAGACGCAGTACCGCATCCGCGGCGAGAAGGAAAAAGCCGAGATCGTCGAAAAGATGTACTTTGACCGGCTGCTGGATTTCGTCTATGTGGAGTTCATGAAGGGACTGCAAAAAGGATTTGTGCCGAAACGCTGCGCCAACTGTGGGCGCTGGTTTTTGCAGACACCGGGAGCGACCTACGCCTATTGCACCGGGCCTGCACCGGGACAGAACGGCAAGACCTGCCGGGAAATCGGCGCGAGCAGCAGCTTCCGCAGCAAGGTAGAGAATAACGATATCTGGAAAGTTCACCAGCGGGCTTACAAAAAATATTTTGCCCGTATCAGAAGCGGACTGATGACCAAGGGCGAGTTCGAGGTATGGTCCAGACAGGCGGCAGATCTGCGGGATGCTGCGCTGGAACGATATGCGCGGGCAGAGAATGAGGAGGAACGGCAGCGCATCGCGCAGGAGGTCGCTGAGACATTGAATGCAGAGTGATAGAAAAAGAAGCCCATCCCTGCACCGGAAAATCGGTTAAGGGATGGGCTTTGCTGCGTGATTTTTAGTGCTGCCATGATCTGCTCTTCAGCAGCATTGGTTTGAATTCAGTTTATGCTGCATTTACAAAGAACGAAGTGTCAACTAAACCGTCGGCTCAGTCGTCCTGATCGTCATCGCGCTCATCATCGCTGTCGTCATCCTGATCGTCATCGAAATCATCGTCATGGTCATCGTCCATGTCATCAATGTCATCTGCATCGTCGTCATGCTGATCATCGACATCATCGTCGCTCACCATAGCAGGAACGGCAGGCTCTCTGTCATCGTCGTCATCATCTCTATCGTCGAGATCATCATGGTCGTCCCGGTCATCGTTGTTATCGTCCTGATCATCGCGGTCATTCCGATCGTCGTCATCCTCGATGTCATCGCGGTCATCGTCGGGGCGGTCGAACTCATTCTGATCGTCCCAGTCGTCGCGGTCATCCCAGTCGTCATTTCCGTCGATGTCCGCTTCCAGCACCTTGCCAGTGCGGGCGTCCACCTCGTACTCATACTCCACGCCGCCCGCGGTGAACTCAAACTCATACACACCGTCATCCAGCTCATACTCGTGGTCGCGGAAGGAGGCGCTCTCCAAACCCAGCTGCGCCAGCACCAGCTCCTTTGCCTTGTTCTGACCGATGTGTCCGGCATCGTCCAGATCGCCCTCGCTGACGGTCATGGTCTTCGCGTCGATGCCGCATTCCTGCACCGTCTCACGGACACCGTCGGCTACATCCTGCAAAAACTCGTCGCTCACATAGACGGAGCCTTCCTCCAGCTTCAAAACGATGTTCTTGGTGTGTCCGTCCACCGTTTTCTCAAAATAGCCGTCGTCATAGATCTCACGGACCAGCTCGTTCACCACCGTGCGGCAGTCCTTGCCCTGATAGTCCTTCACATCCTTGACAACGGTCTTGCCGTCCTTGTTCAGCCCTTCGATTTCCAGCACCAGACCGCTCTTGTCATATTCTACCTCGATCTCGGGGTTGACGCTCAACAGCACGGTGCCGACGGCCTTGCTTTCCGTCGAAGACTGTTCGGCGGGCTGTGCGCCGCAGCCTGCCAGCAGGGACAGCGCCAGTGCGGCAGAGGCGGTCAGGGTGAGGGACTTTTTCCAATTCATCTTCTTCATAGTGGATTCTCCAATCGTCATTTATTGTCGGCTTTCGTTTGCCTGATGGATATAGATTACGCAGCGGCATTTTGAAAACCGGGGTCGGGCTGAAAAATCCTTCGATATTTTTTATACTGATATTCAATTAAAAACTTTCATTCATGGAATGGAAGTTTTTAATATGAAGATCATTATGAGACGAGCTTCCGTGATTTTATCAAAAACACGGAAGCGGTTACGCCAAAGGCGGAACCTTTCTGATGAAAGAATTTAATCAGAAAATAGTATTAGTCGTCGTTTTCATTGTCATCATCGGAATCGCCGTCATCTGCATCATCATCCGGCAACTCAGGATTGTCGTTATCGTCGCTGTCCTGTGTGCCATCATCGTCAGAATCATCGCTTTCGGAAACGGGCGGTGCGTTATCCTGCTCGTCCTCTGTGTCTCCCGAGGCGCTGACGACCGTGTCAAGATCATCGCTCCCATCGTCATCCTCGCTGTCGACATCCTGATCGTCATCTTCATGAGAGCCGTTTCCCTGCGTATCATCGTCAGAGTCATTCTCGTCGATATCTTCGTCTGGCCGGGGGGGCGTAATAATGATATCTTCTGAGGACTCCTGCCCGGCAGACGGCCGTTTGCCATCGACCGTCACCGTGACGCGCTGCTCAAAGTGAACCTCCAGCTCCAGAAGTAGCAGCTCCTCCGCCGCGGTTTTCCAGTCGCCCTTTTCCGAATCCACCGTCAGCGTGATCTGCCCGCCGGCAGAAAGATAACCCAACTCCATGGCGCGATCTGCCAGCTCATCGGAAACAGTCTTCATTTCTTGGCCGTAAGCGCGGTAGCCGTCGATCAGGGCTGTGCCATCCTCGTTCAGCCCTTCCAGCGCCACAACCCGGTCAAAGCGGTTAACGCTCAACAGCACATCGGGGTTAATCTGCATTCGCACCGTTCCGATGGGCGACTGCCAGACCCAGCTTCCCAGCAGGAGCAGGCACAGGCAGGCTGCCAACGCGCTCCAGCGGGCAATGCGCTTGTGAAGCACCTGTTGTCTTACCGGTCGCTCCGGCAGCAGCACCACATCCTTCAGCGATTGGCCTACGGTATAGCCAAGATTCGGGACCTTCAAAATGCGGCCATCCTGATCCAGAACCACCGCATAGCTCAGGCCGCATTCCATCACCAGATATTCCATTCACTTCACCTCTTTCACAGGGCGTGCCATCTGCCGCAGATGACCGCGGATGATTTCGAAGCCGTTGGTAAATGCCAGCAGCAGCGCCACCAGATATTTCCGGTGCCGCTCCATGGTCTTGCGGTCCACGCCGCTTTCGGCGGACAGGACGGCGATGGGGAGCTTTCCGGTTGCAGTGAGCTGCTCCAAATAGGCAGGATGCTCCCGCGCGCAGGACAGCACGCGGTGGCAGGCCGCCAGCGTCCGTTCCTGCTTCGGGCAGTTTTCGGCAATGTCGGTCAGCCTCAGGCCGTACTGCGCTAATTCCCGCGCGAACTGCATGATCTCCTCCTGCGCCGCGCCAAGCTCCTGCCGGTGTGCGATCTCATCGTGTCCGGTATCAATGGTTTCCAGCAGCGTCCGCCCCTCTGCATCTCCGTCTACCGTCTGATCCAGAGAGATGTGCCCAGCGTGGCGCTGCTCCATCCGCTGATAGTCGATCAGCCGGTTGCGGATGGCGGCGGCTGCTAACTTCAAGAAAGAACCTCTGCCGCTTTGATACGCCATCGCCGCCTCGTGGAAGGCGAACATGGCAATGCCGAACTCATCGTCCTTCCCCTCAACGGGGATACGCTTCAAAAACTTTGCCGTTTCCGCCTTGATGAACGGCAGATACTGCCGGACAAGCGCATCGGCGGCCTGCGCGTCCTTCTGCGCCGCAGCCACGCTGCGCACGATCTCATGCTCCATGCTGTTATACACTCCTGTCCATCCATAGAATACGGATGAAATCTGCCCTTTCCGGGGTCGCCCGAGATAAAGGGCTGAAAAACTATAAAAAACCATTATAATAGTAGCTGCAAATCGTAAAATCTGAAATCACATACAGGAAAAATATATGTAAAATCCTCAGAAGAGAACGGTGTAAGAAGCAAACAGATCGGTTAATACCGCCAGCGCCAAGATTTTTGGAAATGCCGGTTTTTTTGCTATACACGGTGAACGGCTGGCAGCTCGTCTACCGCTTCCGCGACGGTGTGACCAGCGGCGTACTGAACATACAGCATAACTGAAATCAAGTTCCATAAAACGAATAAGAGGTCAAAATCGAGAGGCAAACGATGATGCGCTTGCCTCTCGGTCTTAATACTCGCCTACCACATGAAGGCTGTTTTTCTTTGCAAATCAATGCAGGATTGTGCGCCGAAATGAGATTTATCAAGGGTATTCTCTTCTCAAAAACACAATTCCAAAATCATTATATAAATGAGTTGGTCCTTCGCTTTCGCGACTGGCTCTTTTTTCATAGCTTCCTTTTTCCGCGTGTCAGGAGCCAGCCGCTCGTGATGGCGGTTAGTGGCGCGACCGTGACAAGACCGAACGAGCCGGCGATGGTATGGACGATCTCGGCGGCGACGTATTTGTAGTTCAGCATCAGCTCCACCGGCGTGCCCTGTGCCATAAAGACCATGAGGAGCGCAATATAGCTACCGGAATACGCCAGCAGCAGCGTCGTGGTCGTCGAGCCGCAGGCTGCGCGGCCGACTGCAAAGCCGGAGGCGATGGCTTCTTTTGCGCGGATGCCCGGTTTTTTCTGCACGACCTCATAGACCGCCGAGCAGATGTCCACAGACAGATCCATGACTGCGCCGGACGAGCCGAGGAAGATCGACGCAATGAAGATCTTCGTCAGATCGAGGTGCTGATACCCGGCATAGAGCAGGCTCTCGCTCGATTCCATGACCTGTCTCTTATACACATCTGACGCTGCCGACGAAGCTAGAAG
>OWIP01001961.1_pt1 | contig 11774 bp, 5 predicted proteins | sample 1732581 | NCBI WGS metagenome assembly OWIP01 (sample SAMN05065731, study PRJEB22554) | human gut metagenome | biome: ENVO:2100002; feature: ENVO:00000062; material: ENVO:00002003 | host: Homo sapiens | place: USA
GAGATAGGCTCCGGTCTCGTGGGCTCGGAGATGTGTATAAGAGACAGGTTTAAAGTCATCAACTTTTGTTTTAATGACTTTGCAAAAAATCAGAACATTATATCCACAGGCAGATGCTGAAAAAATAGGAACCTTTTTTTGCCGCATGCCGCAGCTCCGCTTCAATCCAATCCCCTTTTTGTCAATCTACATCAAATGGATTTTGCGCAGCAGGACAAAGACGGCAATAACTTCCAGCCTCCCCAAAACCATGACAAACGACAGGATATATTTTACAAAAGGCGTAAATCCGGCAAAACTACCGGCCGGTCCGGTTGCCTCGGTCAGGCCCAGGCCGGAGTTGGTTATATTGCCCGCAACCGCGCCGAGCGCCGTAACAAAGTCTACTCCCGTCATGGAAATAATCAGCGTAAACAGCATAATGGCAAGCAAAAAGCCGAATGCCATGACGAACACCGAAGAAACGATATTGTCGTCGATGACCTTTCCGCCGGCTTTCATAACCGTTACCTGGCTTGGCGAGAGGGAATTGGTTGCGTTCTTTTTGAAAAAGGCCATAATGACCTGCCAGCGGAAAATTTTAATTGAACCGGTTGTCGAACCCGTACAGCCGCCGTGCAGGAATAAAATGAAGAAAACGGCGACAGCCCATGTCCCCCACTGGATAAAATCATATGAGGAAAAGCCGGTTGTCGTCATAGCCGAAATCATATTAAAAGAGGCTCTCCGGAATGCCGTAACAAACGGAATGTCTGAGGTATAGGCATAAAATGCGCTGATAATCAGGATATACCAGAAAACCAGTTTCAAAAACGTATTGACCTGATTGTTTTCAATAACGGAAGCAAAGCTTCGCTTTTTCGCAATTAAAACAAAATAGGTCATCGGCAGCGACCCCAGCAGCATAAAAATGCCGATAATGGTTTCAATCATCGGGCTGTCAAAATAAGCGACGGAATTGTTTTTTGTAGAAAGCCCGCCCGTGCACAGCGTCGCCAGCGCATGGCATATTGCGTCAAACCAGTTCATGCCCGCCCATTTCAGCAAAACTGCGCAAATGATGTTCAGCAAGACATATACCAGAATAATGTCCTTGGCGATATAGCGGATTTTGGGCAGGAATTTTTCTTCAATGTCAGAGTTTTCCTTGTTGAAGATGTGCATGCCGCCGATTCCCAGAAAAGGCATCAGCGCGACCGCAAAAATGACGATGCCGACGCCGCTGATGCCGTTAAGCACGGCGCGCCAGAACAAGACGGATTTTGGCTGCGCCTCAACATTGCTTAAAATGGTCGAACCTGTGGTCGTCAGGCCGGATGTCGCTTCAAACAAAGCGTCGGCGTAAGTTTGAATGTCTCCGTTGCCGTAAAGGGGGAGGGCACAGATAAGCGGGCAGGCAAACCAGCATATAACGGTAATCAGATACCCTTGGAGGATAGAGATGTTTTTTATTTTGCCGTAATTTGCCAGAAACAGCGACCCGCCGATAAACATCGTCAGAATGCTGTTTTGGATAAAAATGGCATCAAACGAACCGGTGTAGTATTTCAATGCCGCTGCCGGCAGCAGCATCAATGCTCCCAAAACGAAAATGATAAACCCGTTAATCATCAAAACCGGCTGCCACATTGCTGTCTGAACCCTTATATTGTTAAAATCGTTGCCCAATTCCGCATCATAATATAGCCCTGCGCAAAAACTTTCAATGCTGCCGGCAGGTTATCCACTTCCTCGCCGCTAGGCTGCCTGCCCAAATTTCTCCAGCCCGCCCGGACACCGTTGTCCACTCTCCCCGTCCGTTCGTCACCCTGCTTCCTTTCTGTTTATCTGCTTTTCCCGTCCGCACGCCGCACAGCCTTCCTCCGGTTTCTCAGCTTTTCCCGTCCGGCTGGCCCTCCGCCGTTTCCCGTTTTCCGGTCTGCCTCTCTTACGTCCATAAAAAAAGCTCCCCGCAGGGAGCCGAAAATCAAAACCTTACTCAAAATAGCGCGCATCAGGCGTATTTTGCAAAAAGTTTCTGAATTTTCCGTGTGAACACGGAGTATACGCACCGCCGATAAAATCGGCATACGCACCGAGCAGGGAGGTAATTCCTCTGTCATACTCTTCCGGCGTATATGATGCGCGTGCGAACAAATCCGACAGGATAATGTTGGCAACAGCTTCTTCATGGTCAATGCCGTACAGGATTTCCTGATAGTTCGGCCACCCCATGTTGGAGTAGTTGACGATAATATCCCGGAACTTTTCCCAGTCCGCTCCGAAAACGCCGGGCATGGCATAACGCTCCGGCTTTGCGGATTTGGTAACGCCGTTGAAGCGTACCGTATCCTTCTTAAGAGGGCCGAGGCTGGCAGCGATATAGCCGAGGTAAATCTCGGATATTTTCGCTTCCGGTACTGCCGCTAAGGTTTTCAGCAGGAAAATCGGGCAATGCGCCAACACGAGGTTGACTTTGACTGCGGCAAATTTTTCCTGCTTCAGCTGCCACATCCACTCCGCCAGCAATCGTTTGTCATAGAACGGATTGCCCGAACAGATGACAAACGTTACTTCTTTCAGCCCCTGAGATACCGCAAAATTGTATATCTCAATCAGGTTGCCTTCGGAATCGTCGTCTTCGCACGGGGTATAATTCCTGTATGCATACTGCGTGCCGGTCAAAAGGCTCATCAGTTTGTAATACGTATCATACTCCGTTTTGCGGATAAGCCCTTCTTCACGGTAAAAAAGTTTCTGGAACAAGCCCTTGTTACCTTCTTTTCCGGAAGAAAGGAACGGCAGCACGCGTCCTGTCTGCTTTGCATAAAAGCGTAAGATTTCAAACGCAAACAGCGGCGCCGTCATCATTCCGCTGAAACAATACAGGAACGGATGTATCATATTCTTCGGCAGGTCATACAATGAGCATACGACCGCTTTGGAAGTTCCGCCCTGCGCATTCGGGTATTTAAATTCCGACCCGGGTTTCAATCCGCCGATTTCTTCCGCATAGCGTAAAGTATCCATATCAACGGTTACCGGACGGGATTTTGATACCTTGACGCGTTCAGCCATAAATCTGCGGCCTGCGGCGTTGCATTTAAATTCATTGCTTTTTAACAAATCAAAAAACTGCTCGCGGTTCGTGTCCACGAATTCATAAAAATTTTTCATAATCCTTAATTTTAAATTATACTTAATTAGGCCTTAAGAATACCATATTTTAAAGGTTTTGTCAAACATATTTCTGCCGGCTTTTTTCCCTCCGCCGGTTTCCGTCCGGCTGTTCGTCGCCCCGTTTCCCGCCGCCTCAGAATGAAATCCGCCACCAAACGAACGCTGAAAGAAACGCAAACGCCGCAATCAGCGCCAGCCCTGCACCGCAGGCAAAAGTTTTCCCCGTCCGCCGTCCGACATTAGAGAGTTTGTCAAAAAATTGTGCCAGCAGCAGCGCAACCGGCAGCGTGATAATTGCGACATAGCGAAAATCCTGATTACACATATACGGGTGCTTAAGGCCGAACATAATCTGCCCGGCGATAATCCCCGCCAGTAAAATCATTGTCAGCCAGAATGCCTGTGTCTGCCGTTTCTTAACGCCCAGATAAGCGGCCGCAACAACCGCCAAAACCAGCAAGGCTTTATAAATCAGAACCAGCGCCGTAATCAGCCCCATAATGTCCGCCCCGCGCATAGAGAAGTCCCATTGCCCGAACAGCGCCGTTTTTGTCATCGTCTCCCACAGGTTAATGCCGAAATCATTATAAAACATTTGCGGATAAAACAGGGCGCCGAGCGGGTTAAACCGCTGCCACAAGCCGTAGCTTTTAAGCGACAGATGTTCCTGCGGCGGCACAAAGTCAAACCCGACGTTGAGGAAATAGTGCTGATACAACGGCCAGATGCTCAGCCCGGCAACGAGCAGTATGCTGAAAACCGCGGCTTCCGCCAGCTGCCGCTTGTTCTCCGCTCCGCTTTTCAGCTGCTTGTGTATTGTCAGCAGCCGTTTGTCCTCCGTATCGTTTTTCTGCGGCTTGTTTTTTGTCTGTGTCAGCCGCCGCCCGTTTTCCGGTTTTTTTCGCTGCTGCCACAGCCGGAGGGCGATAGCCGCACCGGTCAGCGGCAGGACGATAATGCCCGAGAGTTTGGTCAACGCTGCCGCGGTGGCAAACAGCAGGATACGTGCCAGATTTTTCCGCCCGCCGTCACGGTAATAGAGCAGGGAGTAATAGACGGTTCCCGCCTGTAACGGCAGCAACAGGCAGTCGTTGTTGAAAAATCCCGCGATGGCGTTGTACGCCGGGAAGAAGCAGATAAAAGCCAGCCCGCCGAGGTATGCCGCCCGGGAAAGCCGGAAGAAACGCAAAATTTTTCCGGCCAGAAAATAATACCACAGCATATAGAAACAAAAACAGGCCTGTGTCGCTTCCGCCGCCAGCTGCATATTGGCACCGGCGCCCATTGCTGGCAATTCCGCGTTCAACATTCCGGTTTCCAGAACCGTTGCCAGCCGCATTTCTCCCGCTGCCAGCAGAAAATGCAAAATCGGGTGGTAGGTCGAATAGCTCGGGCGGGTCAATAGCGGATTTTCCTGCCAGAACAGAAAGTTGTTTTCCAAAATATATTCGATATAGTTAAAACACGATGCAAAGTCGTATTGTACGTCGGTATGTCCGGTATTGGTGATGAATGAGAGGTTGAAATACGCCGCCGCCAAAATAATCAGCCGTCCGTATTCGGTTGCCTTCTCATTGCCTGAGTTGCCGTTTTTTGCCTCATTGTTAGGCATCCCGTCGTTGCCGTAAAGTCGTTTCAGCAGTCCGCCCATTGCCAGAAAAGCCGCAAATATCCAGACGCTCCATATTTGCGCCGGAAGAGCAAACGCGCCTGCCGCGGCAATACCGGCGCACAGTCCCCAGGCCGCCGTCCTTTTTCCATTAAGCCCGAGCGGGTTTAACGCCATGGTCAGCCCGAGCGCCAGCCATAAGTTCAGCTTAGACGCGCTAAATCCGTATATGCCGGCTGTCAGCGTGGCCGTGAAAAACAGCGCCGCCGCCCCAAAAAAACTCAAAACCGGAAATTTCAGCATTTGTCTCTCTCCGAAAAACGGCCTTTCGCAGTAACGCGTCTCAACCAGAAAGTTGAGAGTTGCCCAAAGCCGGAAATCATTTAAAATCAGATAACAGCTTTTTAAACTTCAAGTCAAGCCTGAAGATAAAACACACACACGCCGCTTTGATTTTTGTTTTACAGGGATTTATGCTGTTTGCCTGCCATGTGCATGCTGATTTTTTCTCGCCGCGGGCGCGCTAAAAAAATCTTGCTAAGCCCCGAAAAGTATGCTAAAGTATATTAAATTATGTAAAAAAAAGCCTGAAAGAGGTCTGCTATGGGGATAAAGGATATTTTGCAAAAGCAGGACAAAGAAGCCGCCGATGCAGTTATGGATACCGGGCACTACCGGCGCGAAGCCGGCGTCCGCCATATCAAAGACATTGTTAAAAATCCGCTGAACCGCCTGCGGATAGAATTTTCCGAAAAATTCCTCGGCGCCAAAAGTAAAGAAGATATAAGCGAAGAATATGTCCGTGATTTGCAGAACCGGCTGGAGCCGATGTTTCAGGACAGTGAGGATAAGAAAGCCGTATTCGCGTCCCATCGCGAGAATTTTGAGCATTTTCTGCAAACCGGCGACCTTAAAACGCCGTTGAACCTGAAAGACGAAGAATCGCAGTTTTTCTGGGGAACGGCTTTGGCGTTATATGCCGTCCGTCCTGAAATGCAGGAAAAGTGGGACCGGCGCAATCAGGCAGACCGTATTTCGCACAGTACAATCTGGCGCCGCATCGCTTCGTCGTCATATATGCAGCAGGAACTGCAGCGCCATGCACATATTGTCGAAAGCGCGGTGGAAAATCAGGATACCAGGCTGGTATGGAGCGAAAACGGCTACCCGAATATCAGCTATTGTTTTGTTCCCGAACAAAATCTTATCATTGATGATATGTTATGGACGCTTGTTGCCGGCGTTGATGCGGCCGCAACGGCTATGAATCACGAAATAGCCCATTCCAAAGGGACGCAGTTTACCAATTCTCCGCGGATGGAGGAAATTCAAAAACAGCAGGAAGCTTTGGTTAAGGAAATGGAAGAAGCCGCGGCGCGCAACGATATGTCGGCATGGAAGGCCTCGGCAAAAAAGGCGGCGCGCCTGAAAGCCGAGTACACTTACCGTTTTTACTTTTTTGACGAACTGGAAAATATGTATGCCAACCGTTATGCGGTCAATTTCGGCGGCGATTTTGACCGGGCGCATTTAAACGAGCTTGAGGCGGATATCAATGTCGGCCGTAAATATGTGGCACCGTTGAAAATGGAAGATGCCGAAAAGGAAATGGCCGCCAGCGCCGAAAAACGCATTGCTCACGTCAAGGCCATTGCCCGCAACAGTTTTTTTGCCAATAACGGTCTGATAGAAAACCACAAAATGGAAGATTGGCACAGCCTGAACCTGTATCCGGAACTTTTGAGCGGCATAGATGCCGACGGCCGCAAAATGGGAGCCGCCGAATGTTTTGAACGCATCCGCGAAATCTGCGATAAGTTTGAAACCTCTCAGCCGAACAAAGGGTTGAAAATCCTGAATGAAACGATTTATAACAAACGGATGACGGCAATGAGCCGCCGCCGTGTCGCCATGACGGATGAGTTTTTTGACCTGTTTGTCGCTCCGCACATGGAAGATATATATAAAGCGGCGGAGAAACAGCTGGAAGATCAGGTCAGCCGGATGCAGAATCAGCAGCAGTCCGGTCAGAACGGTTCGTCTTCTCAGCAGGGAGAACAGGGTGAAGGGCAAGGCACCTCAAACCGGCAGCAAGGCAGTGCTCAAAACCAGCAACAGGGGAACTCGGGGCAACAACAGAACAGTTCCTCCGCACAGCCGAACCAGTCTCAGGGCGGACAGGAACAAGGGCAGCCTCAACAGTCACAAAGCGGGCAAGGGCAACCTCAACAGTCACAAAGCGGGCAAGGGCAACCTCAACAGTCACAAAGCGGGCAGGGGCAGCCTCAGCAGTCGCAAAGCGGGCAGGGGCAGTCTCAGTCAGGGCAGGGTGCCGGTAGCGGAATGCCCGGTATGCCGCCTTTGCCGACTCCGCCGATGGGAAACCAAAATCAGCAAGGCAGGGGTTCCGGCAATGAAACAGGACAGCAGCAAAGCAACACCGGTCAGCAGCAGTCAGATAACGGCCAGTCCGGCTCTCCGCAGTCCTCCGGCAACTCCAATCAATCGCAGCAGCACGGTAACTCCGGCAGTCGGTCTGCCGATAGCCAATCCGACGCTCAGCACTCTTCCGACAACACGCAGCAGGGTTCCTCCGGTGCTCGGCAATCCTCGTCCGGCTCTCCGCAGTCCTCCGGCAACTCCGGCCAATCGCAGCAGCACGGTAACTCCGGCTTTCCCGATACCGGTCAGTTCCGCCTGCCGAATACCGACATTTATCAGCCGCGCCTCAGCGACGGGCAGATAAAAGAGTTGCTGGAAAAGGCAGAGAGCATCCGCGAATTGAAAAGGCAGGCCGGCGAAAACGGCATGAAGGCCAATGATTTGCCCAATCGCGGCGACAATGCTGATAGTCGCGGTGCGCCGCAGGAAAGCGGTGCGTCAGACAGTCAGCAACACGGGCGCAGTGAAAACAGCCTGGAGGATTATCTGCCGCAAAACGATATGCCGAGCCTGATTTCGATTGATGATATGGTCAAGCTCAGCGAAGACAATATGCAGGCTGCACGCTTTTACCGCGAAGGCAATTGGGACGAATATCAGAAATATATCGCGCAGTATTCCAACGAAATAGCCCAGGCGAAAAAGCTTATCGGCGAAATCATCAAACAAAACAAGTTTGACAGCGTCCGCCGCGGCCACGAACGGACCAAGGAAAAAATGACCCAAATTCCGGTTCAGGGCGGTCGCACCATAGATTTGCAGCGCCACGTCGCCCTCCAGCAGAAGCTTCGCCGCGGCGACCCGAACATCGGCAAAAAGGATTTGGAGCGTTTCCGCACCCGTTATAAATACTCTGAAGACGAGAAAATCAAAGAAGTACAGCTTCCGCAGTCTAATTTCGGAATCCTCATTGACGGTTCCGGTTCCATGACCGGCAGGCCGTTTGACAACGCTTTGGCCATCTCCTGCATTTTGTATGAAGCCGCGCGCAGTTTTAAGGAAATCAACGTCTATATTTATATGATGGGCGAGCCTTACCCGCTGACTGTAGCGCTCCCCGACGACAAAACCAAAGAGATTGCGAAACGTCTGGAAAGCGTTCGCCGGGGGCAGGGCGGCTGCAACGACTTTTTGATTCCGGCGGTAAAGGAGTTTTTGAAGGATGTTTCCTCGGATATGGCAAAGCACCCTCATGTCAAGAGCGGCTTTACCCATATCTTTTCCGTAACTGACGGCGGCAACAACGACTACGGTTCGACCGATGTCAACGGCTGTCTGAAAACCATGCTGGAGAAAAACGAACAGCTGACGTTCGACAGTTTCTTTATGGATCAGGGGGAAAGCAATTATACCAAGCCGCTGGTCAGGGAAATGCAGGCTAAGGGCTGCGATCGGATAGATTATGTCGACGGCATCGTTTCCGGCGACCAGATACCCGGAAAAATTATGGAGATGTTGAAAAAAAGGATGAAACACAGTCAGATAAAAGAGCCGATGACCAACGGCGTTAAGGAAAAACTAATAATTGAAACCTTAAAATCCCTGAAAAGGCGCTGATATTTGGATTTAAGCCGCGGCAGCCGCGTTTCCGCTCTTGCCCGGCAGCAAAAAATATGTTAAAATAAAACAATGGGCAGCCATGATAATTAAAGGAGAAAAGTAATGGCGAAAATTTATAAGCATAAATTCGGTACCGAGGAATTTCCCGTTCCCATCGCCGACAAAATTACCGGAAAGATTACCTGGCTGGCATCGGAAGAGGACGCAATTTATATCCCGACTATGCGCGACGAACCGAAAGAAGCCGTCTACGGCCGCCTCATCCGCAATGTTGTAACCGACCCGACGATGATGAAAGATATGACCGAAATGCTGTTGCGCCTGGACAAGGGGCGTACCCCGGAGGAAAGCAAAAGCTACGGCTATACGACAATGGGAGCTCCCGGTAACGGTAAGACTTACCTGACCAAGGCCATCGGCGCTTTGGTTCACCCGAAAGGCGCGCTGGTTGTCGACTGCAACAATATAGATAATCCCGACGAACTGTACAAGGTAACGACGTTCAGCGTTGACGAAACCCGCAAACAGCGCAAGATTGACGCCCGCGTCAAAATGGGCAATATGGACCCGGAACAGGCATTGTCCCAAAATGCCGTCGCTTACATGAAAAAGATGTTCGGAAATGATGTCGTAACGCAGGAAACCCGCGACGGAAAGCGCATCACGGCGATTGACTGGAACGCGGTCAAAGGCGATTCGGCTTTTGTTGAAGGCGTGATAGACAAAGTGATGGAAATGGAAAACATTCCGTATGAAAAAGATCAGAGTTCTTTGGGTTTCGTCGTTTCCAACGGCCCGTTGCTGCGGGCGCTGGTGGATCCGGATTCCCCCGACTACGGCCGCATGGTCATCCGCGATGAGTCGAACCGCGGCCCTGTGGTTGACGCATGGCTCAAAATTGAGGCCTTTTTCTCTGAACCCGGAGCCGATGAACTGAAACTCAAGGGAGAAGACGACAAGGAGTTTACGATTAAGCGGTCGGATATTCCCGAAACCTTTATGTTTCTCGGTACCGCCAATCAGGCGACCGAGGATATGGGCTCAAGCGCCAAAGAACTGACCAAGCCGATGATTTCCCGTCAGGGTATGGGGATTGACATCCGCCAGATAGCCGACGCGGAAAAGGCCGACTACCTGTCGCGTACCTTAAAGCACCTGACCGGCGTGCCGGCATACCACGTTTATATGATGGATCCGGAAACGTTTGACCGCAATCCCGAACAGCTTGCCGAAACGCTGATGTATTTCCGCACTGTCGGGCTGACGCCGGAAGAAAAGAAAAAGATTCCGCAGGAAGAATTGTTTAATATCCGGCATATAGACCGCACAATTAAAGTTGCGACGCAATACGGAGCCCTGCTTTCCGAAGCCGAAAACATCATCACCAAAGCCGCCAAGGACGAAACGCTGCCCGAACGCTATACCTCGTATCTGGAAAATCAGGCAGTCGTTGACCTGCGTTATGTGTTCAAGCTTTATCAGCACGCCAAGATTGACCAGCCGCGCGGCAAGTCGTCCGGCGCCGGGATTTTCTCCAAGCTCGGCCGCGCCGTCAAGCCGCAGACGCAGGAAGAGGTGGCGTGGGAGCTGAACAAGCGTATTGCCCGCCGAGAAAAGGAACAGCTTCTGGTGCGCGGCACAAGGCTTGAAAACGAAGTCGCCGTCAAATTAAAGGATATGATAATCCCTGACAGCATCAACAGCCTGTTGCGTGATTCGGAAGACCGCAAAGCGGATTATGAAAAGATTGAGGGGTTGTGGAAGTCTTTGCAGCAGACGGCCAAAGGGCTGAATTTTGAATTTGCCGGCTATGTCGGCGAAGATTCCGTTGCCAAGACTTACAATGCCCGCCCCGAAGACCTGCCGAGTGTTGCCCTTGACGAGATTAAGGAAGTGCTGATAGCGTCCATCCGCGAGGAGTACAAGGACGAATTGCAGGGGCAGAAACTGTCCGCCGAAGACGTGTTTGACGACAATACGCTGCTGGAAGCGACGCAGATGCTGGCCAGGGAAAACGAGGGGCAGAGTATTTTCGTCCCGAACTATGATTTGGAAACCACGGCCGAAAAGCCTTTGAAACAGGTGTATATGGCTCCGGTTCACGGCGAGGGTGCGAGGATTGACCGCGAGAGCCTGATTAATGCCAACCAGTTTGCCGACAGCTTTATCATCAAGAGTATGCGCAGCCACAATATCAAAAAATATGCCAAAGAGGCGCCGCATCTGGATGTTGATGCGTATCTGGAAGAGCTGGCGCAATACGGCGAGGACTGCGTAAACAACGGAAAAATGAGCTGCGAAATTGCCTCTGACAAAAACGACGCCTTTTTCACCACCGTTGTCTTTGTCAATGACCGCGAGAACCAAAAGACCGGAGTCGCCGGAATAGTCTATAACAAAGCCAATCAGAATACGTTGATTCTGGCCGACTTTGACGTCAGCGACGACGATAAGGCCAAATTGAGCAAAAGCGGCGTCTTTTACGTCAACCTGAACGAGGTCAACAAGACCGGCGAATATGAAATTATCGGCAATTACCTGAGCAAACAGACGATGATGCACGAAGGGGTTACCAATGCGCATGTCGTATCGTCGCTGATGCTGCGCATTGACACAGAAATGGGAATGGGCAGCAGCGGGGATGAAAATGCCGTGGAATTTTGCTATTTTCTGCAAAATATGGGCGAAAACGAAAAGCAGAACATTGATGCTTTGCAGTTGACGAACGTCGAATACGAAAAAGGCCTGCCGGTAAAAGCGGCATTGAACAAAAAACTGAATGGGAGATAAGCATTATGGAAAAGCGTTATGACAAAGGGCAGATAGAAACCGTCGTGCTGCAGGCTGTATTGGCCCGCCCGTATAAGGAATTCGGCGGCTGCCGGATATATCCGCTTCATGCCGAGGGGGAAGAGGCCGTCGTCAAAAATCTTGCGGGCAGCCGTGAGGTAACGACCTGTCTCTTATACACATCTGACGCTGCCGACGAAGCTAGAAGTGTAGA
>OWIP01001974.1_pt1 | contig 11709 bp, 10 predicted proteins | sample 1732581 | NCBI WGS metagenome assembly OWIP01 (sample SAMN05065731, study PRJEB22554) | human gut metagenome | biome: ENVO:2100002; feature: ENVO:00000062; material: ENVO:00002003 | host: Homo sapiens | place: USA
GAGATAGGCTCCGGTCTCGTGGGCTCGGAGATGTGTATAAGAGACAGGTTTTAATGTCATGGCACAGGATAAAGATAAAGGAAGTATAATGGAAGAGGTTATTAGTCTTCCATTTTCCTCTGCTACGATCTCAGCATGTTTCTCATTGATTAAAAAAAAAGACATAATCCTGTCTTACAATGAGGGAATGATAGATATAAATAAGATTTGCTATTTCAGCCAGAAAAACATTAAAATAAAAGAGTTACTGACTAATATCCTGTCTGATTACAAAACAACTATTGTAGTTGCAAATCCTCGTAAGATAATTATCACCGTAGACCGAAAAAATATCTATCAGCTCAACGGAGTGGTTAGAGAGACAGAGACTTTGGAAAAATTATACGGGGCTGTATTGTTCTTTAAGAAAAATGGCATTATTGTTTCGAGTTGTATCACTAATGATTCCGGTTTTTTCTCTACTGCTCTTCCCGAAGGGACCTATAATATTGAAACAAACTATTTGGGGTATTTAAAATCAGTGAAGATAGTGACTCTAATCTGTAATCAAAGAATAGACATCTTTTTAAAACCTATGATGCTTGAATTGGGCGAGGTGGTCATTTCACCTCAACGGAGTTCTGCCAATGAACTCAGTACATCTTCACCACCGAATATGTTATCTTATAGTAATTTAGATGTTTTGTCTGAAATGAAGGTCTTCCCCGGAGTTATCATGTCTCGTTCTGGTGCTGATATCAATGTTAATGGAGGAGGCAGTGAGGAAAATTTAATTTTGTTAGATGGTGTGCCCATTTACCATAACAGCCATATAAATTATATGCTTCCGGTTTTCAATGGTAGTGTAATAAAGAATGTAAACTTATATAGCAGTTACTTTCCCGCCCGATATGAAGGCAAACTATCCTCAATACTGGATATCAAAATAAAAGAAGGCAATAAAAAGAAACATTCGAGAAGCTTGTCTCTCGACATTCCTTCAGTAGCCGCAATGCTTGAAGGTCCTATTAAAAAGGAAAAAGCTTCATATATGGTTAGTGGGCGTCGTAGTTGGATGGAGTTCCTGGACAAAGCTATTCCTGCCAGTAAGCGTGCAAATTATACTTTTTACGATATCTATACCAAATTGCATTGGGATATATCTGCAAAAACTTCCATGCAAATCAGCACCTATCATACCATTGATGAATATTATTCTCCTATTCCGGAAGGAAAGAAAGATAAAATAATCCATTGGGCTAATGGAATGTATGCTTTAAAGTTATCTTGTCAGTTAGGAGAGAAGCTTTTTAATACAACCCAAGTGGCTTACACTCATTATACCAATAAAGCGCATGCAGATATTCTCGGTTTTGAGGCAGATCCTTATGTTACTGCAGGTATAAAAGAAGTTTCTTTCAACTCCTCTTTTAATTGCCACTTCAATAATAAAGTTTTGATGGCTTATGGGATTAAGGGAACTCATTCTGTTTTTAGTAATATTAATGATGACCAGCGAACTGAAAAATCAGATATAAATCAAATATCCGCATATTATGAAAATAAATTCAGTCTGTCTTCTAAATGGAATATTCAAATAGGAATAAATACAGTTATATACATGCCCAAAGGTGGTAAGCATTATTCGAATCTCCAGCCAAGATTTTCCATGGCGTATAATTGGGGAAGAGATGTAGTTAGTCTGGACATATCACGGATGGCACAATTTTATCATTATTTTCGATTTTACGGTATGGATTTTCCGACGGATCTTCGTATGCCAAGCATCAATCAATTTAAACCCCAAACTTCTGTGCATACAGAGCTGGGGTGGAAGCACTATTTAAATGGAGGATATACAAATGCATCCATATATTACAAACAACGGGATAAAATCCTATTTGTAAATCCTGAAGCATATTATTCAAGTGAGAACTGGAAAAACTTTCTTTTGGAAGGTAGAGGTGAAAGCTATGGCCTGAAACTATCTTTTTTCAAAGGCTGGGAGAAGATATCAGTGCAGGCAGCCTATACATGGTCCAAAAGTCTTGAGTCATATACTGGTTTTAGGAAAGGACACAACATACCATCATTATATGATATTCCCCATGTCTTTAACTCTACCATATCTTATAGATTGACAGAGGCTTCTGCTTTCTCGATTGGCACACAATTACATAGCGGACGTGTAATTGTGAATATTCCCAAAGAGCCTTTGGCCTCGATGGATGAATTGTATACAAAAAGATATCCATTCAGTTACAAATTTGATATAGGTTATACCTATGTCAAATATTTTCCTCGTTCCGGAAACAAGTTAACACTTCGTTTGGGAATTCATAATATATTGGGTAATCCTATTAAAGAGGAGATTTCTAATTTTTATAAAGTAAATTTAGGACAAGATTGCATTCCTTATGGTGGAATCATATTGTCTTTTTAAACATCTTACATTAATACTGAAAACACTCTGTTCCAGTAAGGGTTTTAATTAAGAATGTTTCAGTTCTCTCTACTTGGGTCTGATATTTGTTTCTTTAATAACTAAATAGACCTGAGTTTGGAATTTATGGGTTATTATTGCATGATGTATTGCAAAAAAATATTATAACGTTCTCTATCCAATGCAGATCAATACAATAGTAATCAGTAACTTTTGGTTAATTGAATAGAAAGTAGGAAACGCCTAGATAATGATAGGTGTTTTTGTTAGTGGAAAGTATGTAACTGCCTTTTTATCAAATAGCCATACAAATCTTTTTACAAATTAAAAGATTTATTCTATTTTTCAAGTTAACGAATAGTCTAAATTACTTAAAACAGTTTAATTACTTGTATTTCAGAGAATGTTTTATACCTTTGCATCAACCTAATGAGCTATTTGATAGACTGAAAACAAGGCAGAACGATGCAGAAGGGTGGTTTCTAAACCGTTACCTATTAATCAAAAAACAAAGAGTAAGTTTTTGATTTACAGAGTAATATTTATTAGTGCAACAAATGTGAAGCATATTAAAGGCCATACTTGCAGCTGCCATCAATATAAGAAAAGGAATTTTCCATCTTGAAGCAACGATAAAAGCCCCTCCGGCGAGAGTGAGTAACGGAGGTAAAGCATACGTCGTAATTTGTAACCAGCCCCCCGGATTAAAACCAAGAGCAACAGTGAACAAAATTCCTGCTAAAGAAGGAATGAAAAGTAATAACAATAGCTTAACGACCCAGTTTTTCATTATTCAATATTAGTTTTGTCTTGCCAAAGATAGTAATATAAATCCAAAAAAAGAATCTGTAAATGCTTACAGCACCTTACAGATCCTTTTCCACTTTATTCTTGCAAGACAAACACGGTCTTTATTTCTCTAATGCTTTCATTAATTCTCTTTTTACGGTATCCACTCCCGGGAAACCGGTATATTTTTGAATAACACCCCCTTCTTTATCGACAATAATATAAGTCGGAACCCCCTGTATGCTGAACTGCCTGCTCAGGTAATTCCACTGAGCTGCCGTTACCCGGTAATGCTCTCCATGAATATCCGGAATCATGTTATCCCACGTTTCTTTGGGCGAGTTCTCTCCGGCAATAAAAACATATACAATATCTTTACCTTCAAGATCTTTCTTCATCGGTTTCATCTGTTTCATAGCCATTTTGCAAGGACCGCACCAAGTCGCCCAAAAATCGACCAAAACCACCTTACCCTTAAATTTAGAAATGATGGAATAAAATAAATCTTCATCTTTTACTTCTCCGGATTCATTAACGGTATAACCTTTCTTTTTCTTATTAGCTTCAATCGTTTCCAAAAGACGGTTGTTCATCTTTGTCAGTCTGCCGAGATAATAAGGGTCACTCATCTTCCGTATCTCCTCAAAATCATGTACAGTCAATGGAGTGAAGTCACTGATTTTCTGAGCATATTTCATCATTTTCTGCAAGTCGAAAAAAAGTCCTTGGTCTGTGCCCAAATATCCGGCTATAATCTTTTTCAAAATATAGTCTTGCTGCATAGAACTGAATTCTTTAAACAATTCATCGTATTTTATTCGCAATTCGCCCATTTTTTCCTGATAGACAGATGTTTTTCCGGTATCTGTATCAGCCTTGAACTCACGTATTATCTTAGCATCTTCAGCAGAAACTTTATCGGAAGAGAGAATAAACGCAAATATATCACTCAACTCATCATCCATCTTCACCCTCAGATAGCCCATTCCCCTTACCAAATCAGCATAACCATTGGCATAAAGCATGACAGGCGAGTTCAGTATATTCAACTGCCGGATATAGTCATAGAAATCATCACTCAATTCCGGTTGTTTAAACTTTTGATAAGCTTCACGAGCCGGTAATCCACTGCACTGCACATAAGCATAGGCTAAATTAGAACTTACACGGGTCAATGTCAAAGTACAAAGCAAATCATTCTGAGCCAATAAAAGCTCCCGGTATGCCTGACTTCTTTTCTTATCGGAACAGATAGCGGATTTGGTTTCTTCATATTTTTTCAACCAATAAGCTTTATACTGACCGGCAGTCATATTATATAAATCATTCATATTCCAATGAACCATTCCCCATACATCCATCAAATGTTCATCATCGGTTATCATTTCATCATTCAAAGCCGCCATGGTACCTGAAAAATAGACTTTCTTTCCACCAGCACGCTTGCCTTTCAACAATTTGCTTTCAGAACGACTCAACTCACGCAAGTTGACAGCCATATCCAATTCACCACCGGGAACCAAAAAGACGTCAAAATAAATATCACGTCCCACAGAAAAACTGACCGTAGTCGGAGCACAAAGTTCAATCTCTGTCCGAAATGTTCCGTCTTCATTCACCTTTATTTCAGTATCCTCAAATTTTGCCGTCAACAAATCACAAATCCTACAAGAAAACGGAAGTGCATAGTGCTTCTCATAGTCTAACAAACGACCGGTTATCACTGATTTGCCATCTTTCAATTCAGCCTTAGGCAACGGTTCAGCGTAATTCAATTTCTGTTTCTTCACATCATCCGATAAATCCAATTCCGGTAATTTACCATCCAAATGGATTCCCCATACCTTGAAACAGTCCTCACAATCGCTCTCAATGAAATCAATCACTTTCACTGTAGGGGGCAATAACGGAAAAATAAGACTAAAAGAAGCTTCACCGCTATCGGGCATCCAAAATTTTTCGCCCAAGGTAATTCCATTACCGGAACGAATCGGATACTTCTCTCCATTATCAGCCAACAAATAACTTTCATTACTTATCTGAATCCAATTATGAGGACGGAAAAAGGCTTTTACATCCAATACGGTTGCCGTATCCGAAACCACCACTCTGTCTATCTCGATAGTAGAAGAGCTACGAGCGATGAAAGGCGGCTGTTTAACCACCCTGTCTTTTGCCTGCAAAAGGCAGCAACTCACCATAGCAAGCAGTAAAATACCAAAGTTTTTCATTGTATCTTTTTTTTAACATACTTACTTATTTCCCAAGTTCCTATCCAAAAGATTCTTTACTTCTTCGTATGCCTTTGTATATCCACGGGCCAAAGTAATACCATCCGGAGAGATTAACATAAGAATGGGAACTCCTGAAAAATAAAGGTCTTTCACTATAAAGCCGTTGCCCTCATCCTCTGTGTAAACTGTAGTCCACGGATGGCTTAGCAATCCCTGTACCCGTTCATCTTTCTTAAACTCTTCAGAACTTCCCTGCAACGATTTCAACAAATCATCACGGGTAAATCCCAATACCTCCAAACCTTTTTCATGATATTTTTGATAGAGATCCGTTATTTTAGGATTTACCCAAAAAGTACTAGGACATAATCCCCAATGATAAATCAACACATATTTGCCTTTATAATCAGACAAAGACACCTTCCGGCCGTCTTTATCTGTCACTGTAAACTCCGCTGGCGCAAAGCCTACTTCAATATTCTTCAATACAAGCAATTGCTTGTCAAGTATTTGTCCAAAATATGAATTTTGAACCTCTGGAGTAAATTGTGCCAAACGCTCTTTCACATCCTTATAAGTAGCATCAAAAACAAAAGCGGATGCATACATAAAAGCGGCATATTCCATATCGTTCACTTTCAATGCCAGACTATCACGAACAGTCTTCAGCATTAGCGGACGATGATATTCATTATACATTTGCCCGTATTTTGCCACACTATCATTTTGCTTTGTATCCTGATATTTCAGTATCTGACTGAAGATATCAATCATTTCAGTATTGGAAGACGCAGTCAGGCTATCATACCTAGCCACCAACGAATTGTCATAAAAACCACCCGAATGACGAACCGCACCCAAGTAATCCAAAGACCCTTCCAGTTTTATATCATCACCTACGCGAGCTATAATCTCAGCTCCGCGAATACAACTCCGTAACGGTTCACCCACTTTAGGCTGATGCGTCAATAAATAAAAAGTAGTATGTTCCATAGGAATAAAAGCCGAGAAAATCCCCTCCTTTTCCACCAATATGGTATCTGTCCCGTCTTCTTTCCAATCGGGTAATAAAAAAGTTTTAAGAAAAAGAGTATCTCCAACCTGAAGCCCTTCCAAATGACCGGATAGTTTAAAGCCATCGGTCTGCATAGTTTGCCGGCATGACACTAGAGCCACTGCAAAGAGTGCCAAAGCTAAAATTTTCTTCATATATTCTTACTTTTATATAAATGACTTCCGTTATTTTGCATGACGAAGTGCCAACGTATCTTTTTTCTCTACAGGAAATGACTTTGTCGGAATATCACCTCTAAAGAAACCTTCCTCCTTTATTTTTTTGATACGTTTCCATGCCTGCTGGTAAAGTGTTATGCGGTCTTCCACCGGGTTCCCGTCTTCGTCCAAGGCATAACGCTGATCTTCGGGAACTGTAGCCATGTATTTCCTATAATAGCGAATGGCATTCTTCTCATCTTCTTTCCAATCATAGAGACAGGCTATTTTATAAAGAATGGAGTTTTTCTTTGTATAAATATATAACTTCTCCAAGGCTTCCACCTCTTTCTTTGTATCCCCCGCATAATCGTAACATTCTACCAACCCGTCATAAAGACGTACCATCATACTATCAGAAGGAACTGCTATGCGGAAGGCTTCTTCCATATATTCCACACCCTCCTTTTTCCAGGAAGTGCGTGCCGAAGCTTTTGCCAGATAATAGAGCACATTCACATCCATCGGATTTTTTTGATAAGCTTCTTTCAGATTATCGTATGCACCGTAAAACCAGTTATCCCCATAATGGGATACACCTAAATAGTAAAGAGTGAGAAAACTACGATCACCCAGTTCTTTTAATGACTCATAGCGTTTTACCGCCGTTCCGTACTCTTTCAGCATACAATAAGCCTTCGCATTCTGGCGGTTCACATCTATATTGGTGGTATCGGACAAACGATAAACTTCCGTCACATCAACAGCATCTTTAAACTGCTGATTGTTATTAAAAATACCGGCAATGCGTGCCACTGTCTGGGCATCCAACGAATCACGCCGATAGGCTATGTTATAACTGAGGAAGGCACTGGCGGCATCCTGCAATCCCTCGTATGCCTGTCCCAGATATTTGTATCCGGTGGCCGACAAGGAATCGCGTTCCAACCAGCCATGACAAGCCGTACGCGCTTCTTCATAATCTTCGGAAGCTAATAAAGAGCGTATGAACTGCAACCGGAAAAATTTATTTTCCGGTTGCAAATTCATTGCCTTCTGATAACAGTTGGCCGCCCGACGGGAGTTACCCGTCAATTTGTAACACTCGGCAAGGTCGATCAAAACTTTTGTGTTTGTGCTGTCTTTCAAGATAAGAGAGTTCAATACCCCTATGGCTTCCGGATAACGGTTCATCGCTTTCAGCGCCTGAGCTTTGGTAATCAGCAACAAAGAATCCTGACAATCGGGTTCAATCAGCGTAACTACTGTTTCATAATCATAATTATCCATTGCCTGACGAATCCCATCATTCACCTGGGCAAACAACGAAACGGGGAGCATACATAGCAGCAGTGTTACAAATTTTTTCATATCTTTATTCTTATTGTTTCTTTGTGGTAATCAATATCACGCCATTCTTGGCTTTGGCTCCATAAATGGCAGTACCTGCCGCATCCTTCAACACCGAAATAGATTCAATGTCCGAAGCATTCATTTTTTCCATTTGACTATAAGGCTTTTCTATCCCATCAACTATAAGCAATGGTTTCTCCTTCCAATCTTTCAACGAAAAAGTTTCCTTACCTATCCGCAATGGATTTTCTTGAAAAACAGTGTCTGTCTTCAACTCCAAATGACGTGCTTCATTTGATTTGATATCTTTACCGTCTAGTCTGAAAGTGACGGGAACCGTATATTTCACACGCACAGGCTGACCTTTCTGCATACCCGGTTTCCATTTCGGCATAATGGAAATGACTCGGATGGCCTCACCGTCCAAATCCGGATCAATGCTCCTGACAACTTTGGGATTGGCTATATTACCATCTTTCTCAACTACAAATTGTACAATAACCTTTCCCTGTACTCCAGCTTTCTGAGCCTCCACTGGATATTTGATATTCTTCCCCAAGAATTTCAAACATTCTCCCATACCACCCGGAAACTCAGGCATCTCTTCAACAACCTGAAAAACCGGAACTTCATCAGAAGCTTCTTCACCACCTCCATAACCTACTACAACCACTTCCTGTGTCTTAGTTGTGATTTCTCCCTCCAAATACACTTTTAAAGATTTAATTTTTCCAATAAGTTTCTCTGTAATAGTCAATTCCTTTGTTTTCATATTTATATATGAAACACTCAAAGTAGCCCCAACAGGCATTGATATAACAAAATTTCCATCTAAATCAGTGATCGTACCTGAAGTGGTACCTTTGATAATCACACTAGCACCTACAACCGGAGCGTTTGTACTTTTTTCTAATACCTGCCCTTGCACTTTTATTTCCTTTGCAGGATGCTTTTCGGGACTTTTAACCTCTTCGGTTTTCATAATTGCCGTTAAATCATTAACTTTGACGGCTGAAATCTCATCTAACTCACTAGAGATTTCGGGGCGGGCAAAGGCTGCCACGGCAATGGCTGCCAATGGAAGCACATACAGGTACTTGAGTCGTGCCCACGGATTGGATTTCTTTTTTAACATCATAGTAATACGTTTTTTAAGTGAACTGTGATTGAAGCTGTTGGCCATAGAGTAGAGCCTTGTGCCGACAGCTTTTTTTATTAATAACAACTGATATTTCTTTGCATCAATACCTTGTGCAATCACGCTTTCGTCCGCTTCGAACTCGTGTATGTTCTGTAGTTCCTGTTTCAATAACCAGGAGGCAGGATTGAACCATTGGAAAAAGATGCAGATATCCGCTATAAGTAAATCTATGGAATGTCTCTTCCGTATATGGGCATATTCATGCGTCAGTATTTCCTCACCGTTTTCCTTCAGGTCTTTCTCAGAGATCACTACAAACTTCATCCAACTGAAAGGTGCGATTTTTTTCTGATGGGTAATCAGCGTGATGCCATTTTCCTGACGGACAAGGGTGCTACCCTTTATCAGCCTCAGCATACGGGTCAGCGACCATACATTACGTAAAAAGAAGAATACAATACCCAACAAATAAACCATCAGCAACACTTCACGCCATGTAATGGCAGATACGGGAGCAGCTTCTATAGTAGCAGTCCGATTAAGATCAGCCATAAGCAGAAGTTCTTCCCAAGTCAGCAATTGTTGACTGACTTCCATCGGTTCTTTCATAGTCACTTCCACAAAGGGAATGGCACAGGACAATATCAGTATTCCCAACAAAGCAATACGGTTAAAACGATGGAATGTTTCACGGCTCAGCAACAGGCGGTAAAATAAATAAAATACCGCCAGACAGACTGCCGACTTTACAATATATACAAAAAATGCTCCCATAGTATGTATCTTTAATTATTCTCTTTATCCGGATTATTCATGCGCCTTTTCCACATCCCGGATAAGCTGCTTCAATTCATCCAAAGAAATCTCCTCCTCCTTCACCAGTGAAGAAACCGCTCCTAAATAAGAGTTATTGAAATATTTACTGATAACCCCTTTCAACGTCTTCTTCTTAAAATCATCACAGCTTACCACCGCATAATACTGATAGGTATTTCCAAATACCTCATGACTGAGAAACCCCTTTTCCTCCAATCCTCTCACAATGGTAGACAGAGTATTGAAATGCGGACGCGGTTCATCATAAAAATCAAGTAACTGTTTTACAAACAACGGGCCTTTTTCCCAAAAATAACCCATAATTTCTTCTTCCTTTGCTGTCAACATTTTCATAATCTTTCTTTTGATTATCACAAAGAACTAAAACTTTTAGTTATAAAACTAATTTTCATAGTTAAAGTAAACTAAAAGCTTTAGTTACCTGCTGTAAAACAGTATATCCCGTTTTCACCTGCTGATGCAAACGGGATATACTTATCATAAATAATCCACCTATAAGGAGACTACAGATCTCTATATACTTATACTTCCCTGAACAATCTATTATTCGTCAATGACCGGTTTATTTTCCGTCAGTCTTTTCAGACGGAGAAGTGCCTCCATATAATAATAATCAGCATAAATGATGGATGCATCAATCTCTGATCCGGCAGGCAAGTGTCCTGTGGAATGAAGCAGGAAAGCAGGTTTACTTTTACCACACTGGTATTTGTCGGAACTCAGGCTGGTCAGCATTTTTACAGCCGCCTGTTTATATTCCAATGCTTTTTCAGCAGTGACAAAGAATATAACTATTAACATTGTATTTATGCCCACTATCAGATAAGCCATAAGAGGTTATCTTAAAAAAAGAACTTGAAACAGCCTCTTATTTTTGTAAAACAAAAAAGCCTGCTACAGAAATTAATGTGCAACAGATTTTGGTTTTACACACAAAATCAGCAGGATTTCTACCGATATTTATAAATGTAGAAACATTCCACATCAAACCACATTATATGAGGATTTTTTCCATTTTCTATACAATTGGGGAAATACTAACCAGCTGATAATTAGAAGTAATATTCTTTTGGCATAGGAATTGTCATATCATTATCATAAAATAATTACTGTTAAAAATATAAGATTATGAAAAAAAAATTTGTTGCAATAGCATTGGTAATGGGATTAGGAACAACAGTGGCATTTGCCGGAAATTTGACATCAGGTGTTGAAACTGTCATGGCAGTAAATGACTTCACCCTCATTAAAGTGAAAGATCTTCCGACAGCGGTAACGGAAGCAATCGCCAAAAATTTTGCGGAATCAATCGTCAAAGAAGCAGCGGTGGAAGCGACAGAGGATGGTAGCAAGACCTATCAGGTTGTCCTGACAGACAAGGAAGGAACTGAAAATACAGTGTTCTTCAATGAAAAAGGTGAAATACTGAAATAATACATTTTGCATCTTTCTTGATAAAGGACAGAATTTGCCTCACAAAAAGAGGACTGTTCTTATTAAAAGATACAGGATTTTCATAAATAATTTCATTCATGAAGATTGTCATTTTTTACTAATATTGAACCGTTTTACAGGAGCCGCTGTCCGAGATGGACAGTTGCTCTTTTTAATTTTTATATCACTGTTCATAAAACTACCAGTACATTGTGAAAATCTATTTTAGAAAAACTTTTTTTTCATCAAGATAAATATCAAAACGGTCAGCACTCTTGTCGAAATTG
>OWIP01001986.1_pt1 | contig 11635 bp, 10 predicted proteins | sample 1732581 | NCBI WGS metagenome assembly OWIP01 (sample SAMN05065731, study PRJEB22554) | human gut metagenome | biome: ENVO:2100002; feature: ENVO:00000062; material: ENVO:00002003 | host: Homo sapiens | place: USA
GCTGATTTGATGAGCCTCAACCCCTTAAAGATCTAGTACTCCGGGAGTTTGGGAACTATCTGCTGTAAGAGCAGGTAGTTTTCGGGAGTTTTTTATTGTCTTCAATAAATGAAAAGCCTAATAAACTTTCGCCGCAGTTTGAAAAGGCTTCCGTTTTATTGTCATTTTTCACAGTTCGTCTGCAGGAATTTTGTCAGTATCCATTTTTTTGTAAATGGATATAAGAAAGACCTCGATACACCAAAGAGGCGTATCGAGGTCTGAAAAGATGGATAAAGCCATCTTTGGATTATTTTCCGGTGTAGAAAATAATCCAATCACAACTTCGCTCGGATATGAAGCTGTGTTTTTAGTTTGATGTATTCAGGAGAATGTATTAAAGAACAGGTCCTTCCATATAAAGCTCAAGCTGTTCTGCATAATTGAGTGTTTCCATCTTCGTCATGGTACCTGAAGCAATGGCTGAAAGATGTTCAAGAAGCTTTGTTCCCATTTCAGGTATTGATGCCCCTTCAGTCATAATGGGCGAGGCATCAAAATCGAAATTATCTGGAGCACGGCTATAAGCAATGGCATTGCCCGTCAGATAAAGGAAAGGGGAGACCACCGTTGGATTAATGGAAGGCATCATTGGGTGCTGAGCAATCTTTCCGCCGCCCATCTGATAGAGCATGATGGTCGCACCGCAGGCCGTCAGGCACAGCGGCAGAGACAAGGACGACATCCAGGAGTCGACGAAATAGAGGCCGGATCCTTTTGGCATCTCAGCGTACTTCAGGACATCTTGAATGGGAGATGTGCCGCTTTTTGCAATGGCACCTAAAGATTTTTCTTCCAGACTGGAAATGCCGGCCGCAATATTGGCCGGTATTGGGTTGATTTTGCGAATATCTTCGCCGGTCGCTTTAGCTTTATCTTCCCAATGTTTAGCGGCAGAAAGAATTTTTTTAGCTACGCTTTCATTCACTGCCCGTTTGGCTACGAGGTCTTCCGCACCGATAATCTCCGTTGTTTCTGAGAAGAATGCAGTGCCGCCGGCTCGAATCAGCTGATCAAAAGCAGCGCCGACACAAGGATTGCCGGCAATGCCTGAGGTGGCATCGGAGGTGCCGCACTTGACGCCGAGGGTGAGGGCGCTTAATGGGCAGTTTTCACGCCGGAAGTCAGAAACTTCGAGCAGAACCTCGCGTGTCAAGCGAAGCGTTTCGCCCAGCATGTTGTAAGAGCCGCCAACATTGGTGAGGTAAACGATTCGGAATGGCTTGCCGGTTTTCCGGGCTTCTTCTTCAAAACGCTCCGCACACATGTTTTTGTAGGCAGAACCCGCGCCGGACTTAACCGCCAGCAGGACGATACCGCCTACGTTGGCATTATTCATTAAGCCGATCAGTGTGCGTGCAATGACTTCACGGTCAACTTCTGTGCGTCCGGTTTCAGCAGGAATCTCAAAATGACGAGTGTTTCGGGTCATGCGCTCAACATTGGAAGCTATGAAGTTGAGCGAACGATTAACCGGCAGTAAAAGAACGTAGTTTCGCGCACCGGCTTTTCCATTCGGCCGCATGTATCCATAAAAATCCATATACCCTCCGTGGATTTATTGATTCAGATCGCCGCGTCCGCGGGTGCCTTCAATATTGTGTACGTGAACCAGTTCACCGGACTGAATATCGATGGAGGCTCTGCCGATGACATGAGCGTATTTGACAATATTCGTCCCGGCAGGAATGTTTCCTAACGCTGCTTTAAATCCGAAGGGTATTTCAGTTTTTGCGGTATCTTCACCAATTACTTTCCCATCCAGAATGATTTGGAAAGTATCGCCTTTCTTTAGATCCTGCAGTGCAGTGCCGACATTGTCATGCGGCGTTAATTTAAGAACTTTCACTCGTTTCTCCATCGGGTTCACTACCTGCTGCTGAAGGGATCTTCCAGCAGCCAAGGTGGTATACCACCTAGTGTACGATCGCTGCTTTGCTGATACATCCGCAAAAGCACTGAGCTTTTGGTGTATATGACAGTCGCAGCGTCGTTGACCTGAATCACTTGTGATCTATTGCAAAAGATCTGATCACCTTTTCAAATTGAGGATCGAGTGCTTCTAATGCGAAATTACGGTTATGGGTTTAATAGTGATCGCTGAAGCAAGCCATTGCACTGGGGCTTCAGCAATCCCCCATTTCTATTGCCCGCGAAAAACAAATGCCGGTTATCCAATCTCAGACAACCGGCATATATCCCGACCTTTTTTTGAGGCCGGTACGGCTAGCACTCAAAGCGCTTTCCGCGGTTAAGGCACTTTGAAGTCAAAGTTATGGCACTGCGCGCAGTAATTCTCGCTGGGCTCGTGACCGACATGGCAATTTACACAGTCCAGATCAGCGTTGTAGTGCGGCGACGTGTGGGGGTTAGTGGGCTTCACGTTTTTGGTGGAAGCAACGAGCTTGTCCTTCGGGTGGCACTTGATGCAGGTGTCCGTCGTCGGCATTTCATCCTTGGTCGCATGACACGTCGTGCAGGGAAGCTTCAGGGTCTCGGTATGGTAATCAGCAAAGCCTTTGGCTGCCGCATCCCCTGCGAAAGGAAGTGCTGCAAGCGCGAAGGCAAGCGCAATAAGGGTCTTTTTCATATTTAAAAAAGAGCGGCGGGTTCATTGGCCCGCCGCTCTTAGCAAGGGGTGTTGAGGTGTGTCGGTTTATTGTCCGAAGAGGATGTTCCAATAGAGAAAACGGAACATCAATAACATCGCCTCAAATCCTGAGCGTCAAGCCGATTAGGCCTTTGCTGCCTGCTGACCGGCGATGCGGCCGTTTACGAGGCAGTCGAGAATGGCGCAGGAGCCGAGGCGCACAGCACCATGCACGCCGCCAGTAGCTTCACCGGCAGCAAAGAGGCCCGGAACCGGCTTACCGTCGACAACATCGATCACGCGGCACTGCAGGTCAGTAACCAGGCCGCCCATGCAGTGGTGAACCTTCGGGCTCATCTCAGCGGCGTACCACGGACCTTCAGCCAGCGGCGTCTGTTCGTTGTTGATGTAGCGGCCGAATGCGGGATCGCTCTTGGTCTCTACAGCCTTGTTGAATTCAGCAACCGTAGCCTTCAGTGTGTCGACAGGCATCTTGTAGTCGGCGGCAATTTCATCAAGGCTCTTATATTCCTTAATGATCTGCTGCTCGAGCAGCTTCTGGAGCATGCCGGGACGAGCTTCCTCAAAGGCTTTGAGGTTGGGCTTCGTGCAGATAGCAACAGCGCTCTTGCCTTCACCCTTTAAAACCATAATCGCGTCAGCGCGAACCTTGCGGTTAGCCAGTTCGTTCACGAAACGCTTGCCGTCAGTGGCAACCCAGAGACCGTATTCAGCGGCGCCGGACTGAGCAAACGTCCAGCCGATGCCCATCCCCTTTTCCTTCGGGTTATTCCACGGAGTGCACTGAATCCAGTCGTTCTGAACCTGCGCACAGCCGATGCGGCTCGTTTCACGCCAGAGTTCTGACGTTGCGCCCGGTTGGTTCGTGCTGTCGAGCGCTGCCGTGAGCTTCGGATCCTGCATCGTACGGTATTCAACGTCGCGCGAGAAACCGCCGTAGCAAAGAATGACGGCCTTCTTGGCGCGGATGAACTTGGTCTTGCCTGTGCCGGTCTTCGGGAAACGATAGCCTTCGAGCACTTCAAGACCCAGAACACGACCCGTATCGTCACGCAGAACATGCTTTACATAAGTACGCGTACGGACTTTGACGCCGAGTTTTTCCAGTTTCTCGACTTCTTTCGAGACAATGCCCGAACCCGAACCGTTCTTCGTGAAGACGTAGCGCGGAACACTGTGGCCGCCTTCCTGACCGATGGCATCCGGGTTGTATTCGACACCGAGTTCATTGACCGTCCATTCGTAGTTCGAAAGGGCATTGTCGGCAACGAGCTTCACCTTTTCAGGATTGTTGAGGTAGAGGCCGGCAACGAGCATGTCGTGAGCCAGAAGTTCGGGCGAATCTTTAATGCCGTGTTTCTTTTGCTGCGGGCAGCCGGTTGCAGTCAAAATGCCGCCGTTAATGATGGAGTTGCCGCCTACCGTTGCCATCTTTTCAAGAACAACTACAGAAGCACCAGCCTTCTTGGCTTCAATAGCTGCAGCAAGGCCTGCAAAACCAGAACCAACAATGACGACATCAGCCGTTTCATCCCATTTTGCGGGAAGCTTGACGGCACCAGCAGCATGAGCGGCTTCAGTGCCGAAAAGCGCAGCGGCGCCGGCCGCGACAGAACCACTGAGGAACGTACGGCGATTAAGTTCAACCATTTTCTTCTCCTTCAGGAGCATGTTTTTAGTCTCAGAAACATGCTCAGCAATTGAATGAGATCATCAGGCGTCTCGAAGATCTTTGTTCTTCAGATGCCCTCTGTTCACGAAACGCATTGTTCCTCCAAAGACCTCCTAAGACATTTGCTTAAGAACGAAGATTGTGTTCGATTGATTGCAGCTTATTTTCAGCCGTCTTCTCAGCGTTAAACTCAATGGCATATGCCGTACGCTATCCGTCTGCCTTTGGTACTGAAGACCGTTGTTGTTCATTTGCTTTTACCAGCTGCTCTGGCGATATCGCTCGGAGCGGCGGGGGGCGTTGTGCACGCTGACGTCCTGCCGCCTCAAATGCAAGATGCGAGCGAAAGTGCCGCGGCTGCCGAAGCCGAGCTGACGCAAGGCGCAGGGGATAGGACACTGCATCCTGTTATCCGCTTAGGGGTGCTCACACATTCGCCGCCTTGGTATGACGGCTCTTTTGTTGATGAATCCGTGCGGTGGCTCGCTTGGAAGCTGCCCCAGTTTCGCTTTGAAACCGACTACTTGGGAACGGGCGATCTGATGCGCCGAATGGAGGCGAGAGAAATAGATTTGGCGGTTGCTCCTGCATCATTCTTTTTCTTTGCTCAGCGGCCGCTCATGAACCGTTTTGTGGCGAGCATTGTGTCGGATGCGGCGGTCGATGCGGAAGAGTCTGCTGCAGCGGCCGTCATTGTGCGCAGAGATCGAGAGGATCTTAAGACACTCGCAGATCTGAAGGGACGGAGTGTTTCGCTGGTGCGTGATGAAGTGAGTCCCGGGGAACTTGAGCTCAAGCGTGAAGTTGTCCGCATTGGTCTCGATCCGGATCATTTTTTCGGACAGGAGCTGCGGGAGCCGCGATTACGTATGCGGGCGGTAGTGACGGATGTCCTTTCCGGACGAACCGATGCCGGTATTCTGCGTGCCTGTTTTCTCGAAGAGCTCGAGCGCTCAGGGCTGCGAGGCGCCTATGGAGAGCTGCGGGTGCTCGATGAACGCAAAGACGACGGCCTGCATTGCCGGCATTCCACGCCTGCATATCCTGGGTGGATGCTGGCTTCCACTGCTTCACTCAGTCAGGAAGCCGCGCGCGCGATAACTGCGGTGCTGCTCACCAAACCAGCTAATGCCTGGGGGCAGCATTGGACGGTGTCGCCCAATGTGGAGGCCTATGATGACCTCTTTCGCACGCTCCGGATCGGCCCTTACGCATATCTGCGTGAATGGACGTTGGCGCGCATTTGGTCTGAGTGGAAGGCCGCCATCATCATTGTCCTGATTTCCATCGTTGGCCTTTGCGTGCACGGCTTTGTGCTGGAGAAGCTCGTCGGGCTGCGCACGAGGGAACTCAAAGAAGCTTGGAAAAAACAGCAGGAGACGGAGCGCGAGGCTCGTGAAGCTTCGGCACGCTTAGAGTCGCTGCTGCGTGCTGGAGCGGTTGGGCAGATTTCCTCCATTGTGGCGCATGAGATGAAGCAGCCTTTGGGGGTCATTCAGAATCTTTCAAGAGGGACGCTGCGTCTCATTGAAGATGAACCTGAAACACTCGATGAAGTCGCGCAGGCAGTGGAGTCGATTAACGACGAAGCCGTGCGCGCGGCGCAGATTATTGATCGCGTACGCAGCTGGAGCCAAGGCAGAGTCAATCGACAGGTGCTTGAGGCGGACCAGGGGGTTAAAAGGGCGGTGCAGAGCTTCATGCTGACGAATAGAAGCCGGGGCATTTCGATCCGTACGGGCGTGCTTCAATCGGCAAAGGTCTGGATGGATCCGCTTGAACTCGAGCTCATTGTCGTGAATTTGCTCTCCAATGCAGCTGAAGCAGCACGCAAGTCCGATCACCCGACGGTAATGATTGACCTGCAAACTGCCCGTGAATCATTGCCCGGAGATGTCGCGGCGGTGGTCCTGACGATCACCGACAATGGTCCGGCACTTTCAGATCAAACGTTTGCAGCATTAGGATGTACTGCGCTCCAAACGACACGAGAGGGCGGTTTGGGGCTTGGTCTCATGATTGTCAGAACGCTTGCGGAAAATAATGTCGGCCGCCTGACGTTTGAGCGTCTTGCGCCCCACGGGCTTGCCGTGCATGTGACGCTGCCGGTTTGGATGCCTGAAATTAAAAAGGCTGACATTGATTTGAGGGAAAAGACAAGGGCGGCTGATGATTCAAAGGACCCCTCATCACACTCCGCACTTTGAGCGCGTAAAAATACTTTTTAATGCAGCTCGCGAGGACGCTGAATGAATTTCGACAAAACCACCACCGCAGAAACCCCTTTAATTCGTATTGTTGACGATGAGGAGCGCATGCGTGAATCGCTCGCTTTCATGCTCAAGCATGAAGGGTTCGAATGCTGCGTCTATCCGACTGCCGAGTCCTTTCTCAAAGGGGATACGCCTTCTCGGCCGGGATGTCTGCTGCTCGATGTTCAGATGGACGGCATGACAGGGCTGGAACTGCAGGAAGAGATGATCCGGCGAGGCATTACGCTGCCGATTGTTTTTCTTTCTGCACACGGCGACCTTGATATGGCGGTGGATGCCATGCGCCGCGGGGCATGTGCGTTTATTCAAAAAACTGCCGATCGAGCGCGGCTGCTGCAGGCGATTGTCGACGCCATGGCTAAATCTCGTGGTGCCGTAGGCGATAGTACGCCCGGAGCGCTGGTTGCCGCGTGGAATACGCTTACTGATCGAGAAAAGGAAGTGGCAAAGCTGGTGGCTGAAGGACTTCTCAACCGAGAAGTGGGGGAACGCCTCGGCGGCATTGCTGTGAAGACGGTGCAGGTGCACCGAAGCGAAGCCTGCAGCAAGCTTGGCGTTAAAGGTGCTGCAGGGCTCGCTCAGGCTGTTCGGGCTGTTGAAATGGCTTTAAAGGTGAGGCAAACACCATGAAGAGCAAGCATGATGTCCGGGCTCAGCAGTCTCGTCGTCGTTTTTTGGCGGATACAGCGCTCGGTGCTGCCGGTCTAGGTCTGGGGGCCGCAGGTATGGAGTCTGCACAGGCTCAGACAAAGTGGGAGAAGATGATTAAGGGGCTTCAAACAGTCACTACCGATGTATTGATTGTCGGCTCCGGCGCAGCCGGAACAGCGGCTGCCATCGAAGCGCGCCGATCCGGCGCATCCGTTCTGGTCATTGAGAAAATGGGCAGCTTGGGCGGAAGTTCCATCATTTCTCGCGGTGCTCTGGCCGTACCAAGGTCGCCCATGCAGCGAGCTATGGGGATTGATGACTCACCCGAGCACTTTGCGGATGATCTGATGTCATCAGCTTACTGCGGGCATCCGGGAAGAATTGAATGTTTGGCGCTGGAAGCGCTGCTGACTTTTGAGTGGCTTACCAATGAAATCGGCGTTCGTTGGGTAATGGATGCCGTCGGTTCAGAAATCGAACAGTCTGTGCCGAGATCCGCCATTGTGGCGGGCGACGGTGCGGCGGCATTGATGATGCCGCTTTTGGACCGAGCACGGACATTGGATGCTGAGTTTGAGGTCAATGAAAAACTCCTGCATCTCATTACACGAGAAACTTATGACGGCGTTGCGGTGACAGGAGCCGTAGTGGAAAACACACGCACCGGTCTGCGCCGCTGCATCAAGGTTCGCCGCGGCGTTGTGTTGGCGGCCGGCGGTTTTGCGGCCGATGCTCCTTTCCGGCAGCGTTATAACCAGCGTCTCTCTGAACATGTTGGTACCGCAACGCAGCCAGGGAGCACGAGCGAGGTGCTCCGAGAGGCAGCCCGCATCGGCGCTTGGCTGGTTCATTTGCAGTACATCACCTGCATTCCGGATGCCAATCCTGTAGAAAAAGGATGGGGAACAAGCTGGCAGTTCAGCCGCTGGTGCGCCGGGGCGCAGGGACTTTGGGTTGAGCGGCAGACGGGGCGTCGATTCGTCAATGAAATGTCGAGCACGGCGGAACGTACGAACGGCGTCTTTGACGTACTCAATGCCGATCGGGATGTTGTCGCTATCGCCGATGCCCGTGCCGTTCGGCATCCGGGATCCATGGTCTTTACCGCGTCCGATGTTGAACTCCTGGTTTCCCGCGGATTCGTACAGAAATATGAAACGCTTGCGCTTTTGGCTCAAGCCTGCGGCATCCCCTTATCCAATCTGAAGGTCGAAGTGGAACTCTACAATCGAGCGATAACGGCAGCTCGCGAAGGCCGAACTGCAGGCAGTTTCACAGACCGACTCGGACGCCCTATCGCTCCGGAGGCCGAACTCATGGAGGAGGGGCCTTGGTATTGTGCGCCGCTTCTTGCGAAGGTTTTAATGTGCAGCGGCGGATTGGCAATTGATTTGAAATCCCGTGTGCTCTCCGTGGTGGATGATCGGCCTATTCCCGGGCTTTTCGCGGCCGGTGAAATTACGGGCGGTCTCAACGGCAAGGGCGATGCCGGCGCCTGCGGCCTGATGGACGCCATTGTTTTCGGACGTATTGCCGGACGAGAGGCCGCACGGATTCCCAAAGATTATTCGGATTGGCGGGAGATGAATCCGCTGGTCTTTCATCAACTTATTGATATGGAAAGGTTATGGACATCGTCTGCCACATGATCACATCGCTTGACGGCTGCATTTTGCTCGAGCGTTGGAGCAAACCCGCAGAACGCGTCGACTTCACTCAGGTTTATGAGGCAACGGCTAAGCGGCTTCAGGGGGACGGCTGGATGGTCGGACGCATCACGATGGCTGAATACGGTCAAGGCGTTGTGGAAGGGGAACCTGCCGGTATGCGGGGGAGAGGAGAAAGCGTGCCGCGTGCTTATGTGGGCGATCGTCAGGATCGGCCGCTCGCAGTGGTATTTGATCCCAAGGGACGTCTGCAGTTTTCAAAGAACGGCCTGCCGACCGGCGAACATGTGGTGGCTGTCCTCGATCCGAAAATCGATGAAGCACATCTTGCACGGCTGCGCCGTGCGGGTGTTTCGTACGTTTTCCAAGGCGACGGTGCGGAATGCACTGAACGCGAAAAACTTTCGGCAGCGCTTGCTGCCCTCGAAGAAACCTTTGGCGTGAAACGGCTGCTTCTTGAGGGCGGCGGTGTCCTCAACGGCAGCTTTTTAGCCGCCGGTCTTATCAAAGAAATTTCGGTGCTGGTCTGCCCGACGGTGGACGGTCGTTCGGAGAGCGCAAAACTCTTTTCTTGGGCGGGCAGTGAAGAGCTCTCGCCTGCTGAGGGTGTCCGGCTGAAGCTTTTGGAAGCAGAACCGTTGGCGAACGGCGTCGTGTGGCTGCATTATCTCAATACGCTTGCGTGACGGACTGATGACCTAGCCAAACAGGCCGCAGTCCAGCTGAACCAGAACTGCGGCCGTTTTGTGAGGGCGCTTGCGCGTTCAGCGCAAAGCGTCAAAGGCTTGAAGGACTATTTGAGATCAGCCTCCAGGAAATTGAAGCCGCCGTCCTTGAGCGAATAAAAGCCCGTCAGGTTTGCAGAACGGGCAGAAATCCCCTGATCGACCACCAGGAACACCCATGGCGCGTCCTTCCAGATGAGTTCCTGAGCCTCATCATAGATTTTGGTCTTTTCGGCACGGTCCGTTGTCTTCAGCGCGGCCGTGAGCAGGCTGTCGAGCTTCGGATTGCTGTAATAGGCGTAGTTGGAATTGGCGGGCGGAAAGCTCGAGGTGGCAAGCAGGGGTCGAAGCACCCAATCGAGCTCTCCGGTAGATGCCGACCATCCCCAGCAGAACATCTGTGAGGTGCTCTTTTCGGGCCTCACAGACTGCACGAGCGTGACGCGCTGGCCGGCCTCAAGCGCACGAACCTGCAGCTTAACCCCAATGCGGGCATACTGCTGCTGCAGGAACTGGAGCATCTTTTGGTTGGCGCTCGAATTGCTTGCTGCCCAAAGAGTGGCGGTAAAGCCGTTGGGATAGCCTGCGGCGGTCAGAAGTTCTTTGGCTTTTTTGGGATCGTACGGCCATTCGCCAAACTGCTTGGCGTAGTCAATACCTTCCGGAGCAACGCCAGTTGCCGGGGCGGAGAAGCCCTTGTAGAGCACCTTTACCATGGCGTGCTTGTCAAGACCGTAGTTCAGTGCCTGACGAACGCGCAGGTCGTTGAAGGGCTTCTTGGTGTTGTTGAGATAGATCTGACGCTGCACGATCGAAGGTGCTGCATCCACGACGATATTAGGCGTTTCTTTCAAACGCTCAACATGCTCGGGCGGCACGACGTCGACAAACTGGGCTTCACCGGTGCGCAGCATGGCAACGCGCGTGGCATCTTCAAGTACTGGACGGAAACTGATGGAATCGAGCTTGGGCAGCCCCTTTTGCCAATAGCTGGGGTTCTTCTTCACGACCAAGTACTCGGCGGGATTGTATTTCTCGAGTATGTAGGGACCTGTGCCGCAGGGGTTAAAGGCCACTTCTTTTTTGGAGAGTGCGAGCGTCTTCGGACAGATCATGACACCCGACGGGTGAGCGAGCTGGTTGATGAAGGCCGAGAACGCTTCCTTCAGGTGAAATTTAACGGTTGCATCATCAACCACTTCCACCGACTCAATATTGCGGTAGAGCTGATAGCGGGTGAGGTGGTTTTCCGGATTGGTGACACGGTCAAAGTTCGCCTTAACCGCAGCCGCATTGAAGGGTTCTCCGTCAGAGAACTTAATGCCTTGCTTGAGTTTGATCGTGTATTCGAGACCGTCTTTGCTCACGTCGTAGCTTTCGGCGAGAACATTGACAAGCTTCATGTCTTTGTCAAATCCAAAGAGGCCTTCATAGAAGGACTTGGCTACGTTCTGCGACAGCGTATCACTCGCATCATAAGGATCGAGCGTGGTGAAGGCCGAGTAGACGGCAACTGTCAGATCTTTGGCGACAACGGCCTGAGCGGACAAAGCAGCTGCACCGACGAGCGCAAACGCGAGGGCAGTATACTGTTTTCGATTCATAGATCTTCCTCTTTAGCTTTTATATGAATCTCGGACCGACGTACGGCCGTTGATATCAGTCTCACAATAGTTCGAAACAGACATTCAAGTATGAAAAAAATGCCCCGAGCGCGAAATGCGTTCGGGGCAGGACAAGAGCTCTTGGGATTAAGACCTAGATTTATTCATGCTTGGTGGTTTCCACCTGCACGAGATGCTCTTGCGCGGTGTTGTCGACCGGAGTCTCCACTTTGCGGCCGGCCGCAGCCTGCGGTGCGTAGTCGACGGGCTTCACGAGCTCGGGGCGGGTGTGAACCTGCTCGAGCGGGCCTTCATCTTCCACGACGGCTGAAGCGGCTACGGCACCTGTCTCTTATACACATCTCCGAGCCCACGAGACCGGAGCCTATCTCG
>OWIP01002003.1_pt1 | contig 11577 bp, 7 predicted proteins | sample 1732581 | NCBI WGS metagenome assembly OWIP01 (sample SAMN05065731, study PRJEB22554) | human gut metagenome | biome: ENVO:2100002; feature: ENVO:00000062; material: ENVO:00002003 | host: Homo sapiens | place: USA
TGGCAGGCAAGAAGATCGGCACCCAGCGCGGCACCACCGGCTACATCTACTGCTCCGATGACTTCGGCGACGACAATGTTGTGGCTTACGACGACGGTCTGACCGCTGTGCAGGCTCTGAACAATGGTCAGGTGGATGCCGTTGTCATCGACAACGCTCCCGCCCAGGAGTTCATTGCTGCCAACCCCGGCCTGAAGATCCTGGATACCAGCTACGCCGAGGAAGATTACGCCATTGGTATGGCAAAGGGTTCTTCTCTGGAAGATGCCGTCAACGCCGCTCTGAAAGAGCTGAAGGCTGACGGCACCCTGCAGTCCATCGTGGACAAGTACATCACCGCTGAATAATCCGGCGGCTGACATCTGAGCCACGGGGAGGCAGCCCCCAACTGGGGCACCTCCCCTTTTTTGGAAATAAGTGGTTACAAAAGATTAACAAAATCAGAACAGGAAAGTGAGGATGCGAATGGCTGCACAGTACGAACTGCTCAAAGAGCTGCTCAACAGCGGCACTACGCTCAACTTCGAGCAGGAGTTTTTCTTCAAATTTTATCAGGCCTTCATCCTGAAAGACCGCTGGACGCAGTACATCAACGGCGTGAGCACCACCCTGCTGGTCACTGCCATTGCGCTGGCACTGGGCATCGTGCTGGGCAGCGTGGTGGCACTGGTGCGTGTGGCACACGACCAGCAGCGCCCCGGCCACAAGAACCCGGTGCTGGGCTTCTTCAACATCATCTGCGAAATTTACACCACCATCATCCGCGGCACGCCCATGATGGTGCAGCTGCTCATCATGAGCATGGTCATCTTTGCCAACAGCCGCAACTTTACCATGGTGGGTGCGCTGGCACTGGGCATCAACTCCGGTGCCTATGTTTCGGAGATCATCCGCGGCGGCCTGATGGCCGTTGACCCCGGCCAGATGGAGGCCGGACGCAGCCTTGGCCTGAACTACATGACCACCATGGTGGTCATCATCATCCCGCAGGCCATCCGTGCGGTGCTGCCCGCACTGGGCAACGAGTTCATCGTCCTGCTGAAGGATACCTCCCTGATCACGGTCATCGGCGGCAAGGAGCTGCTGTACGCCGCGCAGGGCATCATGAACCGCACCTACGAACCCATGTTCCCACTGCTGGGTGATGCACTGATCTACCTTGTGCTGGTCATGCTGTTCACCCGTCTGCTGGCAAAGTTTGAGAGGAGGCTTGCTCAAAGTGACCGATAAGATTCTGGAAGTCCGCGGCCTGACAAAGACCTACGGCGGCGAAAAGAAGCCGGGCGCAAAGCAGCCCACCCCCACTCTGGACGTGCTGAAGGGCATCGATATTGATATTTACCGCGGCGACGTGGTCTGCCTGATCGGCCCCTCCGGCTGCGGCAAATCCACCTTTCTGCGCTGCCTGAACCGGCTGGAGATCCCCTCCTCCGGCAGCATCAAATTTGAGGGCACCGAGGTGGACGAAGCCCACATCGACGCTGTGCGCCAGAAGATGGGCATGGTGTTCCAGCACTTCAACCTCTTCCCCCACCTGACCGTGAAGAGGAACCTTGAGCTGGCCCCCACCCTGCTCAAGCTCAAGGATAAGCAGGCCATTTCCGACAAGGCCGATGAGCTGCTGGCCCGCGTGGGCCTGTCCGACAAGGCCGACGCCTACCCCAAGAGCCTTTCCGGCGGCCAGCAGCAGCGTATTGCCATTGCCCGTGCCCTTGCCATGGACCCGGACGTGATCCTGTTCGACGAGCCCACCAGCGCCCTCGACCCCGAAATGGTGGGCGAGGTTCTGGAACTGATGAAGGAGCTGGCCCACACCGGCATCACCATGCTGGTGGTCACCCACGAAATGGGCTTTGCCCGCGAGGTGTCCAACCGCGTGATCTTCATCGACGGCGGCCAGATCCAGGAGGACGAGCCCCCGCAGGAGCTGTTCTCCAACCCCAAGCATCCGCGCCTGAAGGCGTTCCTCTCCAAGATGCTGTAACATCAAAATGCAAGGCGGCCGCTGTAGTTTGCAGCGGCCGCCTTTTTGCTGTGCGGGGGAGAGCTTCCGGAAGGACAAACACAAAAGGGGCTGTTCCCCGCGGGAACAGCCCCTTTGTCATTTACCTTCTATCCAATCTGCCTGTGGAAAATCGCTTATGCCTTGTCGTTTGCGGCATCGTAACCGAACAGGTAGGTGCCGATCATGGAGCCGAAGAATGCAGCGAACATGCCGATGACGAAGTAGATGAAGCCTTCGCCGATGAACAGCGGGAAGCTCAGGATGCCAACGGGGCCGCCTGCCAGTGCAGCAGCGTTGCCGGCACCTGCGATGCCGCCTGCGATACCGCCTGCCACAACTGCGATGTAGAAGGGCTTCTTGTACTTCAGGTTGACGCCGTAGATGGCGGGCTCGGTGATGGAGAAGATGCCAGTGATGGCAGCGGACATTGCAGTCTCCTTCACGTCGGGGTTCTTAGTGCGCAGGGCAACACCCATGGCAGAACCGGCCTGTGCCCAGTTGGAGGGGCCGGTAACGGCGTTGATGGTGTTGCGGCCGTACATGGCCAGATTGACCTGACCCAGAGGAACGATGCCCCAGTGCAGGCCAAAGACGACCAGGATCTGCCATGCAGCACCCAGAACGATGCCGGTGACAACGGGGCTCAGGTTGTACAGAGCGGTGTAGCCGTTGCCGATGGCTGCCTGCAGAGCACTGAAGATAGGTCCGAACACCAGGAAGGAAACCGGCACGGTGATGACCAGCTCAACGAGCGGGGTGACAATGTTGCGGGCTGCGGGGTGGATGTGCTTGGTGCAGAAGTGCTCGATGACACTCATGAACCAGATGATGAAGATGATGGGGATGATGGCGGAGCCATAGCCCTGCTTGGGCATGCTCAGCTGGATGCCCAGGAAGCGCAGGCCCTCTTCGCTCTGGATAGCGGCCTGCAGGTTGGAGCTGACCAGGGCCAGCGCCACGGCCGCAGCGATCATCGGGTTGCACTTGAAGCGCTTTGCGGCGCAGTAGGCCATGTAGACGGGCAGGAAGTTGAACACTGCATTATAGATCTCGTTGATCATAATGTAGGTGCCGCTGCTGCTCTGCAGGATGCCGAACTGGGTGCACAGCATCAGCAGGGCGCGGATCATGCCGGCGCCGATCAGGGCGGGCAGGATCGGGGTGAAGATGTTGGTGACCAGGTCGATCAGGGTGTCGATGAACTTGCCCTTCACCTTCAGGTCATCCTTCTCCACGATGTCCTCGGCCTGACCGGAAATGCCGGTGATCTCCTGCACGACGTCGAACACCTGAGCCACTTCGTTGCCGATGACGACCTGGAACTGGCCGCCTTTTTCCACCACGTTGATGACGCCCTTCACCTTGCACACGGCGTCCTTATTGGCCTTTGCGTTGTCGCGCAGCTTCAGGCGCAGGCGGGTGGCGCAGTGGGTAAAGGATGCGATGTTCTCCTTGCCGCCGACATTCTCAATAATGCCCTGGGCTACCTGTTTGTGATCCATTTTCTCCTCCTTGTCGTTTCCCGGCAGTTCCAGTGTCAGACGTCCGCGGCTGAGCTCCGCCGCCTGTACGCCCTCCACCTGTCGGACTGCCGTGAGGTCCACGGCACTGGCGTCCTTGACCATCAGGTAACGTTTGTTCCCGCTGGATAATACCCGGCTGACATTCTGCTGTCCGCCGATGCAGGAACAGACGCTTTGTAAAATGCTGGTCTCGTCCATTGGCTGTGGCCTCCTTGGGTGTGTATGCGGTCTTTATCTGATTCCCGTGCACAGGGAAACATTCAAAATTTGAAAAAAAGATCCGGAGCACACTTCAACACGGCAAAACTGCAGCAGCCGCTCCGGCTGTCTGCGCCCGCTGTCCTGAAGTCCGCCCCGGATCTCGCGCCCTTATGGGCTAACGCTCCAGTAAAACGAGCTTTGTAAAACAAGGAACTCTTGATCGTTTATTCTTTTTCGCGCTCATATACGCGCTGGATGTGCATGATCAGGTAGACGATCTCGTCATCGCTGCAATCCCAGCCCCAGGTGTCGCGGAAGTAATCCACGACTTTCAGGACACAGGTGTACACATCCGGGTATTCCCGCATCAGGGTATTGCGGACGCTGCGGGGCACATCGTTGGTCTGCACGCCGCTCTGCAGCCGCTGGAACAGATAGCGCAGATGGGTGGCGAACCGGTTGTAGTTGTAATTGTCCTTATCCAGCTTGATGTGCAGGCTCTCTTCCACGATCTTGTTGACGTCGGAAATGATCTGCATGCTCAGCATCAGGCTGTGGATGTCGCCGCTTTCTGCTTCGGCGTTGATGAAATGCATGGCAATGTTGACCGCCTCGTTGGCGGGCAGGTCCAGCCCTGCCTTATCGTGCAGGATCTGCAGCGCGGCATCGGCCATCTCGGTCTCCTTGGGGTACAGGTGGCGGATGTCGTAGGCGATGGGCATGGTCAGGTCCACGCCGCTTTTGAGCCGCTCCACGGCGAACTGGACGTGGTCGGCCAGCGTGAACGGCAGATTGGGGTTCAGCTGATTTCCCAGCTCGATCTCGGCCTGATCGGCGATATCCGCGCAGGCCATCACGATGGGCTGCGAAAGCTCTGCGATCATGCTCAGGTAGCGGGGATCCACATCGTAGAAGGTGCGCTCCACCTTGGAAAGGTCGGTCAGCTCATAGGGTGTGGGCGGGAACCCGATGCCCTTGCCCAGCACCACCACTTCGTGTCCGGATGCGTCGAGCGCCAGAGCAGCGCTTGTATTGATTTTTTTGATGATCTTCATGCTCTGCGCTCCATTCTTCCGCAAAGGTCCGGAGATGAAAAAAGCCCCGGAACTTATACCGCGACAGCACCCACATATAGAATATATGGGTTTCTTACACCCATGCTCTATGTTTGGTCTGCCGCAAGTATCGCTTCCGAGGAATGTCGCCTTGCTCTGTAAAGTAGTATATCAAAGGCGCTGTTCTTTGTCTACTGTCATTCTTCATAAATTATTCACATGTTTTTTGTCAAAAAAGCGGAACGGCAGATTTTTCACAAAATGCCGTTCCGCTGTCTGTTTTCTATGCTTTTTCAAACAAATGCTGCGGTCACAGGGTGCTGCCGCCGGCCGAGCCGTCCTGCCCCTGCTCTGCCGCATACAGCATCATCAGGTGGTTGGCGCTTTCCTCCAGCTGGCTCTTGGCCTGCCGCAGGGCCGCTTCCTCGGTCTCGTTCATCTTCTCGGGCTTGTCCTTGCGCAGGCAGCGGCGCAGGTTGGCCACATCGGTCTTGATGCGGTTCTTTTCGTCGCGGTCCAGCTCCTTTTTGCACTTGGACAAGGCCTCGTCCACCTTGTAGGCCAGCACCTCGGCCTGGTTGTGCAGCTCCAGCCGCTCCTTGCGGCGGCTGTCCTCGGCCTCGTAGGCCGCGGCATCCGCCATAGCGCGCTGGATCTCGTTTTCGGACAGGTTCGTGCTGCCGGTGATGGTGATGTTCTGCTCCCGGCCGGTGCCCAGATCCTTGGCCGACACCTTGACCACGCCGTTGACGTCGATGTCAAAGGTGACCTCGATCTGCGGCTTGGAGGAGAAACCGCCCCGGATGCCGTTGAGCTTGAACTTGCCCAGGCTCTTGTTGTCGCGGGCAAAGTGGCGCTCGCCCTGCAGCACGTTGATCTCCACGCTGGTCTGCATGGGCCGTGCGGTGGTGAAGATCTGGCTCTTGCGGGTGGGGATCATGCTGTTGCGGGTGATCAGCGGGGTGGCCACGCCGCCCAGCGTCTCAATGGACAGGGTCAGCGGGGTGACATCCATCAGCACCAGACCCTGTGCGGCGGCACCGGTAGCACCAGCCAGCTTGCCGCCGCCCTGCAGCAGACCGCCCTGCACGGCGGCACCCATGGCCACGCACTCGTCCGGGTTCAGGCTGTGGCTGGGCTCGCAGCCCAGCAGCTCCCGCACCTGGCGCTCCACGGCGGGCATGCGGGTGCTGCCGCCCACCAGCAGCACCTTGCCCAGCTGGCTGGCGGAGATCCCGGCATCCCGCAGGGCGTTCTGCACCGGGGTCACGGTACGGGCCAGCAGGTCACCGGTCATCATCTCGAACTGCGGGCGGGACAGCGACAGATCCAGATGGTGGGGGCCGTCCTTGCCCACCGCGATGAAGGGCAGGTTCAGCTGCGCGGAGGGTGCACTGGACAGCTCCTTCTTGGCCTTTTCAGCTTCCTCCTTCAGGCGGCCCATCGCAGCCGGATCGCGGGAGAGGTCGACGCGGTCGGACTTCTTGAACTCGGCCACAGCGTACTCCACGATGCGCTCGTCAAAGTCATCGCCGCCCAGATGGGTGTCGCCGCCGGTGGCCAGCACTGTAAAAGTACCGTCCTCGATCTCGATGATGGACACGTCAAAGGTGCCGCCGCCCAGATCGTACACCAGGATCTTCTGGGGTGCTTCGTTGTCCAGGCCGTAGGCCACAGCGGCAGCCGTCGGCTCGTTGATGATACGCAGCACGTTCAGGCCCGCGATGCGTCCGGCGTCCTGGGTGGCCTTGCGCTGGCTGTCGTCGAAGTAGGCGGGCACCGTGATAACGGCCTCGGTCACCGGCTCGCCCAGATAGCTCTCGGCGTCGCGGCGGATCTTGGCCAGGATCATGGCGCTGATCTCCTGCGGGGTCAGGTCCTTGCCGTCGATGTGCACCCGGTAATCGGAGCCCATGTGTCGCTTGATGCTGGAAATGGTGCGCCCGGAGTTCGTAGCGATCTGGCGCTTGGCTGCGCCGCCCACCAGACGCTCCCCGTCTTTGGTAAAGGCCACAACGCTGGGGGTGGTGCGCTCGCCCTCCGCATTGGTGATGACCACGGGCTTGCCGCCCTCCACCACTGCCACACAGGAATTGGTCGTGCCCAGATCAATGCCGATCACTTTGCTCATATCGTCTGTTTCCTCTCCGGTGCCGTTTCTGCACAGAATTTTTATCATTTCCTGATTATTGTAGCGTATCTGTATGACGCTTTTTTAGTCCAATTGTAAAGAATCCATGTCATAGGCTGCAGGCTGTGCAGGCGGCTCAGCGGTCAGCTCCCGGATGAGCTGTTCCGCCTCGGCCAGCCACTGGGCCGCGTCCGGCTCCTGTTCCCGGGCCTGAAGGGCAAAACCCTGCCTTGCTTCTGCCGCAAGCGCCAGCGCCTTTTTGCGGCTGGTATAGCGGGTCTCGGTCTGCGCCATGCGCAGGCACACCTGCGGGGTGTACTCGATATCCGGCATGCGGGCAGCGGCTTCCCGCGCTTTCCGGTACCAGATCAGCGCTCTGCCAGTTTCACCCCGGGCGGCGCAGTCATCGCCCAAAGCGATCATGGAGAGCACCTCGCCGCTCTCTGCGGCTTCCTTCCACATGCGGCGGGCCTGTGTGCGGCCGGGCCGGGTGCCGCGGCCCTTATAGATGCAGTCTGCCAGCCGGGAAAGTCCCATGGCGCTGCCAAGCTCGGCGGCTTTTTCAAAGCATTCCACCGCCTGTTCCCAGCAGCCCTTGCGGGCGGCTTCCTTTCCGGCGTCCGCCTCCTCGTCTCCGGGTTCCTCGGGGGTGTGACCCGCGTGCAGCAGACCGTTGAGCAGTGCCCCATCCAGCGTAGCCGAGTGGCTCCACGGGTCCAGCACCACGCCATCGATGCCCGGGGTGCTGAGGGCCAGCTCCATAGCATCCTGCAGCGTGTAGTCCGCCATAGGCCGGGCGGCGGTGCTGCGGTCGCCGCAGGCCGCAGCGCCGGAGGTGAACAGCGGCAGCCATGTGCGGCCCTTGTCATTGCGCAGGGTCCACAGCTGCAGGCCCTTTGCCTTTTCGGCCGGGACCGGGTGCTCCGTCCAGGGGGCGGGCATGTTGTGCACGGTCAGAGCCGTCTGCAGCGGCACCAGAACATGGGTCTCCATTTCCAGCGCATAGTTCAGTGCGCCCATCAGCGTCCAGAACGCTTCCTCGTTCTGGCCCTTGTAAAGATTTTCCACTGCCTGCTCAAAGGCCGGGCAGCCGGTCCCCGCCGGGCTGTAGGTCGGGGCGGTCTGCCGACGCTTGTGGGTGCCCACCGGGCGCAGCCGGATGCCGCCATCTGCTCTTCTTGCCATCTGCTCACCATTCTTCCAGTTTCTGTAATCTATTTCAGTATAACAGGTTTTGCGCAATTTCTCAATCAACAGTTGAAACCCTCTCAGTCAAACCCTACGGGTTTGCCAGCTCTCCCGAAGGGCAAGTGTTAAATTTTTCGCTCCACCTTGACTTTTGCCCTGAAGCGCATATAATAAGGGTAGGCAATGAGATGAGCGTTCTCAAGGGATTCATGCCAAAAGCGAAGCCCCCCGGTATTCGGAGTACCGGGGGGCTTCTTTTAGTGTTTGCTGCCCTTGCCTATCTTGCCGTCGATCCAGCTGCAAAGATAGTAGGCAACTACCTGCGCTGCAACGGTTTGAATAAATGAAATGAGCGTATGCAAGGAACTCACCTCCTTTCCGCGACTAGGGGATCGGAGAAGGGCCGCAGAGACAGTATAGCACAAGGTCCGACAACATTCAATTTTGTGCTTTCACTATGGCATTTTGCCTTTTTCTGCGCTATAATAAGATGGTTTTATTTAATAATGTACAGAAAGAAGGAGAACCGCCTTGAACAAGATGCTGAGCTACCTGAAGGGCTACAAGCGCGTGGCTGCGCTTGCTCCCCTTTTCAAGATGCTGGAAGCTACGTTCGACCTGTTCGTGCCGCTGGTGATGGCGGACATCGTGAACATCGGCATTGCCGCCCACGATTTTCACTATATCCTTGTGCGGTGCGGACTTTTGCTGCTGCTGGCTTTCATCGGCCTTGTCTGCAGCCTGACGGCGCAGTATTTTTCCGCAAAGGCGGCGGTGGGCTATTCCACAGCCCTGCGCCATGCCCTGTTTGCGCATATCCAGACCCTGAGCTTTACCGAGATGGACACGCTGGGCACCAGCACCCTCATCACCCGCATGACCAGCGACATGAATCAGGTGCAGAACGGCCTGAACCTGTTTTTGCGCCTGTTCCTGCGCAGCCCGTTCGTGGTCATCGGTGCCATGGTCATGGCCTTTACGGTCAACGCCCGGGCCGCGCTGATCTTTGTTGTCACCATCCCGCTGCTGAGCGTGGTGGTGTTCAGCATCATGGCAGCCACGCGGCCCCTGTATAAAACGGTGCAGAACCGTCTGGACCGCGTGCTGGGCCTGACCCGCGAGAACCTGACCGGTGTGCGTGTCGTGCGCGCCTTTGATAAGGAAGCCAGCGAGGTGGAGCGCTTTGAGAACGCCAACGACCTGCTGACCCGGATGCAGCTGCATGTGGGCCACATTTCCGCCCTGATGAACCCGCTGACCTATGTGCTCATCAACATTGCCATCGTGGCGCTGCTGTACGTGGGCAGCATCGAGATCAATGTGGGCGGCATGGCCTCCGGCGACGTCATTGCTCTGGTAAACTACATGAACCAGATCCTGGTGGAGCTGGTCAAGCTGGCCAATCTCATCGTGCAGGTGAGCAAGGGCCTTGCCTGCGCAGGCCGTGTGCAGGCTGTGCTGGACACGCAGCCCGGCATGGCCTTCCCGGAAAAGCTTCCGGGCGAGGTGCCCGCCGGAAAAACCGGCGATGCCGTGCGCTTTGACCACGTAAGCCTGACCTACGCGGGCGCAGGCGCACCCAGCCTTTCCGACATCAGCTTTACCGCAAAGCAGGGCCAGACCATCGGCGTCATCGGCGGCACCGGCAGCGGCAAATCCAGTCTGGTAAACCTTATCCCCCGCTTCTACGATGCCACCGAGGGCAGGGTCGAGATCATGGGCCGCGACGTCCGCAGCTACCCCCGCGAAGCACTGCGCGGCAAGGTGGCCGTGGTGATGCAGAAGGCCCAGCTGTTCGGCGGCACCATCCGCTCCAACCTGCTGTGGGGCCGCAAAAATGCATCGGATGAAGAGCTGTGGCAGGCTCTTGAGACCGCACAGGCGGCAGAATTCGTCCGGGCGAAGCCTCTTGGGCTGGACGAGCCCGTGGAGCAGGGCGGCCGCAACCTGTCCGGCGGCCAGAAGCAGCGCCTGACCATTGCCCGCGCCCTTGTGGGCAGACCGGACATCCTCATTCTGGACGACAGCTCCAGCGCACTGGACTACGCCACCGACGCCGCCCTGCGCAAGGCATTGGCGGCTCTGCCCGGCAGCCTGACCGTGTTCATCGTGAGCCAGCGCGCCGCCAGCCTGCAGTACGCGGATCAAATTCTGGTGCTGGACGACGGCCATCTGGTGGGCATCGGCACCCACGACCAGCTGCGCCAGACCTGCCCCGTCTACGAGGAGATCTACGAGAGCCAGTTCAAGAAAGGGGATGCGCAGAAATGAGTGCAAAAGCAAAAAACAGGCTGACTCCGCAGCAGCGCAAGGCCACCCTGACCCGTGTTCTGGGCAAGATCAGACCTTATTCCCTGTTTGTGGTGTGCAGCCTGATCGTTGCTGCCGTGAGCGTGGGCGCACAGCTGTATATCCCCATCCTGTGCGGCAGCGCCATCGATCTGATGCTGGGCAAAGGCACCGTGGATTTTGGCGGTGTGATGTGCATTATTATCGAAGTGTTGGTGGTGGCCGCAGCGGCCGCGCTGGCCCAGTGGCTGCTGAGCGTGTGCAACAACCGCATCACCTTCCTTGTCAGCCGGGACCTGCGCAACGAAGCCCTGCGCAAGATCCAGACCCTGCCGCTGTCCTATCTGGACAGCCACCCCTCCGGCGACATCGTGAGCCGCATGGTGGCAGATGTGGACACCTTTGCGGACGGCCTGCTGGTGGGCTTCACCCAGCTGTTCAGCGGCATCCTGACCATTCTGGGCACATTGCTCTTCATGCTCAGCGAGAACGTGCCCATCACGCTGGTGGTGGTGTGCATCACCCCGCTCAGCCTTGTGGTGGCAAGCTTCCTTGCCAAGCGCAGCTATGGTTACTTCCAGAGCCAGAGCACCGTGCGCGGCGAGCAGACCGCGCTGGTCAACGAGATGATCGAGGGCCAGAAGGTGGTGCAGGCCTTCGGCCACGAGGCCGAGAGCCTTGCCGCCTTTGACGAGGTGAATGGCCGTCTGCAGGACGTGAGCCTGAAGGCCATCTTCTTTTCCAGCCTGACCAACCCCGCCACCCGCTTTGTGAATAACATCGTGTACGCAGGCGTGGGCCTTGTGGGTGCCGTGTACGCGGTGCGGGGCGGCATCACCATCGGCCAGCTGAGCGTGTTTTTGAGCTACGCCAACCAGTACACCAAGCCCTTCAATGAAATTTCCGGTGTAGTCACCGAGCTGCAGAATGCCCTGGCTTGCGCCGCCCGCGTGTTCGAGCTGCTGGATGCCGACGATCAGGTGCCGGAAGTCGAGAACGCCTCCGTGCTGCAGCCGGACGGCCATGTGCAGCTGGAGGATGTTTCCTTCCGCTACCTGCCCGACCGCCCGCTGATCGAGGGCCTTTCCCTCGACGTAAAGCCCGGCCAGCGCATTGCCATCGTCGGCCCTACCGGCTGCGGCAAGACCACCCTCATCAACCTGCTCATGCGCTTCTATGATGTGA
>OWIP01002010.1_pt1 | contig 11559 bp, 5 predicted proteins | sample 1732581 | NCBI WGS metagenome assembly OWIP01 (sample SAMN05065731, study PRJEB22554) | human gut metagenome | biome: ENVO:2100002; feature: ENVO:00000062; material: ENVO:00002003 | host: Homo sapiens | place: USA
TACACTTCTAGCTTCGTCGGCAGCGTCAGATGTGTATAAGAGACAGGTGTTGTAACCGCTCTTGGGGAAAAAGCAGATGTTAATGCTTATCAACTCTATTCTTATGATGAAGCAGCCAAAGAAAACAAATTGTTTGCCGCCATACCTGGTGTCGCTGAATTTAAAGTTTGGCCTAATCAATATAGTCAAACAGATGCTGAATACTTCTTCTCAGATTCTTATAAAACACGTGCTGTTGATATTCCGGTTTGGAGCGTGCAAGGAACTCCTGAATTGAATAATGGTATTCTGTCAGTGAAGATGATTGCTAAGGAAAACATTGTAGACGGACAAATGTATATGTCTTCTTTGGATGTTACCATGTATAAGCAATACACTTCTTCTTCTGATTATTTCAGTGTTAAATCAAGTTGGGCTAATACAAATTGGATTTTTGCAGCACATTCTCATAGAAATGACAGCAACTGGCCTTTTGGTTTACCTGGTGCTTATGATATGCATTCCGAGAAAAATTCATTTACTTATAATGAATCTTATAATTTGAATGACTCTATAAATGCTTATATGTCTAACGTATCCGGTACCCCGGAATTGTCTGAAATAGGTCTTGAGTATACTCAGAAATTTGAGTTATTGCCAAATAACACTAAATTCATTTTGAATGGCAAGGAAATACAATCTAAACAAGGTATCTTCCAAATCAACGATGGTATCCTTTCTGTAAAAGAACAATATCAGGCATCTGCCATTAACGAATATGCAGCAATAAAACTTACAACGACTGTGAAGTCACAAGTTGAAGGTGTTGCTGACTATGTATTTGAAAATACATTCCCTATTCAAGCTATTCGTAAGGCTGAAGATCCATATACATATAATTCCATCGAATTGATTCCGAATGAAGGCAATCTGTCAATGAGCTACAATGCTAGTAAGGCAACTGTTATTGCATTGAATGTTCGTAAGTTTGAATCTGAAATCGGTGGACGTGATATTGTTGCCGGTAACAATGTAGAAGACAGAAATCATCTGTTGCCACTTTATGTATATGATGCGAAAGCAAAAGAATACAAGATGCTTTCTAAGACAGAAGGTCGGGCATACATGAAGAACGACGCGGTTGGTTCTGCCTTGAATTCTGACAACTTGAAGGTTAATGCAAAAGATATCTACTTGTACTACAGAAACGGTGGTGATAATGCAGACAAAGACTCTTTATTCCTGGTTGTAGGGCCAAAGGTAGAATTGGCAGAGACGACTCTTTATGTATCACCTACAGCTAACTCCAATAGTGTTTGGAATGGTACTTGGAAAGATAATGCTCCTTATGCAGTTGGCAATGAATATGATAGAAAATACTTCATGTTGACTCTGAATAAAGTTTCTGTAAATCGCACATTTGCAGTTTCTATCAAGAAAGCATACGAAGCACGTACAATCATTGGTGACTGGAGTGATGCTGCTAACGGCAACTTCGGTATTAAGTCTGAAAACTTCGCTCACATGTATGATGTAACTCCTGCTGATGCTAAAGCTGTATTCGAATTGAATAAAGATAAGCAGAATGCATTTGTACAAGATTTGATGAAGAAGAAGCAATTAGTTGTTGAAGAATCAAATGGCGAATGGAGAATAGCATTCACTGCTCCTATTGATATCAAGAAGGTTGGTAATCTGAAAGTTGATATTTATGATGCAAATGGTTACGATGCTACTGACAAGAACCGTAAACCTGATGCAGAAGAATTATGGACTGTAGCTCGTCCGATAGCAGATTTCACCGGTGGTGCTGCACTGAAAGCATTCAACGATCCGAACTTGGCCAAGGATACAGAAATTACTTTGAAGCAATTGATTGAAAATTCTGTAGCTGGCACTAAGACTAAGGCTGAAGACTTCTGGAAGAATCTGATATTGAAAGACTATGCAGGTGAGACAGTTGTTAAATTCAATGGAACTACATTCAATGCCGAAGAAGTCACTGCTCGTGCTGCTTTGTACAAGAAGTCTGTTAAAACTGGTCTCCGCTACATTATGTCTAACGGAACAGACAAAGATGAATACTTCAAGGTAGATCCTACAACTGGTAAGCTGACTTGTATTGCACTCCCGACAGGTACTGAGTTTACTCATACAGTAAATGTGGTTCTGCAGTTCGTTCACGACTGGGGTACTAGTGAGTATGCATACAACGTAACTATCACACGTAAACAAGCTACTAGATAATCTGAGTAGTAGAAAATTGTCTGAATAGACAATTATAAAATCAAAAGGAGGATGTTCTATGGGAACATCCTCCTTTTTTTCTCCAGAAACTTTTTTCTCCTCACTTTGCTTCCACACTTCCACCCACTTCCTGCATCTCTCTATCCATCGGCATTTGCCCCTCTGTGGAAGCACCCTCCAAAGGTGGAAGCAAATTTTGCTTCCACCTACTCAAAACGCCATGGTTTTACTGCAACTCACTCATTTTTATTTTAATACATCGAACAAATTTTATAAAACACTGACGCCAGTTTCCCCATACTTCTACACCCATCCTACCCATAAAATCTGCAATACCTCTCCCTTATCTTCATCCAAATCCACAACAGCCTCCTCCTCTCCTCAGCATAAAAAATGCCCCGTTCATTTCATTCTCCCTCCACTTTCCACTATCTTTGTCCCCACGATGAAAAAGTTCGCCGACGTCATATTGCCTTTGCCCTTGCACAGCTGCTTCACCTACTCCCTGCCCGACGAGTGGGCGGATGAAGTGCAAACCGGTTGCCGGGTGGTAGTACCATTCGGGCGGAAGAAATACTATACGGCCATCGTGCGTAACGTGCACTATTGTGCCCCCACCGGATACGAAGTAAAGGAAGTGTCTGCTTTGCTGGATGCCTGCCCGATACTGCTTCCGCGGCAGTTCAAGTTCTGGGAATGGCTCTCCGATTACTATCTCTGCACGCAAGGAGACGTCTACAAAGCTGCCTTACCCTCTGGCTTGAAGCTGGAAAGCGAAACAATCGTAGAGTACAACCCCGATTTCGAATCCGATGTCCGCCTGCCGGAGAAGGAACAGAAGATACTGGACGCGCTCTCTACCGACCCGGAGCAATGCGTGACCAAACTGGAGAAGGAGACCGGCATCAAGAACATACTTTCTGTCATCAAGTCACTGCTCGACAAAGAGGCCATCTTCGTAAAGGAAGAACTGCGCCGTACCTATAAGCCCAAGACCGAAACCCGCGTACGCCTCACCGCCGTTGCGCGCAACGAACACCGCCTGCATATCTTCTTCGACGAATTGCAGCGCCGTGCCCCCAAGCAATTGGACCTGCTGATGAAGTACCTGGAACTCTCCGGCTACCTCAGCGGACGAGATATAAAAGAAGTCTCCAAAGCCGAACTGCTGCAACGCACCTCCACCACCCCTGCCGTATTCAACGGTCTTATAGACCGTGGTGTATTCGAAGTTTATCAGCAGGAAATAGGCCGCATAGATAAAGCGCTTCTCAAAGAAGTCGTCCCCGTCAATCCGCTGAACGAACACCAGCAACGCGCCTATCACGCCATCTTGGAGAATTTCCAAAGCAAGAACGTCTGCCTGCTGCACGGCATCACGGCAAGCGGCAAGACAGAAGTCTATATTCATCTGATAGAAGAAACCATCCGGGAAGGAAAGCAAGTGCTCTATCTCCTGCCCGAAATAGCCCTCACTGCGCAAATCACAGAGCGCCTGCAACGTGTTTTCGGTTCCCGTCTGGGCATCTACCACTCCAAATTCCCCGATGCGGAACGGGTAGAAATCTGGCAGAAGCAGCTGTCGGAAGCAGACTATGACATTATCCTCGGTGTCCGCTCCTCCGTCTTTCTTCCTTTCCGCAACCTCGGCCTCGTGATTGTGGACGAGGAGCACGAGAACACCTACAAGCAGCAGGACCCTGCCCCCCGCTACCATGCCCGCAATGCCGCCATTGTACTCGCCTCCATGTATGGTGCCAAAACTCTGTTGGGCACGGCAACCCCTTCCGTAGAGACCTGGCACAATGCCACATCCGGTAAGTATGGCCTCGTGGAACTGAAAGAACGTTATAAAGAGATACAACTGCCGGAGATTATCCCCGTAGACATCAAGGAATTGCACCGCAAGAAGATGATGAACGGTCCGTTCTCTCCACTGCTCCTGCAATACATCCGCGAAGCGCTGGAACAGAAAGAACAAGTCATCCTCTTCCAGAACCGCCGCGGCTTCGCCCCCATGATAGAATGCAACACCTGCGGCTGGGTACCCAAGTGCAAGAACTGCGACGTCAGCCTCACCTACCACAAGGGGCTGAACCAACTGACCTGCCACTACTGTGGCTACACCTACCAACTGCCCCGCATCTGCCCCGCCTGCGAGGGCACTGACCTGCGCAACCGCGGCTTCGGCACGGAAAAAATAGAAGATGACATCAAAGCCCTCTTCCCCGACGCCCGCGTAGCCCGTATGGACTTGGACACCACCCGCACCCGTACCGCCTACGAGCGCATCATCTCCGATTTCCAGCAAGGCAAGACGGACATCCTGATAGGCACGCAAATGGTGTCCAAGGGTCTGGACTTCGACCACGTCAGCATTGTGGGCATACTCAATGCCGACACCATGCTGAACTATCCCGACTTCCGCGCCTACGAGCGCGCCTTCCAGCTGATGGCGCAGGTTGCCGGACGCGCCGGACGGAAGAACAAGCGCGGCAGGGTGGTGCTACAAACCAAAAGCATCGACCATCCCATCATCCCGCAAGTCATTGCCAACGACTACGAAGCCATGGTAGGCGGGCAGCTTGCCGAACGCCAGATGTTCCACTACCCGCCCTACTACCGCCTGGTGTATGTCTACCTGAAGAACCGGAACGAGACCCTGCTCGACCTCATGGCACAGACTATGGCCGCCAAGCTCCGCACCGTCTTTGGCAACCGTGTGCTGGGACCGGACAAGCCGCCCGTAGCACGCGTACAGACCCTGTTCATCCGAAAGATTATCTTGAAGATAGAAACCAATGCCCCAATGGCACGTGCCCGCGAGCTGCTCGTCCAGGTGCAAAAGGAGATGGTGGCGGAAGACCGCTTCAAGTCGCTGATAGTGTATTATGATGTAGACCCGATGTAAATAACTCGTAACTAAAGAAATATGAAGAAGATACTTTTCGTTTGCCTCGGCAACATTTGCCGTTCCTCCTCGGCAGAGGGAGTCATGAAACATCTGATAGAAGAAGCCGGACGTGCGGATGAGTTTTTAATCGATTCTGCAGGCATTCTGTCCTATCACCAGGGCGAACTGCCGGACAGCCGGATGCGTGCCCATGCTGCCCGCCGTGGATACAATCTGACGCATCTTTCGCGACCCGTACGTACCGAGGATTTTTACAACTTTGACCTGATTATCGGTATGGACGACCGCAACATCGACGACCTGAAAGATCGTGCCCCTTCAACCGCCGAATGGAGCAAGATACACCGCATGACGGAATACTGTACAAAGTTTACCCATGCCGACCATGTACCGGACCCCTATTACGGCGGTTCCGAAGGTTTTGAGTATGTGCTAGACATTCTGGAAGATGCTTGTGCGGGGTTACTGCATAGCATTTAATCCAGCGGCATTACATGATACAGTGTCCCCTGCCTTGACTTCTTGTTCGGTATTTCAAGCTTCTTGAGCGTCCGCCCGAATACGGCAACCTTGTTGATTGCCAGACGGTCACGCGTCTTTGTCTGTAAAGCGGAAAGAATCTGCATGGGCATCACCCATTGCCCCCCTTCATCCTCTTCTGCCGCGCGGAAATGGCTGTGGAAGAGTTGTTCCAGTGGGGTGAGCTGTTCAAATTCCCGGTTCGTCCGCTTCAAGATGGCTTCATCGGCATCATCCAGCCAGTAACGCTCACCTTTGGCTACGGCATTCAGAGCCTGCGCATAGAGCTGGCGGTAGTTGATGGTGACATTCGTATCGATGGGACCGGTGACCTCAATGCAGATGAAACGGCGGCTGCCACTGGGATCGGACAGCAAGTCCTTCTGATTGCTGGTACCGATGAAGGAGGCATACCGCCGCATCTCACGGATGGTGCTGCCGTAGGGTTTGCGCAGGTTGGCAACCGGTTTCTGCAGCAGATGCTTCAGGAAGCCCTGCTGGTTGATGTTGATTTGGTCGAACTCGTCGATGTTGACGAGCAGAAAGCGTCCCAGGCTGCGTTCCGCTTCCTGCCTGCTCTTGAAGTCGATGCTGTCCGTATAGCCGAAACGCAGCTCCGGTGGCAGCAAAATGCGGCAAAAGGTGGATTTCCGGAACCCTTGAGAACCGACAAGCAGAGGAGAAGTATTGTTTCCGTGTTGCCGGTCCATTCCACGCCAGTGTGCCACCATGCCCAGGAACCAGCGGTAGAACAGCTCCTGCCAATGAGGATTGTGGCACGGAACGAGGTCGGCCAACGCCCGGATGCGGTCTTTCCCGTCCCAGCGGCCGGTGTCGTAAAGGTATTCTTCGACGGGATTATAGAGTGGCACGTAGTCTGAAGTAAGGAAACGGTTGATGTCGCGGTCCCATACGCGGATACCCTCCTTCAGGGCATTCATGGAGACCGTACTGCGGGCACGCTGGTCAGCAGGCTTGAAATAGAAATGGACGGAGTCGCGCTGACGGTATTCCAAATCATCCAGAACGGTGTTGTAGCGGAACTCATACCGGCGGCCCATAAACTCTTCCAGCCGGAAAACGCTCTCCTGCTCTTGCGTCAGACTGCTCTTTTTCCCGAAGCCTTTAAGCTCTTGATATAGGTTATGAATCGTTTGACGGACAATGAATTCATCCGTTTCCCGGTAATAGTGCATCAATGTCTGGCGGACTACTTCCTCTTCGGGAATGCCTGCCTTGAAACAATGTTCGGCCAGAGGCACCAGCAGTATCCGTAAATCCCCCTCCCGTTTCCAGCCGTCCAATTCGCGGAATGCACGGTCAAGGGCTGATTCGAAGAGTATGGCGAAGGTGTCCGAGGCTTTACTGTCCGGATGCAGCCGCAACAGCGGATTCTTTTCTGCGAGTTTTCGTTGCCGGAAGTTCTCTTCCTCGGGCATGCCGAGGGGTTGTTCCAAGCAGAAAGGCACAGCGGCAGGATTGTAGTAAGGATATCCATCCAGAGTCATGCGGCAACTCTGTGTAAGGGAAGGTTCTTTCAATGTAATGGCAAACGGCAGCAAGGGCTGGTAGCACTTCACCGCCATACGGTAGGCGTGGGCATGAAACAAGGTGGCATCGCTCTCCCGCTTCGGCGTTGTGCCGTCGGGCAGGGCAAACAATACCCATATCTTGGCACTCCGTCCGCTGGAACCGCAGAAAGCGGCAAAGGTCTGTGGCAGCAGGGCGGCTTGTTGCTTTACATATTCCGCTTCGGCAATGCCCGACAGACGGTTTACTTCCAGTTGTACGAGTCCGTTATAGTTCTTCATCCGCCGTTCCCCCTCTTGTGTACGGCTATATTCCACGGCAGGGTAGATGCGTGGCAGTTTGTCTATATGTTCGTATTGGGCGCAAGTACCCTCCAGTTGAGGAAGGATGGCCCGGAGGGTCGATACATGTCCGGCTTTGGTTTCGGTTTTCAGTTTTTTAATCAGTGCGTCCGCTTCCAGGGTGCTGAGGGCTTCCTTTCCGCTCCCTTTTTCTGCTCTAATCAAGGTAATTTTCATTCTGTTTGTCAGCTTGTTTGGGTAAATATAATTCTCGTAAAGATACTACATTGAAGAGCTGAAAGCAAGCATTCTGCGGAATAATTATTAAATGGATACAAGTCTCCACGACTCATGCAGAGAAGTGTTAAAAGCAAGTGAGTTTCTTTGTCAAAACACTGGCATTCCTTTGCTTTTCTCCCTTTGTTTGTCTACTTTTGTATAGGGAATAGATGACGCCTAACGACCATGAACAGCTCTGCTTACGGTCATGAAGCAATCGCTTGACGACTGTAAGCAGAGCTGTTCATGGCCGTTAGGCGTTTCTCTTCCCAAAGCTTTTACGGATGAAGTACGTAACCCGCACCTATTCCGCATAGGGCGCGAACGTATTGTACAACAACTTAAAAGACATTGAACTATGGCAATTTTATTCGATTGGTATGAGCTCCCAGAACCTAAAGACAAACAGCGGGAAGAAAAGATACTTCATCCGCGCATCCGCTTGAACGGCTCTACCACTACCGACGAACTGCGTCGCAGAATTCAGGAACGCAGCTCGTTGACGGAGACTGATGTCTCGGCGGTACTGGATGCCTTGTCGCACGTCATGGGGGAAGACCTCGCCGAGGGGCGGCAGGTACATCTGGACGGTATCGGCTATTTTTATCCCGTACTGACGAGCACGGAGCCGGTGACTGCCGCGACCAAACGTAAAACCACCAAGATTAAGCTGAAGGGCATCAAGTTTCGTGCCGACCAGGTGCTGAAGAATGAGATAGGTGCCATCAAAGTTAAACCGCTGGGGCTGAATGAGCATTCCCAAAAGCTGAGTGACAAGGAGATTGACAGGCGGCTGACGAGCTACTTCTCTACGCATCAGTTCCTTACACGCAGTGATTTTCAGAGCCTCTGCGGAATGATGCGCTCTACTGCACAGCTTCATATTCGCCTGCTTCGCAGCGAAGGCAAACTCGAGAATGCAGGAAAACTCAACCAACCGATTTATGTACCTTGCACGGGGTATTATGGTAGAGACGAGTAGGTTACGGTAAAACTATAGCGTTTTGAGTAGGTGGAAGCAAAATTTGCTTCCACCTTTTTTTGTTGCTTCCACAGCAGCTCAAATGCCGATGGATAGGGGGATGCAGGAGGTGGGTGGAAGTGTGGAAGCAAAGTGATGGAAAATAAATTTCTGGAGAAAAAAAGAGGGCATTCCGTTTTATCGGAATACCCTCAAGTCTATCTATGTACTATATATCTTACTTCTTCAAAGTAATTGTTACAGTAGTGGTTGTGGTAGCACCCCACTTATCAAGTACAACGAGAGAAACCTTACATGGAACATCGTTCTGCAATGCAGTTTCTGCGCTCTTCTTCACTACTGAGAAGTAAGAGTAAGCATCAGTCTCAGTCGGAGCAAACTGACTTCCACTATGGTCTTCAATAGCCAGATATTCTTTGGCATTGTCATCAGCCAAAACAACTCTCACGCTTTGGATTCTACTATCCATAGGCTCAGTTGTATCCGCTACATAATTAGCACCTGATTTCTTATACATCTGAGTCAAGTTATAAGCCTCTCCGTAAACATCCTTAGCAGTGATGTTCTTCAAGCTAACCTTGATAGGACTAACACCATTGCCAGAAGCATTTGCAGCTGCAGTAGCTTCCAAGGCACCTTCCTTGATTTCAGACTTAACTGTCAAGTTGAATTTATCTACAATCTTAGCGATGTGAACGTTGCCGAATACAGTGTAAGCAGCCTGGATTTCACGAGTTGAGTAAACATTGTCTCTGTTGTCTGCATTCTGAGCATTGTCGTATACCTTAACGCTGATATCACCCGCAACACCGGTTGTTGTAATCCATGGTGTACAAGTGTGTCCATCAATTTCGTGAAGCGTTTCAGTAAACGCTACATTGGTCTTTTCAGCACCCATGTCTTTGTACAGCTTGAACAAGTTATAAGTAACATCTGTACCATCTGCTGAACCGTAAGCTACAGCGTTGTCACCAACGAAGTAAGCAGACAGTCTGCTGAACGGAGTTACAGCTGACTCAGCCGGAGACTTGATAGTAACCTTAACAGGAATTTCAAAGGCGTTTACTGTGGCTCCCTTCTTCTTCAAGCCCAATACAATTTGATAGCTTTCTTCTGCTGGGAATGCTTTAGTGTAATCGAAACTGAACTTGATGTACAACGGGGTCTGAATCTTAGAGCCAGCCGCTGAAACATATTGACCTGCACTGTTTTTAACATAAAGAGTGCTTGCATCAATTGTTGTAATCCAGCTTTCATCGAATGCAGTTCCATCCTTACCATATTTCACACCGTTTACTGTGATTGTCTTTTCAGTAAGAGCCTTGCCGTCTGCCCAAGTAATGCTTCCAACCTTTACAACAGAAGGCAGGTCAGTGTCAGTTGAACCAGCCAAAGCTGCTTGAATATCACCCAATGGCAAGAAGAAATCAGCATTAGTTTTATTTACTGTCCATTCTACATCACCTAAAGTTGTTGAAGGAGCAACATATTTAAAGGTTACTGCAATAGTCTTGGCAGTTGTAGCTTCTGCGACAGTTCCATTCACTAACAGATAATTTACTTTAATATCAAGAAGACCAGCCTTTTCAGCCTTAATCGTATTTCCTGATATAGTTGCACCAAGATTTGCTGCAGCAGTCTTATCGGCAATTTCAAAATAGTAATCAACGATATAAGGAGTCAAATCGGCAACAGCAACACCATTAACAGTAGCAACATTAGCATTTTTGAAACATCCGATTAAATCAAGTTCCTTATTGATGTCAACAGAAAGAGCTTTCAGGTTAGTTACAGCAATTGTATTAACAGCCTTTTCTGTCACTTTTACATCATATGCGGAAGCGACCAAACCGTCGGCAGTTTCAGTCGTTAAAGCATAAGTTCCTGCAGATTTACCACAATTTGCTGTAGAAAGATACTCTACAGTCATATCGAATACACCCTTGTTCACTGAAGCTGCACGAGTCAATGCATCTTCAGTCATGTTAGCTACCGGATTAGTCACCTTGAAAGGCATATTACCTTTTGAATCGGACAAAACATAAGCATATTTAGTGGCATCGGCATCCTGAGGATTTACAATGGCACTTAATGTACTAGTCTGTGAAAGCAAAATAGCGTCTTTCTTATATGTTACATTATTAAATTTCACATCAGCACCCAATGCCTTACCATAGCTCATTGTAACATTAGCAGCTTTAATCTGACCGTCATCAATAGAAACCGCTTTCAAGCTTGTAATAGATGCGGCTTTGGGTAATTTGATGACAGCAGGTTCGCCTTCACCATTTTCACTCGTTGCAACGTGCAGTTCCCAGTAGCTGGTCTTATCTACGACATAAGTACTTGCTCCCATGGCAGAAATGCCAGTATCAGTGCCGACATAGTCATTCTTTTCAGCATCCCATTCGTAAGTCACCCAATTACCGGTTTCCTTACTGATAGAAGGAGCTTTAGCATTGATGCCATTTACTCCATTCTTACCTTCAGAGCAAATACCGGTATCTTCGTTGTTGATGATGAAATTTTTAGTAACTGGATCGATGGTGATTGTAGCAGCATCACCCTTATCCCCTTTATCACCTTTAATGGTTCCAATGGTGCTAGTAGTATTATCACTCCAAGTGATTGTAATACCATCACCATTTTTCACAACGTTGGTAACAAACTTACCATCGCCCACTTTTGCCTGCAAGTCGCTGATTGAAGCCTTGATACCAGTCAACTCATTGTTGATCTGATCAATGTCATCATCATAGTCCTTACAAGACGTGAAAGTTCCTGCAGTACCAACCATTAAGGCACTGAACAGGATCACACTTAGAAAC
>OWIP01002018.1_pt1 | contig 11506 bp, 7 predicted proteins | sample 1732581 | NCBI WGS metagenome assembly OWIP01 (sample SAMN05065731, study PRJEB22554) | human gut metagenome | biome: ENVO:2100002; feature: ENVO:00000062; material: ENVO:00002003 | host: Homo sapiens | place: USA
ACTCTTCTCCGCCACGCCGTTTTCCGAACTGCCGTCGCCGAAAAACAGACGCCCGACAGTTTCGCTTCACAACCATTCCACAAATCAAGGGCAACGAAAAAGAGATGAAAGGGAAATGGCAAATCTACCAAACGAAACACGACTAAAAATTAAAATTTTTTATTTGCAAAAAAAATCATCCGATTTTGTTTTTTAATAAAATAAGTTTAATTTTGAAATGTATTCGAAACACAATCGAAACACAAACAAGTTATATTTGAAAAGTTTTTCAGACAGAAGCGACACGGTAAACAGATGGTTACCATATATATAATGGAAGATGCGAAGGCCGGCAGGGCCGCAAACGGAGACTTCGGGACGGAGTCCCCGACCGGGTCTTTCCGGGCCTTCGAGGTGTCCAAACAACCGGATTTACAAAACGCGGACAAATAAAAAAATTATAATCGAAGAACTTAAAATGAAAAACGTATTAAAGTATCTGTTACTGGCACTCATCGCCGTCTCGCAACTCTTCGCCTGCGGCGGCAGCGATGACGAAAAGACCCCCGCGGATAATTTCGACGTGCAATTCACGGTTCCGGGGTCGGTAGACGTCACCGAAGGCGGCGAGTGCACTTTCGCCGTAAGTGGGGGGGGGAAATCGCCCCTGACCACAGACACATTCATTCTTGAGTCGGACGCAGGCATCTCCTACGTCTGCCCCATCGTCAACACCTCTTCCGACAGTTTCACCGTACGCCTGGCCGACGGGTGTGAAACGGGTTACTACAAAGTCTTCGTCAAAAGAGACGCGCGCAAAAAATCGTTCGGAAGAATCTACATCAACATCGTCGAAGACATAGATTTCAAACCGGATGCAGGCACCACGGTCTACGGGATCGTGTCGTCGGCCGGCGTCGGCGTGGAGAACGTCGTGGTCTCCGACGGCGCGGAGGTGACCGTCACGAACGAGAAGGGCATCTACCAGCTCAAATCGGCCAAAAAGTGGGGATATGTCTTCATCTCCGTCCCGAGCGGCTACGAAGTTCCGTCCGTCGGGGTGCTCCCGCAGTTCCACCGCGCGCTCAAAAACAGCGCCGACGTCGTCGAACGGGCCGACTTCAAGCTCGAAAAGGTCGACGGACAGGACTCCTACAAGATCTTCATGCTGGGCGACATGCACCTCGCCAACCGAACGGGCGACCTGGGACAGTTCGCCCAGTTCACCTCCGACCTTACGGACTACATGACCCGCCACAAGGGCGAGAAGATGTATGCGCTCACCCTCGGGGACATGACCTGGGACCTCTACTGGTATTCGAACAGCTACTATTTCCCCCAGTACCTGAACACCGTCAACAGCCAGATCAAGAATCTGCAGATCTTCCACACCATGGGCAACCATGACAACGACTTCCAGACCAGGTCGGACTACGATGCGGCGGTCAAATATGTGGATCAGATCTGCCCGACCTACTATTCATTCAACATCGGCAAGGTCCATTACGTCGTCATGGACGACATTGATTGCAGCAGCTACGACGGGAGCACTTCCCGCAACTATGTCAAGAGCCTCTCCGCCGAGCAGCTGGACTGGCTGGCGAAAGACCTGTCGCACGTGGCCAAGACGACCCCCGTCGTCGTTGCCATGCATGCGCAGGTGTTCTATCCGACCACATCGGGATTCAAGATCGACCATGATCCGGTCAACACCCTGCGGCTTTTCGACATCCTCGACGGATATACCGTCCGCTTCGTGACGGGGCATACCCACAAACTTTTCAACGTGACGCCCGACGCTCCGATCGTGGACGGGCATAACTTCCGGGAGTATAACTCCGGCTCGGTATGCGCTTCGTGGTGGTGGTCCGGCAACCTCACGCCCGGAATCCACATCGGAACCGACGGAACTCCGGGCGGCTACGGCATCTGGGATGTCACGGGAACCGATTTCCAATGTCTCTACAAATCGACCGGATGGCCCGAAGAGTACCAGTTCCGCAGCTACGACCTGAACAACGTGCATTTTTCGATGGCCGACGTTCCGCTGATGCCTTCCGACATCTCCGCTTCGGTCAAGAACGCCTATATGCAATATGTCAACGCCTATCCGCAGAACAACGACAACGAGGTGCTGATCAACATCTGGAACTGGAATTCGGACTGGACGCTGAGCGTCGTCGACGAAAAACGCAAGACGCTGCCCTACACCGAAGTCTGGGCCTACGACCCGCTCCATATCGCGGCGCTCTCGGTCAAGCGGTTCAACAATGCGAAACTCACGCAAACCCCGTCGTTCATCACCGACAAGTTCACGCACTTCTTCAAGGTGAAGGCGGACGATGCGGACACCGACCTTGTGATCACCGTCAAGGACGAATTCGGAAACGAGTGGACCGAAAACATGCAGCGGCCGAAAGCATTCTCCACGGATGCCTACCGACGCAAGTGATTTTCGCTACATACCCAACCACAATCATCATTTACTAACCAACAAACACAGATCTTATGAGAGTATTAAGACCACTGGTTCTATCTCTTCTTCTGGTATTGGGAGGGGGAATAACAGCCCTTTCGGCCCAGAACAGGGAGGTGTCGGGAAAAGTCCTCGACGCCAATCAACAGCCGCTCGTGGGTGTAGCCGTTCTGGTCGATGGTACGACCAAAGGCGTCACAACCTCTGAAAACGGCACCTTCAAAATCCAGGTTCCGTCGGGAGAAGCCGTTCTCCAGGTCACCTGCCTGGGTTACCTGCCCCAGAAAGTGACGGTTCCCTCAAGCCGGAACAGCATCACGATCTACCTGCAAGAGGACGCCATCATGCTCGATGCAACCGTCGTAATCGGCTACGGTACGCAGAAAAAAGTCAACCTGACCGGCGCCGTTGCGACCGTAGGGAGCAAGGAGCTCGAAAACCGCGTCACCCATTCGCTGGGCAGCATGTTGCAGGGTTCCGTAGCGGGTCTCAACATCACCACCTCCTCGGGTAAACCCGGCAGCACGCCGGCGATCAACATCCGCGGCGTCAACTCGATCAACTCGGCCGACCCGCTCGTGCTGATCGACGGCGTGGTGGGCGACCTGAACCGCGTCAACCCCAACGACGTGGAGTCGATCTCGGTCATCAAGGACGCTTCGGCGGCAGCCGTCTACGGCGCCCGCGCAGCCTTCGGCGTCATCCTGGTCACCACCAAGAACGGCTCGGCCCAGGACGGCAAGGCGACGGTGCGTTACAGCGGCCGTTTCGGCTGGGAGGAGGCCACGACCTCGACCGACTACGAGAACCGCGGTTACTGGTCGGTCTATACGGTCAACAAGTTCTGGCAGGCCGACTCCGGAACGAACTATGTCAAATACAACGATCACGACATGCAGCAGCTGCTGGCGCGCGTGAACGACAGGACCGAGCATCCCGACCGTCCGTGGGTCGTCGAAGAGATCCGCAACGGCCGCAAACAGTGGGTCTACTACGGCAACTACGACTGGTGGGACATGCTCTTCCAGCAGCGTCGGCCCGTGCAGCAGCACAACATCTCGCTCAGCGGCGGCACGAAGGACATCAAATACCTCGTCTCGGGCGCCTATGACCGCCAGGAAGGTATTCAGCGCGCACATCCCGACGTGTATAACAAGTACAACCTGCGTGCGAAACTCGATTTTCGGATCAACCGGTGGGCAACGCTCTCGAACAACACGTCGTTCTTCTCGTCGAATTACAAGTCTCTGGGAGACGGCAGCGTAGACAACACCATCGCTTACAGCGCCCGCCACGCACTGGCCAACTTCCCCATGAAGAACCCCGACGGATCGTGGCTTTACAGCACGCCGTATCTCGATTACAAGATCGCCAACGGACGCCACATCCTGCTCAACGAGGGCACGCACCGCAACGTCGACCGCTCGAACGACTTCTCGAACACGACACGCCTGGTCATCACGCCGTTCAAGACGTTGAGCATCACGGGTGACTTCACCTACCGCCTCTACCAGAACCGCAATACGAGCCGCAGTTCCGCAATGAACTACCGCGAATACCCCGACGGGCCGCTGCTCGCCTACGACGCGGGCGCCGGCATGAACCAGCTCGACGAAGTGGTTCAGACGCGCAACTACTATTCGGCCAACGTCTACGCCAACTACGACGAAACGTTCGGCGAGGCGCACCACGTGTCGGCAACCGCCGGATTCAACTACGAAACGTGGTCCAGCAAGAACGTCTCGGTGGCAGGCATCAACCTCTCCTCCATAAACCTCGACGACCTGAATCTAGCAACGGGCTCTCCCACGGAGGGCGCTTACGGCGGCGGCCAGAACGAATACGCCCTGGCAGGCTTCTTCGCCCGTATCAACTACGACTACAAAGGGCGCTACCTCTTCGAGGTGAGCGGACGCTATGACGGATCGTCGCGTTTCGCACCGGGCAACCGCTGGGGCCTGTTCCCCTCGGCATCGGCCGGATGGCGCATCTCCGAGGAGCCGTTCTTCGGCAACGCCAAAGACCTGGTGGACAACCTCAAGCTGCGCGCTTCGTTCGGCAGCCTGGGCAACCAGAACGTGTCGTCCTACTACACCTACATGCGCCTGATCACGAACAAGGATTTCAGCAACTACACCTTCGACGGCAGCATAAAGGGCAAATACTCCTCGCTGGGCGCCCCCGTAGCCTCCGACCTGACCTGGGAAACCGCCCAGCAGTGGGACCTGGGTCTGGATCTCACCATGCTGAACAACCGGCTCAACTTCACCGGCGACGTCTACATCCGCGACACGAAGGACATGCTGACCGACGGAATGGCGCTGCCCGGCGTATACGGGGCCGATTCGCCCAGCATGAACTCCGCCGAACTGCGCACGAAGGGTTATGAACTCTCCGTCAGCTGGCGCGACCAGTTCAAACTCGCCGGCAAACCGTTCGAATACAGCGTCGGTTTCAACCTCAGCGACTACAAGAGCGTCATCACCAAATACGACAACAACCCGAACAAGTCATTGACCAACCTGACAAAGGGAGATTATTACGTCGGCATGGAGATCGGCGAAATCTGGGGCTTCAAGACCGACGGGTTCTTCAAGACCACCGAAGAGGCGCAGGCCTATGCCAAAGAGGTCGACCTGAGTTACAGCACGGGCCGTCTGACCGGCAGCTGGCAGGCCGGCGACCTGAAGTTCGTCGACCTCGACGGCAACGGCGTCTGGGGAGTCGGCAACGACACCGTCGACAAGCCGGGCGACCGGACGATCCTGGGCAACTCGCTCCCGACGCTCTCCTACGGCATCAACGCCTCGATCCGCTGGATGGGCTTCGACGCTTCGGTCTTCTTCCAGGGAACCGGCAACCACTACTGGTATCCCCACGGAGAAATGATGCCTTTCTGGGGCTGCTATTCCTATCCCTACCTCTCCTACCTCCCGACGGATTTCCTCGGCAAGGTATGGGCGGAGGACAATCCCAACTCCTATTTCCCGCGCGCAAGAGCCTATTCTTCATCGGGAGGTTATCTGAGCAAGGTCAACGACCGTTACCTGCAAAATATCCGCTACCTGCGCCTGAAAAACCTGACCGTCGGCTACACGATCCCCGCGACCCTCACCAAGAAGGCCGGCATCGACCAGATCCGCATCTATTTCTCGGGCGAGAACCTCTGCTACTGGTCGCCGCTCAAAAAGAACTCCAAGTACGTCGATCCCGAAGCGGCTATCAACCGTTCCGGCGTGAACAACAACGCCTACTATCCGTGGGCCAAGACGTTCATGTTCGGCATCGACATCACCTTCTAATAATTTCAAAATCCGAATACCATGAAGCGATTAATCATACTGGCAGCAACGCTGATTGCAGGATTATCGGCCTGCGACTCCCTGCTGGACAAAGAACCGTTGGATCGGGTGACGCAGTTCGACTACTTCAAGACGAGAAGCGACCTGGAACTCTTCTCCAACCCCTTTTACGACAACCTGCTGGACAAGACGCCCTACGATGAGCAGAACGACCTGCTCGTTCAGATGACCCTCTCCGATGTTCTCTACGGAGGCGACAAGCGCACCGTTCCGAACACCGGCGGCGGCTGGTCGTGGGGCAACCTGCGCCGCATAAACACCCTGCTGGAATATGTCGATCAATGCGAGGACAAGAAGGCTGTGACCGAGTATACGGCCCTGGCCAAATTCTTCCGCGCCGCCTTCTATTTCGACAAGGTGAAACGCTTCGGCGACGTACCCTGGTACGAGGTGCAGCTCGGCTCGGCCGACGAAGCGCTCTACAAACCGCGCGATTCACGCGAACTGATCATGACCAATATGATCAAGGATATCGACGAAGCCATCAACAGCGGCGGTCTTACGGAGGATATATCGACCTACCGCGTCAACAAATGGGCGGCGCTGGCGCTGAAAGCGCGGTTCTGCCTCTTCGAGGGAACCTACCGCAAATACCACGGCATCAACCTCGAAGGACATGACTACACCTATTATCTGGAGGAAGCTGCCAAGGCCGCCAAAACGATCATCGACGAAGGCCCCTACAAGCTCTACTCCACCAAAAATCCGGACAAGGACTACATGATGCTCTTCGCACAGGAGAATGCCAGCACCGAAGAGTATATCCTCGCCATCCGGAACAGCTACGAGGCCCAAGTCTACCACAATGCGACGGCCTACACGCTGCTGCCGACACAGGGCCGCCCGGGCTACACCCGCAAATTCATCAACATGTACCTGATGAAGGACGGCAAGGCATTCACCGACAAATTTAAGACAGAGTGGCAAACAATGCCTTTCACCGAGGAGGTGAAGGACCGCGACCCGCGCCTGGCGCAGTCGATCCGCACCCCGGGTTACAAGCGCATCGGCGCCAAGCGGGTACAGGGACCCGATCTCGGCGTCACGATCACCGGCTACCAACCCATCAAATTCGTTCAGGACACGACGGCCTCGGGAGGACAGATCGACCGCAACGACCGTTCGACCTGCGACATGCCGGTTTTCCGCTATGCCGAAGTGCTGCTCAACTATGCCGAAGCCAAGGCCGAACTGGGATCGCTCTCGCCTGATGATCTGAATATCACCGTCAACGAAATCCGAAGCCGGGTGGGGATGCCGGCCCTCACCATGAGGGATCTCGACAAACAACCCGACTGGTATCTTTCGTCCGAGGAGTACGGCTATCCCAATGTGACCGGCTCCAACGAAATCGTAAACGCCATTCTGGAAATCCGCCGCGAACGAACCGTCGAGCTGATCCAGGAGGGTTTCCGCCTTCAGGATCTGTATCGCTGGAAAGCCGGCTATTGCATCGACCAGGCCATTTCCGGCATGTATTTCCCGGGCCCCGGCGAATACAAGCTTGCGGGCAAAGAAACGGCCGATCTGATTCTCTATAAGGCAGGAGAGACCAAACCCCAAGCCGGCGAAGGAGTTTCGGTATACGAACTCGGTTCGGACATCATTCTCTCCGAGGGGGACAAAGGCTATGTCTACTATCACAAAACCGTAGAGAATCTGCGCACTCCGTTCAACGAGGAACGCGATTACCTCTACCCGATTCCCAGCGGCGAGCGTTCGCTCAACCCGAACCTCACGCAGAATCCGGGATGGAGCGACGGACTCGATTTTTAAGTCGGAAATAACCTAAAAAACAAGATTATGAGATTTGTAAAATATATGACAGCCCCGATCCTCATGGCGGCCCTGTGTTCCTTCTGGGGCTGCGACAAGGATGAGGACCACCTTTCCGAAGCTGTTCTGGCGAGCGCCAACACCTTGAATTTCGAAGCGGAAAGAGCGGCGGAAAAGATCATCACCATCTATGCCGACGCCGACTGGGTGACGGAAGTCCCCGACTGGGTGACGGTCACGCCCAACTCGGGAACCGGCGTCATGGACGTGACGGTTTCGGTGACCGACAACATGCGCGACGGCGCGGAGGACAACCCCCGCAAGGCCACCCTCGTCTTCAAGGGACGGACTCTTGCAAGCCGCGCACAGGTGCTCATCACGCAGAACGGAGACAAATACCGCGATGTGAAGGAGTACACGGCAGGTGAACTCGCCGCCCTGGCGGACGAAACGGTCATTTCCGTACCGTCGGCGATCGTCGTGGCCGTGACGACCAAAGGCTTCGTCATCAGCGACGACAAAAACACGGACAATATCTTCGTCTCGGACGCCACGACGGTTGCCGTCGGCGACAAGATTTCGCTCTTGGGCACCAAGTCGTCCGACTCGCAGAAACTCGCTACGGTAATCGACTGCGACGAGGTGACGGTTCTGTCCGGCGGAGCGGTGAACTACCCCGAACCGGAGGACATCAGCGCAAAGATCGACGACTACACCTCCTCCAAACGGGGCTACGTCACCGTCAAGGGCGTTTTCAACGGCAGCACCCTCACCGTTTCGGAGGATGCCAAGTACTCGGTCAGCGTCGTGGACGCCCCGTCGAGTCTGGGCCTTTCCGCCCTGACCGGCCATATCGTAACCGTCACCGGCTACTACGCCGGTTTGGCCGAGCCTGTACAGCGCATCATGGCCACCGATGTCGAGGACAACGGCCTGAACGAGATCGTCTATTTCCTGGAGAACTTCGAATGGCTCGAACCGTGGTCCGTAGCAAGCGGTGTCGGCCAAACGGTCGAGACGGATAACCTCGATGCAAAAGCGACAGCGCTTACCTCCATAACTGTCGATGGAGTGACTGCATTCGACGCTGTCGAAAAACTCGGTTACAAGTTTATCTACGACAAGAACGACAACAAACGCATCTACCTCCAGCAGAACTACCTCAAATTCGGCAAGACCGGCAATCACGCAGGTATCATTCTTCCTCCGATAGACGGGGTTCCCGAAGCAAAGGACAATGTGACACTCTCGTTCGACTGGTGCGGAATGCGCCAGGGGTCCGGCAAGATCGACCCCGTCAATCTGATCGTCATCTTCGAGAACGGCAGCGACAAAGTGCAGATCGACATACCCGAACTGGGATGGGAGGATGGTCACAAGCTCGAATGGGTTCGCGCCGAAGTCAGCCTGAAGGGCATTACGGTCAACAAGGATACGAAGATCACCATTACGCAGACGCAGTGGGAAGTCGGAACAGCCAACCGCTGGTTCCTCGACAATATCAAAATATCCGAACCGATCAAACTCTGATAACAGGAACCCTGTAAAACGAAATCAGCCGTTGACCCGTGAGTCAACGGCTGATTTTTTTCAGCGGAGGCGCAAAAAAAACCGAAGTTTTCGCTCCGTTCCGCCGGCTACCGGCCCGCTCGCCGGAGGAAACACTCGATCGTGTTCTCCATCAGGCAGCAGATCGTCATAGGCCCGACGCCGCCCGGCACGGGCGTGATCACCGAGGCCTTGGGTTCGATGGCCGCGAAATCGACATCGCCGCACAGTTTGCCCGTCTCCGGGTCGCGGTTCACCCCCACGTCGATCACCACGGCGCCCGGCGACACCATCTCCGCCGTGACGAACTTCGGCCGACCGATGGCCACCACCAGAATCTCCGCCCCGCGCGTCACTTCGGCGAGGTTGCGCGTACGACTGTGGGCCATCGTCACCGTAGCGTTCGCGTCCAAGAGCAGTTTAGACACGGGAAGCCCCACGATATTGCTGCGGCCGATCACCACGGCGCGCTTGCCGGCGATCTCCACGCCTGCGGCCCGCAGCATCTTGAGAATGCCTTTCGGGGTGCAGGGGAGCGTGCAGGGCTGTTTCTGCCACAGCGCCGCAACGTTCAGGGGATGGAAGCCGTCGACATCCTTCTGTTTGTCGATGGCGGCGATCACCTTGTCCTCGTCGATATGTTTCGGAAGGGGCAGCTGGACCAGAATGCCGTCCACCTCGTCATCGAGGTTCAGGGCCGTGATGATGTCCAGCAGTTCGGCCTCGGAAACGGACTCGGGCTTTCGGATCGTGGTATTGCGGATGCCCACCTCGGCCGAAGCCTTGGCCTTGCCCGTCACATAGCTCACGCTGCCGGGGTCCTCGCCCACGAGGATGACAACCAGATGGGGCACACGGCCATATTTCGCGGGGAAGGTCTTCACCTCGTCCGCCATTTCAAGTTTCAGTTTCGCTGAAAGTTCTTTTCCGCTGATTATTTTTGCCATATATCGCTCGTATTATCTTTCCAAATCGTCGAAAGCCCGGTGGCCGATGTCGGTGCGGTGGAACAGATTGTCGCAGTCGATGCGGGCCACGTCGGCCAGCGCATTCCTCCGCGCTTCGGCCAGGTCCCTGCCCTTGCCCACCACGAACAGCACGCGGCCTCCGTTGGTGAGAATCCGCCCGCCGTCGGCCCGGGTTCCCATGTGATAAACAGCCCCTTCGACGCGGTCCAGGCCCTTGATCTCGTGTCCTTTTTCGTAGTCGCCCGGATAGCCCTTCGAGGCCAGCACGATGCCCAGCGCGGCGAAATCGTGCCACTCCAACTGCGTATCGCGTCCCTCGGCCACGGCACAGAAGATGTCGACGATGTCGCTCTTCAGGCGCGGCAGCACCACCTCGGTCTCGGGATCGCCGAAACGGGCGTTGAACTCGATGACCTCGATACCCCGCGCAGTCTTCATCAGTCCGCCGTAGAGCACGCCCTCGAAGGGACACCCCTCGGCGATCATCGCGTCGGCCACGGGCTGCATGATCTTCTCCAGGGCATAGCGTTCGTCCTCCGCCGTCACGAACGGCAGGGGCGAATAGGCGCCCATACCGCCCGTATTGGGACCCTCATCGCCGTCGTAGGCCCGTTTGTGGTCCTGCGCCAGCGCCATCGGCCACACCTTGTGTCCCGAAACGAAGCACATGAACGAAAACTCGGGACCTTCGAGGTAATCCTCGACGACCACCTTGCCCTCGCCGAACTTGTCGTCGAGCAACATATCCCGCAACGCCGCTTCGGCCTCGGCCATCGTCCGGGCGATCACCACGCCTTTTCCGGCGGCCAGTCCGTCGTATTTCAGCACTGCGGGCAGAGGACGCCCCTGCACATAGGCCAGCGCCCCGGCATAGTCGTTGAATGCGCGGAATCCGGCTGTCGGGATGGCATATTTAGCCATCAGCCGTTTGGCGAACTCCTTCGACGACTCGATGCGCGCCGCAGCCTTCGTCGGACCGAAGATGCGCAGCCCCGCGGCCCTAAAGCAGTCGACGACACCCGCCGCCAGCGCCACTTCGGGACCCACGACCGTGAGGCCGATGCCCCGCTCCGCGGCAAAGTCACGCAGGCGTTCCACCTCGGTTTCACGAATGGCCACGCACTCGGCCTGCCGGGCGATGCCCGCATTCCCGGGTGCGCAGTAAATTTTTTCAACCTGCGGCGAACGCGACAGCGCGTCGACAATGGCGTGTTCGCGGCCTCCGCCGCCGATAACCAGTACCTTCATAAACAAAATTCCTTTTTATCGCAGAATAAACTCCGCAGATTCCGGCACTTTTTTCCGCAAAAAGTGCCACAAAAACTCTCCGACGATACCTCCGCCTGCCCGGAACGGTCTAACGCTGGCTCCGGGCGACTATTCGCGGGTTTGTAAAC
>OWIP01002023.1_pt1 | contig 11484 bp, 10 predicted proteins | sample 1732581 | NCBI WGS metagenome assembly OWIP01 (sample SAMN05065731, study PRJEB22554) | human gut metagenome | biome: ENVO:2100002; feature: ENVO:00000062; material: ENVO:00002003 | host: Homo sapiens | place: USA
TCAAGGAGACCGTTCCGAATCCCTTCGACGAAGCCAGCCTGCGCCACCCCGTCGGCTGCCGCCGCAGGGCGAGTATCGCAGGTAAATACGCCGGCGGCGTGTTCTGCAATCTCCCCGATGGCGCGGTCGTCATGTGCCGGTATTCATTCCATTACGAGGACTCGGACTTTAAAACCGGCGATACCGTCATGGTCGTGATCCAGCGGTATGATGAGGGGAAGAAGCAGATCTTTGGGAAGATCGTAGGACGATAATGCGCAAATATATAAACGGCAAAGCGCATTATACGCCTTGCCGTTTCGTTGCGAAAGATTATGATTTTTCGCGCTGCTGGTGTGGCTGCGGAACATACTTTTCTTTTTGGTACTTCTGATTTTTTCCCGTTCTTTCCGATTGTCCGCCAGAATCAAGAGTCTGTTCGTCATAGATGATCGGCTCGGTGCAGACCGCATCCATCAAAATGCGCTCCAGATGCTCATACTCAGAAATCTGATCCAGTGAAGCCATGACAAAGGAATCGCGCACATATCCAGCACTCGCGGCCATCAATTCGTGATCCATGTAATAGCCGTAATGCTCAACGAACAGCGTCATCATCATAACCACCGTTCGCGTATTGCCTTCACGGAATGGGTGTACCTGCCATACACGCGGAAACAGCCTTGCAAGATCATGTACAAATTCTTCTCTGGAGAACTGCTCCCACTGTTTCTCTGAAATAGCGGTGAATGCTTTCTCCAAATCATCTGGGATCGCTTCATCGTTGCTGTACCAGACGCTGCGCCCACCCAGCAAACGCTCCCGCTTTTCAATGTTGATAAGCCGATACTTCCCAGCCCAATCATATGAGGATCGATGAAGATGTGCTTCCGGAGTTCCGGCAGCTGAGCCGCTCGTTCAACCAGATGCTGGAGCGGCTGAATAACGCCTTTGCCGCTCAGCGGCAGTTCACCGGCAACGCCGCCCACGAGCTGCGCACACCGCTGGCGCTGATGCAGGCGCAGCTGGAGCTGTTTTCCGCAGAGCATCTCGATGTGCGGCCGGAGACGGCAGAGTTCCTCACGCTTTTGCGCGAGCAGACGGAGCGGCTGACGCAGATGACCAAGACGCTGCTGGAGATGAGCAATTTGCAGCAGGTGGCGCGGAACGAGCAGCTTCAGCTTGCCCCCATGGTCGAGGAGATCTTCACAGACCTCGCGCCGCTGACAGATAAGCGCGGCATCACGCTGACGGCGGATGGCGACGGCGTCATGACCGGCAGCGACGCGCTGATCTACCGGCTGCTCTTCAACCTGACGGAAAACGCCGTCAAATACAACCGCCTCGGCGGCTCGGTGCGGGTCGAGCTTGCACAGGGGCAGGAAAAGTGCATCATTCGCGTTTCCGACACCGGCTGCGGCATTCCGGAGGAATATCAGCGGAGCATTTTTCATCCCTTCTTCCGGGTAGACAAGTCCCGCAGCCGCGAGTACGGCGGTGCGGGACTGGGGCTTTCTCTGGTGTGGGAGATCGCCGATCTCCACGGCGGCTCCGTTTGGGTGGAGGAAAGCTCGGACAAGGGCACGACCATCGCGGTCGAGCTGCCGACAGGGGCAGAAAACGATTCCCCCGGCGCGGATATCCCATAATAGGCCTCGGCAGTTTCATGATGATCGTTTTTCAACCTCCACAACATTATCGCAGCAGCTCTCAATCAGCTCCCTGTCGTGGGTGATCACGAGAATGGTTCTGCCGTTCCGCGCTTCGCTTTTCAGCCTTTCCGCGATCAGGCGCATATTCTGCCCGTCAAGGCCGCTGGTGGGCTCATCGAGTATCAATATCCTGCGGCCGGAAAAGATGGCGCAAGCAATGGCAAGCCGCTGCTTCTGCCCGCCGGACAGGGCGGACGGGTGCGCATCCCTGTACTCATAAAGCCCAAACTCTTTGAGCAAATATCTGGCACGGTCCTTGTTTTCTTCCGTCAATTCGGTATTCAGCAGCAGCTCCTCCGCCACGCTTGCCGTAAAAAACTGCGTTGATGTGTCATTGCCGCAGTAATAGATCTCCCTGCGCCGGACCGCCGCTCTTGCTTTTTTTCCATCTATCAGGATATGCCCCCTTGTCTGCCTTGTCAGCCCGCAGAGGATCTGCGCAAGGGTGGTTTTCCCCGCGCCGTTTTGTCCCGTTATGGCGGTCACGCCGCCCTCTGGAACGGACAGCGAAATATCCTCAAAAATAACTTCTTTGCGTATTCTTTTCGAGAGCCCCGCTGTCTTCAAGACGGCAGGGCTTTCGTCCAATACGGAGGGAGCGGGAAGGCACTTTCCCTCGTGCGGAGAGCGCAGACCCATGTGCAAAATGTCCTTCTCCGGCAGAAGAAGCAAATCCTCCGGTGTATACTCAGCCGCTATTCTGCCGTCCCGCAGATATAAAAACCGGTCTGCGATCCCCATCAGCCAGTCGATCCGATGCTCCGCGAGGAGCAGGGTAAAGCCCTGCTCCTTGAGCTGCCGTAGGGTCTGCGCAAGCTGCCTCGTCCCGGCGGCATCGAGGTTGGCCGTCGGCTCATCACACACAAAGACCTTTGGCTTTATGGCATATACGGAAGCAATGGCCGCCCGCTGCTTTTCTCCGCTTGAGAGGACGTCAACTGCCCTGTCTTTCAAATGGGACAGCTGCAACGCCTCTATGGCGGCGTCCGTCCTCTCCCGTATCTCCCGGGCGGCCAGGCCGTAATTCTCGCAGGGAAAGGCGACCTCTCCGGCAAGCTCGGAGGAAAAGAACTGGCTTTTAGGGTCCTGAAAAACGCTTCCCACCAAACGCCCGATCTCCCATGTGGAAAGCCTTGATATGTCCTTGCCGTCTATCCTCACGCTTCCGCTGAAGGCTCCGGGGTAATAGGACGGCGCAAGCCCGTTGACAAGCCTTGTCACGGTGGTCTTGCCGCAGCCGGAAAGCCCCGTCAGCACGACGCATTCGCCGCTTTTTACTGAAAGGGAGATGTCCCGCACGCCTCTGTCTGAGTTTTCGTATTGAAAGGAAGCGTGTGTAAGCTCAATCATGCCATGCTCCTTTCCAATACCAAATAGGAAGCCGTGACTATCGCACATACGGCTGCCGCGATGTGATCCCGCGCCCCGATCCTTTTCTCATAATAGCTGCCGCGCACGCCCGGACGCTCCGCACCCCTTGCAACGGCGGAAACGGAAAGCTGATCGGCAAGCTGCAACACCCGAAGGAGAAACGGAACCAGCACATACTCCATGCTCTGCACGGGATGCGCGAGCAGCTGCCCCGCCGCGGTCAGCCCCCGGTTTTTCATCGACCTGCCTACGCCTTTCAGCTCCGTCCGCATGGTAGGGAAGAAGCGAAAAACCACAAGAAGCCCGAGAATGAACGAGGTGGGCATACGGAGGCGGGATAAGAACGCGGAGAGCATCCCCGGCGGCGTGGTGATCAGATCCCATGACACCAGAAAGATCGGTGACAGATTCCAGAACATCAGAACATAAAATTCCGAAAAGATCGGCATGTGCAGCCCGTGGAAGCGGATGCCGTACAGCAGCAGCGCCAGCAGCAGATAAAAGCAGCCATAGGACGCGGCAAGGCGGAAGTTCCGCTGTAAGACGAGATAAAGAAGCGCACCGCCGGTCAGGATGCAGGTAAGCAGCACATTCCCGCCGATCGTCACTCCGGCAAAGACGCACAGCAGCGCCCACAGCTTGACCGGCACCGCAAAGGATGCGTCCGCCCTCATAGAACGCCGGCCTTCTGAAAATGCCTGCGGATCAGCCGACTGCCCACCATGCAGCCTAAAAAGCCCATCAGCGTCGTGAACAGCAGAATAAAGGCCAGCCAGCCGGGAGAGGTGTAGTAACGCACATAGGAAGCGATGTAGCTCTGCTCCATACCGCTTGCCAGCGCAAAATCGTAGTAGGTGTCCCAGAAGAACCAGATGGGCAGCAGATTGACCCCGTTGTACAGCAGGCTCGCCGCCGTCCAGGCGGCAGTCAGCCGTTTCGGCTTTTGGCAGGAGCCTTCCTTCCAGAGAATCGCCTCGCAGAGGATTCCCACGAGAACATAATAAGGAAGCAAGAACCAGTTGCCCATCAAGAGGAAAATCACACCGAGGATCGTCATATAGATCAGCGTCACAAACCGCTTGCCGATTCGGCTGACCATGAGCATATAGACCGGCGCGCAGAGGAACATGGTGATCCCCACGGACAGCACCATGCTGACAAAGTCGTTGGCCATGCAGACTATATTGACGACGAGCTGGATCACGATCAGTACCGCCGAAAGCAGCACCGTGGTGATCACATCCCTGACAGACCATTTATTTGTTTCTTTCATAAACTCCTCCTTGTTTTCGACACTTTGTTTTCCAATATTGTACTCAGAATCCTGTTCTCTTCAGGTTTTTCTACGCCGTCCACTCCATGCTCTCGCTCTGGAGCTGCGCCATGTGGCGGAACAGGCCGTTCTTTTTCAGCAGCTCGGCGGGAGAACCCATCTCAACCACGCGGCCGCCGGAGAGCAGGACGATCTGATCGGCGTTCATGACGGTACGCATGCGGTGCGCGATGATGAGCACCGTCTTATCCTTGATCAATCCGGACAGTGCCGCCTGTACCGCCGTTTCGTTTTCCACGTCCAGCGAGGCCGTGGCCTCATCCAGCAAAATCACCGGCGCGTCCTTCAAGATGGCGCGGGCAATGGAGATGCGCTGCCGCTCGCCGCCGGAGAGCCGGGAGCCGTTTTCCCCGATCAGGGTGTGGTAGCCCTCCGGCAGCCTGGATACGAAGGCGTCGCACTGCGCCGCCTTCGCCGCCGCCAGCACCTCCTCGTCGGTGGCGTCCCGCTTGCCGAGGCGGATGTTTTCCATCACGGTATCCGCAAACAGCACCACATCCTGAAATACGATGGCGTAGTTTTTCAGCAGTGCCTCGCCGTCCACCGTGGACACGTCCACGCCGCCCAGCCGCACCGTTCCCTCCGCCGGGTCCCAGAAGCGGGCTGCCAGCCTGGCTGCCGTGGACTTGCCGCCGCCGGAGGGGCCCACCAGCGCCGTCACCTGTCCCTGCTTCGCCGTAAAGGAAACGTCTCTTAGCACGTCCTCTTTTTCCCGGTAGGCAAAGGTCACATGCTCAAAGCGGATGTCGCAGCCGTCGGGATCATATTCAGTCATACCGGTCATGCGCTTTTCATTTTCGATCTCTTTCATACGCTCGATGCGCACCTCGCAGGCGAAAACCGCTGCCATGTTGGCAAACATGGAGCCGATGGGGTCATATACCCGGGTGGCGGCGATAAGGAACATCAGAAACGGGATCAGCGACAAGTCGCCGCGGCTCATGAGCAGCACCCCCGTGAGGACGGTGGTGGCGATACCCAGCTTTAGGAAGGACTGTGCCGCCGTGACCACGGAGCCTGTGAACAGCTCACCCCGGATGGTGTCCTGCTCCGCCTCGTCCAGCCTGCGGTTCAGGTCAGCGATATACCGCGCCTTCTGGTTGCACGCCTTGATCTCCGGCGCGCACTCCAGTGCCTCCTGCATGGCGTCGGTGGCCGCGCGGCGGGTGACGAGGCCCTTCTTTATATGCCGCTTTTCCATGCGCCGGGAGAGATAGACCATCAGCAGCGACGCGGGCACCACCCACAAAAGAGCCAGTGCCATCCGCCAGTCGTAAAGCAGCATGCCTGCGGAAATCAGCACCGTGGAGAGGAGTGCGCCGTGCATGGCGGGGTAAAAGTGGGAGAATGCCTTTTCCAGCGTCTCCGTATCCCCCATGATGGTGGTGGTCAGGTCGGTCAGGTCACGGTTTCCGAAGAAGGACAGCGGGAGCTGGCGCAGCACCTCCGCCAGCCGGATGCGGCGGTTGGCACTCTCCCGGTAGGTGGCTTCGTATAGGGCTTTGTACTGGATCAGAAAGGTCACAAAGAGCGCGGCGAGGGCAAGGACGCCTGCCACCAGAAAGCGCGTAAGCCCCGCCCTTGGGTCGGCGCCGTTTGTCAGTGCCTCTACGATGCCGGAGAGCGCCGTGGCCATCACGCCCACCGGCAGCATTTTGCTGATATTGACCAGTACGGACCAGAACACGGCGGCCACATAGTCTTTTGCGCCCTTCTCCGTCATGGCGTATTTTTTGCTGATGCGTTCGATCATGCGGCACCTCCTACCTTCCACTGCGCGGCCTTTTGGTATTCCTCCCACATAGCGGCGTATACGCCGCCCTTTTCGAGCAGCTCGTCGTGCTTTCCTTCCTCGGCGATCTCGCCGTCCCGGACGACGAGGATGCGATCCATGTTCCGCACCGTGGACAGGCGGTGGGCGATCATCAGCACGGTCTTGCCCTTCATCAGCGCCTCGAAGGCCTTTTGTATCTTCGCCTCGTTCTCGGGGTCTGCAAAGGAGCTGGCCTCATCCAGCACCACGATGGGCGCGTCCTTTAAGATCGCCCGGGCCAGTGCGATTCGCTGCATCTCGCCGCCGGAGAGGTACACGCCCTTGGCGCCGATCACGGCGTCCAGCCCGCCCGGCGTCTTTTCCAGAATATCACTGCACTGGGCAAGCTGCGCCGCCCGTAATATCTCCGCCTCCCTGGCGTCCGGCCGGGCGGCGCGGATATTGTCGCGGATGCTCTTCTTAAACAGCCTCACCTCCTGAAAGACGAAGGAGATCTGCTCCATCAGCTCCGCGGTGGGGATGCTGCACACATCTCGTCCGCCCAGGAGCACCGCCCCTGCCTGCACGTCGAAAAAGCGCGGGATCAGCCGGGCGATGGTGGTCTTGCCGCCGCCGGAGGGGCCCACCAACGCCCACGCCTCTCCCTGCGGCAGATGGAAGCTCACATTCGTCAGCGCGGACCTGTCCGCGCCGTCATAGGAAAAGGTGACATTCTCAAAGGAAATGCTGCTGTCCGCGGGCTTGCTTCCGCTGTCCGCCGCAGGCTCGGGAAGGGGGGACTCCCGGAGTATCGCATCCAGCTTGTTCACCGCCTCGGCGGCCTCCATCTGCGCGTTGGCCGCATACATCAGCCGTTCCATCATAAAGGCAAGCTGGGGCGCGAAGAAGATGTAAAACACCAGATCGGCCAGCACCGCCCAGCCGTCTGCCGCGCCGCCGATGAGAACCATTCCCAAGGGCATGAGAAACAGGAACATGGCGTTCAGCACCACCGTAAGCAGCGTGTAGGGCATACGGCACATCATGGCGTAGCCGCTGGCAAGGTCGCGGTAGCTGAGGATGGCAGCATGAAAGCTCTTGAAGGAGTAAACTGTCTGCTGGAATACCTTCACCACCGGGATACCCCGGACATACTCCGTGGCCTCGGCGGAAATACGCTCTCCGGCACGCTGGTATTCCTCAAAGAACTTCATGCTGGTGCCCGTCATCATGGTCATCAGGCAGACAAGCGCGATGAGCATGGGGATCAGGCAGGCAAGCCCCATGCGCCAGTCAAAGACGAAGAGCAGTCCCACCGCCAGTATCGGCGTTACGATCCCGCCCACCGCGTCGGGGATGGTGTGGGCAAGGAGCGTTTCTGTCAGCGCCGCGTTGTCATCGATCTGCTTGCGCAGCCGCCCCGTAAGGTTGGCGTTAAAGTACCCCAGCGGCAGGTCAATGAGATGGGCGGCCGCCGCCTTTCGCATATTCGTCGCCACCCGGAAGGCCGCAAGGTGCGTGCACATGAGGCCGGCGAAATAGATCGCCGCGCTCAGAAGCGCCGCCGCCAGCGCATACCAGCCGTAGCGGGCAAGCCCCGCCGGAACGCCGCCTCCCGGCGTTAAAATGCCTCTGGCTGCGTACCAGACAAAGACGAACGGGAAAATGCCGACCGCCGCCGAAACGCCGGACAGCCCGCAGCCCAAGACGGACAGCCACTTATGCCCTCCGGCATATGCCAGCAGCCTGCCCAGCACCGGCGGCTGCTTTTCTTTTTTCTGTTTGCTCATATTCCGTGTTCCTTTCTCAAAATATATAGGTTTGTTGGAGGATGCGCCGCATCGGTTAGAGGCGGCTAACCGATGGTTATTTTTTAAGGCTCATTCGAGCCTTAAAAGTCCGCTCCAGCCGGAGTGGAAGAATACAGCCAGTTCATCGATGTATTTCATGGCTTCCTCTCTCGGCATATCGTGGACGATGGTTTCACACACCGCCGTAAAGTAAGCTCTTGTGATCATGTGATGAAGCTGACGGGTCATGCTCCCGGAGAGCATACCGTTTTTTCTGAGGAGAGCGTAGTATTCTTCGGATCGATCGACCTCCAGATCCACCAGCACCTCGATGAAATCCGCGTAGCCCGTTCCCTCCGCCCGGCAGAGGATCAGCTTGAATTCGTCGAAATGGTCGTACATAAACGTGACAAACTCATGCAGGTGTTGGGTGGAAAGCTCCAGACTGTCTTTTGTTCTTCCCTCCGGGATGAGGTCAAAATAATCATCCTGTGCCGCCTTGAAGCGGGTGAGCAGCTCGCTTGCGGTCTCGCCCACAAGGTCTTCAAACAGAGCGGTCTTATCCGGGTAGTAGCCGTAGAATGCACCCTTCGTGAAGCCTGCCTCCGCGACAATTTGGTTCAGAGATGCGTCCTTGAAGCCTTTTTCCAGAAATTCTTTTTTCCCAACTTCGAGGATCCTCCTCTGGGTTTCCGTTCGTTCCATCTCCTACGCCTCCTGATATACCAGCAGTACATACCGCTGGTATATTATACCCGTGTAGATTTGGTTTGTCAATGGGAGTGACACATTTTATACTATCCCAGCGCCACATCCAGCGTCATCATGACGCTAAAGCCCACGGCAAAGAAAATCGTGCCGATGTTAGAGTGCTTTCCCTGAGACATCTCCGGGATCAGCTCCTCTACTACCACATAGAGCATGGCGCCCGCCGCAAAGCTCAGAAAATACGGCAGCGCCGGGATCACCAGCTGCGCCGCAAGAAGCGTCAGCACCGCGCCGATGGGCTCCACCACGCCGGAGAGCACGCCGCCGAGAAATGCCTTACCCTTGCTCTCACCCTCCGCCCGGAGCGGCATAGAGATGATCGCGCCCTCGGGGAAGTTCTGAATGGCGATGCCAAGGGACAGGACAAGCGCGCTTGCCGCCGTGATCTGCGCGTTCCCCGCGAGGAAGCCCGCATACATGACGCCTACCGCCATTCCCTCCGGGATGTTATGTAGGGTCACTGCCAACACCATCATCGTGGTGCGGCCCAGCCTGCTTTTCGGCCCCTCCGCCTGATTGCTTCCTACATGAAGGTGGGGAATCAGATGGTCGAGCAAAAGCAAAAACAGCACGCCGACCCAGAAGCCGATAAAGGCAGGGAGGAAGGACAGCTTGCCCATGCCCTCCGACTGCTCGATGGCGGGGATCAGCAGGCTCCAGATGGACGCCGCCACCATCACCCCGGCGGCAAAGCCCGTAAGGGCGCGCTGCACCGAAACACCGAGTGATTTTTTCATAAAGAACACGCAGGCCGAGCCCAGTGCTGTTCCCAAGAAAGGGATCATGATTCCAAGAAAGGTTTCCATTTGTCTCACCGCCTGAAGAATTATTTGTTTCTCCTGAATCCCGCCTCGTCCCGGTATTCGGGATGTTCCTTTAAGTATGGGTCTTTATCGCCGCAGATGGTATAATCGCATCGGCAGCCATCCACGCAGGTAGTCGTCCGCACCAGCCTTGCGTGGAGCAGCTCCATGGACGCATAGTCCACATTGCACAGGGCGGGCATGATATCCGTAAGGCCGTGGCGAATAGCGAATTCCGCTGCCGGACACGATGTAAACTCATAATAAATGGGCTTAGCGTTTTCATAAGGCGCAACTGTCATCTCGTAATCGTGCCATTTGTCGCAGCCGCGTTTCGCCCGTACAAACGCCCTGTACATCAGCTTCCTCCAGAGCGGCTTGTTGCAGTCCACAAATTTCAGCTTGCGGAAAGTCGGAAGAATCAGATTTTCCTCCATCTCTTCGATTTCACAGAACGAAGTAACTGCTTTGCAGACCACATAATAGCTCATGATGGCGATGCAGTCGTAGGTGCCGCCTACGCCGTTGTGGAAGTTCCGTTTGTCGCCCAAATCGGTGCGCCAGTCGGAGAGAAATTCCGCATACTGCCGCTGTACCTGTTCCCATATCGTCTCCCGCTCCGCTTCCGGATAGTGCAGGGCGATTTTTGCCCGTATCTCTTTCTTGCAGGGCTTGGAATACAGCACGTGGCAACTGCGGTCGAATAGGAGTTTCTTGTCCTTCACCTGTCTGCTTTCCCTCATTTCCGTGCCGTGATGCAGAGCCAGTGTTTCTTTTTGTGTATCTGCACCTCGTGAAAACCCTCCTGCTCCAGATACGCCTTTAGTTCGGCGTCCTTATAGATGGTCATGCCGCCGATGATCTCCGTCCACTTTTCGTCCTTGTTCGAGTCGCCATTGCTTTCGTTGCAGATGAGAAATGTCCCGCCGACCTTCAGCACCCGATAGACCTCCCGGAAGCACCGGGGCAGATCAGGCCAGAAATAGAGGGTTTCAAAGGCTGTAATGGTGTCAAACCAGTCGTCCGCAAACATCATATCCGCCACACTGCCTTGCAACACGGCGCAGCGACCCTCCGCGATGGCGGCCCCGTTGACCTTTTTCGACTTCTCCACGCTGACGGGCGAATAGTCGATGCCCTTCACGATGCCCTGCGGGTATTTTTTCAGAAGTCTCTTGATGTTCGCACCGCCGCCGCAGCCGCAGTCCAGCACCTTGGCGTCCGGCGCGGCATTCAGAAATTGAAGCCCCCACCGGGCCACGGCGCTGTGCCCGACATTCATCATGGCGACCATAATTTTCCCGCCAAAGCCTTCGGGCTTGCGGGTGTTTTCAAAGAATGACATATCACACCTCCATTTTTACACACTCGGCATAGGTCAGCGGGAACGAGGCTTTCAGAACAACGCTTTTCCGTACTGCCCAGCCGTTCTGCTCCAGGAATTTTAGGTATTCCTCGCTCGTCCACTTACTGTGGAGAGGGAAGCCCGCCAGCTTCATGAAAAATGCCCTGACCTTGCCGGAAAACGAGTTCCCCGCATGGGTGAAGGTCGGCGCGATGAGCACGCCGTCGTCCTTCAGTACCCGGCGAATCTCGGCAAGGGCCTTCTCCGGCTGCGGCACGATGTGCAGCGCGTTGGACACGATCACCACATCGAAGGACTCCTCCGCATAGGGCAGGCGGAACATGTCCTGCACGGAAAAATGCAGCTTCGCAGATTGATTATCCCGCTTTGCTTCAAGAATCATCTCCGCAGAGGCGTCCGTCGCCTCGATGTGTGCCGCCGCGTTCACGATGTGCTTTGCGATTAGCCCCGTGCCGGTTGCCAGCTCCAGCACCGTCTTGGCTTTCACGACCGGCCGGATCAGCGCATACATCTCCTCATATGCCGCCCGATCCTTTCGCATAAAGCGGTCGTACCGACCGGCATTTTTGTCCCAGAAGGTCTTTCGTTCTTTCATAGCCGTTGCCCTTA
>OWIP01002029.1_pt1 | contig 11456 bp, 9 predicted proteins | sample 1732581 | NCBI WGS metagenome assembly OWIP01 (sample SAMN05065731, study PRJEB22554) | human gut metagenome | biome: ENVO:2100002; feature: ENVO:00000062; material: ENVO:00002003 | host: Homo sapiens | place: USA
GAGATAGGCTCCGGTCTCGTGGGCTCGGAGATGTGTATAAGAGACAGATCATGGATGAAAGAAAGCGTCTTTACAAGTCCCGCAACAACAAGATGATCTGCGGCGTCTGCGCAGGCATCGCAGACTACTTCAACATTGACCCGTCGATCGTGCGCGTGCTCTGGGCGGTCCTCGCTCTGGCCGCCGGTACCGGCGTGCTCGCCTATATTGCCTGCGCGATCATCCTGCCCGAGGGCGACACCGAGGTCTGACCGCTTGACAATCCGCGCAAAAAAGATATACTAAATCCTGTTTGCCGCGCGAAACGGCAGAAAAAGATGTAAAACGCGAAGGGAGCTTCCTTTTATGGCGACTTATCCGATGCATGTCGCGGGTCTTGACCGCGACTTTCCCATCTGCAAGGTAACGGACGATCTTTATATCGGTGCTTTCATCATGTTCGGCGACGCGGAGCTGACCGTGCGCTGCGCAGAAGAGCTCTTGAAGCTCGCCGAGGGCATCGACTACGATTACCTCTTCACCGCTGAGGCAAAGTCCATCCCCCTCATCCACGAGATGGCGCGCCAGAGCGGCGCGAAAAAGTATTTTATCGCGCGCAAGGGCCCCAAGGTCTACATGCCCGATCCCATTTCCGTGGAGGACAAGTCCATCACCACCGTCGCCCAGCAGAAGCTTTTCCTCGGCTCTGACGACGCGGGCCTCATCCGCGGCAAGAAGATTTTGCTCGTCGACGATGTCATCTCCACTGGCGGCTCGCTCAAGGCGATGGAAGCACTCGTCGAAAAGGCGGGCGGCACCGTTACGGGCCGCATGGCCGTTCTCGCCGAGGGCGGCGCAGCCGACCGCAAGGACATCCTGTTCCTTGAAAAGCTGCCCGTCTTCAACGCCGACGGCAGCGTGAAGTAAAAAGATTCAATCACAGAAGCGCAAAGCGCCTTTCAAAGAGCTTTCTTTGAAAGGCGCTTTCTCTGTTATTCGGTGATCTCCTCGCAGACCGTCGGCGATGTGGGCCTTGCTTCGGCCTCCGGCGCTGTTCTTAGTCCGCTCAAACCGCGGCGGCAGAGCACGCAGCCCGCCGCGCATACGGCGGCCATGACGGCAAGGAACTGCCACTTCTCCGCAAAACCGCCCAAAAGCCCCAGCGGGTCGTTCATTGCGTTGAACGCGGCGTGCGCGGCGATCGTGGGCAGGATGCTCCCCGTGCGATAGCGAATATAGCCGAAAAGCAGGCCCATGAGAAACGCGTAGCCGATCTGCACCGGCGTTCCGTGGATGAATCCAAAGAGTACCGCTTGCAGTACAATTGCGATCCACACCGGCATGGCCCGTTCCAGCCGCGACTGGATGACGCCGCGGAACACGAGCTCCTCCGCAAGCGGCGCGCCGGCCACCACGGCAAGCGCCGGGATCAGCCCCGTCTCTGTGCTCAGGCGCATGGCTTTTCCATATTCCTCCATCCAGCTTTCCGGCAGCAGGGCAAGCACCAGACTGACCAGCACATAGAGGCCGACCGCGCCGAAGGCGCAGAAGCCCACCGTCCAGCCCGAGCAGTGACGAAGGCCCGCCGCCTCGGATAGCGGCTTTTTCCGCAGCAGGAACCACAGCAGCAGTACCGCGGCGATGATCAGACACGATAGCAGCGTGAGCGCCGACAGGCCGTCAAGAAGCCGCTCTGCCACCGCCTGCGCCCCCTGTGCAAGGTCCGCTCCCCTATTGATCGCCGCATCGGCAGCGATACCGATCCCATAGACAAAGGGCAGCAAAACCTGCACCGCCACGAAAAAGAGCTGATACAAAGCGGATCTCCCCAGCGCAGCCAAAACGCCCTTTGCGGAATAGGAATGCTCGGTTTTCATATCTTCCCCCTCCTTGTCCGGTCCTAAAATTGCCGCAGCCTCCATTTTGTGTGCGGGCCACTTCAAGCAAGCCCGGCGCAGTGAATGCCAGCGCGTTTTATTCGTCTTTTAGTTGAAAATATTCATTTATCTCTATACCGTTTGTTTAATTATACTGTATTATCAGATGCTTGTAAACAGCATTTTGTGAAAAGCAATCTTTCGGCAACGGCCTGTATTTGTCCGGTCCATCATACAGTTTATGATACAGTGAACTTCTGCATTCTTCTCACTTTTCGTCAGTTTTACTAAAAATATTTTAGCTTTTTCTGCTGGACAAGTGCAAAAGAACGTAGTATCCTATAAAAAATAAACGAGGAAGATGGATGATTCATCCGATAAACTGGTCAAACACAACAAAGCAAGGAGGAAAACGCATGGCATACCGGGAAAGCTACGCAGGAAAGATCAACCGCAAGCTGAACAAGAAGCTCCACGTCGTCGAGGTGGCCTCGGGACGGCAGAAGGCCGACCTCGTGCTCAAGAACGCGACGTATGTGAACGTCTTCTGCAACGAGCTCAGCCATGGCGACATCGCCGTGGCCGAAGGGCTGATCGCAGGCATGGGCGAGCATTACGAGGGCGCGGTCGAGGTCGACATGGGCGGCAAGCTCGTGCTGCCCGGTTTTGTCGACGCGCACATCCACTTAGAGAGCGCGCTCGTTTCCCCCAAGGAATTTGCCAACGCCGTCATTCCGCACGGCACCACGACCGTCATCACCGACCCGCACGAGATCGCCAATGTCATGGGCACCGACGGCATCGAGTATATGCTGCAGGCGACGGAAGATCTGCCCGTTGACGTGCGCTTCATGCTCCCCTCCTGCGTGCCCGCAACGCCGCTCGACGAATCCGGCGCGGTGCTCGATTACCGCGCGATCGACTCGTTCTACGAGCACAACCGCGTCGAGGGTCTGGCCGAAATGATGAACTATGTCGGCGTGGCGAACGCCGACGAGCAGGTGCTCGAAAAGATCGTCGCCGCGCAGGCGCACCACAAAAAAATCGACGGCCACGCCCCCGGCCTTTCGGGCAACGACCTGAACGCCTACATCGCCGCCGGCGTCTATTCCGACCACGAGTGCAGCACCGTGGAGGATGCCATCGCCAAGCTCGAGCGCGGACAGTACATCATGATCCGCGAGGGCACGGCCGCGCGCAACCTCGACGCGCTGCTCCCGCTGCTCACACCGCAGTATTACACCTACTGCATGTTCTGCACGGACGACAAGCACCCGAACGACCTTCTCGAAAAGGGCCACATCGACTACATCGTGCGCCGTGCCATCAAAGCGGGCGTCGACCCGATCATCGCCGTCAAATGCGCGAGCCACCACGCCGCGCGCTACTTCCTGCTCAACAACCGCGGCGCAATCGCACCGGGCTTTCTTGCGGACTTTGTCGTGATCGACAATTTCGACGACTTCAACATCCTTGAGGTCTACAAGAAGGGTAAGCTGATGTTCGACGGCAAGACCGTCACGCCGTTTGAAGCGCCCGAGATCGATCCGCACCTCGTCAAGCGCTCGCACGAGACGTTCCACGTTGCGCACCTTGAGGCCACGGACTTTATCGAGTCCCGCCCGCGCGCGGTGCTCGGCATGGTGCCCGGCGAGATCGTCACGACCGATGCGGGCTACGCCGAAAAGATCAGCGTTGAGGACGACATCTTGAAAATTGCCGTCATCGAGCGCCACAAGAACACGCACCACATCGGCATCGGCTACATCAAGGGCTACGGCCTCAAGTCCGGCGCGGTGGCGACATCCATCTCGCACGACAGCCACAACATCATCGTCGTCGGCGCGAACGAGGAGGACATGGCCGCGGCGGTCAACCGCGTCGTCGAGCTCGGCGGCGGCATCGTCGTGATGGACGACGGCAAGGTGCTCGGCGAGCTCCAGCTCCAGATTGCAGGCATCATGAGCGAAGCGCCGCTTATCGAGGTCAACGAGGCGCTCGAAAACGCCAAGGAGCAGGCCTTCAAGCTCGGCGTCTCGCGCGGGGTCGACCCGTTTATGACGCTTTCGTTCATGGCGCTGACCGTCATTCCAACGCTGCGCCTCACGACGCGCGGCGTGTTCGACGTCATCAATCAGCGCTACGTGTGATCTTACATTGTGAAAGGCTCCGGCGCAGTGCGCCGGAGCCTTTTTTCGAAAAGTTTTGCTTGCAAATGCTCCCTGCATCGCATATAATAATTGTTGCACCTGCCGGTGTGATGGAATTGGTAGACGTAGCGGACTCAAAATCCGCCGCTGGCGACAGCGTACCGGTTCGAGTCCGGTCACCGGCACCAAGAGCAGAGGACCTGCGGCGCAGGTCCTCTGCTCTTTTCTTTGAACGGGCAAAAGAAAATCCGGATATTAAAATTGTGGTCGTTTGGCCGGGGCAGTACCGGAGTGAGGCTTTCCTCTGCGATTCCACTGTTGCACTTGAGAAGATCCGATAAGCAGCATTGTATTCCTCGGAAAATCTACAATGCTGTGCGAGCCAGTCTGTCATCGCCTTTCAGGCCGCAACCAAAGTAAGAAAAAACACGCCTGCCAAGCAGACGTGCTTTTCGTTTTGTGTCAGGGGTTTTGGCTTTTCAGCGTCTTCCGCCGAAGCCGCCTCCGCGGCCACCGCCAAATCCGCCGCTGCGACCTCCACCGAAGCCACCGCCGCGGCTGCCGCCGAAGCTGCCGCCTCCGCCGAAACCGCCCCCGCGGCTGCTGCCGCCGAAGCCACCGAAGTTTCCGCTGCCAAAGCTGCCGCCGCGGCCGCTGCTGCCAAATCCGCCAAAGCTGCTACCCGAGGAACCGGAAGGCCGTCTCGGCTGCTGGGGCGGGCGGCGATTACCGCCGGAGGAGCCGCCGCTGCGCGGCGGTCTGGGTCCGCCCTGTGGAGGACGGGGGCCGCCCGAACGGGGCGGACGCGGGCCGCGCGGAGGACGGCGTCCCCAGAAGATGGGGTAATACATCACCGTCGGCACGCCCATGCCGGGCATCATGTAGCGGCGGCGATAGCGGCGATAACGCATGCCGTCAAGCATGATCCAGAGGACAAAGAATATGATGAGGATCATGATGAACATCACACCGTTGGCCGCCTCGTCCAGCGCCGCCTCGCTCTGCTGATACTGCTGGCTCAGCTCCACATGGAGCGCGGCGCAAAGCGAGCGCACCGCGGCGTCATAATCGCCCTTCTGCACGTTATCCGCCATGCAGGAGGCAACAAAGCTCTGCGAAAGGCCGCTGAGCAGATCATAGAAATCGCCGCTCGCGACCAGATAATAGTCCTGCTGCTGTTTGGCGATGACAAGAATGGCGTCATTTGAGCCAAGCTGCATCGTGTCCGCATAGTCATACGCCGTATTCTCGAGATTATCCGACGACTGCACCGTGACGACGGCCATGATGCTGCCAAACATCTTGTCCCAGTTGGCGTTGTAGAGGCCGATAGCCTCCTCAGTCTTGTCGGAAAGAACACCGGCATCATCGCGCACATACTGCGTAAAGGCCGCCGTGGAAAGCGAGGGATCGAGCTTTTCCCCGCCCTCCGGCGTAGAGACGGCGGGTGCCTTATGAAGGCCCCACGCACTGGATGCGACGATCGCCAGAATCAGCACGACGATGGCGACGCCGCGTTTTTGAAAGAATTTCATATGCTTCTCCTATCCGGAGCGTCTCAGCTTCTCAGCTCCATGAGCTTCTGCTTCAGCTCACCTTCGATGCGGCCGAGCTCGACCTCCGCTTCCTTGCGCTTCTGCGCTCCCTCGCGCTGGATGTTCACGACCTCGTCGAGCGTGGAGACGAGCTGCTCGTTCGTGTGCTGCAGCGTCTCGATATCGACGATGCTGCGCTCGGCTTCCTTTGCCGTGGCAATGGTGCCCATCATGAGCATGTCGGCGTTCTTCTTGAGAAGCTCGTTCGTCGTCTGCGCCACGGCGCTCTGCGCGGCCGTAGCCTGACGGCTGTGCTCCATGCCGAGCGCGAGCACCATCTGGCTCTTCCAGAGGGGGATGGTGTTGACGAGCGAGGACTGGATCTTTTCGACCATCAGCGTGTCGTTGTTCTGGAGAAGTCTCGTCTGCGGGCCCATCTGGAGCGACACCATGCGCGTGAGCTCCAGGTCATGCAGCTTCTTTTCAAAGCGCTCGTACTTCTGCGCGTAGTCGTTGTAGGCCTGCGCATCCTCGGCAAGGCCGCTCGCCTCCGCCTTCTTGCGCAGCTCCTCGAGCTCGCCGGAGCGGACCTCGGCCAGGCGCTTTTTGCCCGCGATGATATACATGGTCAGTTCTTTGTAGTACTTGAGGTTCAGCTCATACATCTGGTCGAGCATCGCGATATCCTTCATCAGCGTGACCTGATGCTTTTCAAGCTCAGAAACAATGCGGTTCACGCTCGTCTCGGCCTTGCCGTACTGCGCGCGCATCAGCTCGAGCTTATCCTTCTGCTTGTGGAACAGGCCTGCGAAGCCCTTCTTCTCCTCCTGACCGAAGCCCTTGACCTCGACGACGAGGTTCGAGAGCGTCTCGCCCACCTCGCCCAGGTCCTTGTTGCGCACGGAGGACAGTGCATTTTCCGAGAATGTCGCAACGCTCTTCTGCGCGGCCACGCCATAGTTGAGCACAAGGTTCGTATCCGTAATGTCGATCTTCTTCACAAACTCGTCGACAGCAGCTCTCTCCTGCTCGGTGAGCATGCTCTCATCGACCTTGACAGGCTCGACTTCCTTTTTCTCCGCCTCGGGCGCCGTGGGCGCTTCGGGCGTGAGCGTCAGCTCAGGGACGGCCTCCTGCGCCGCTTCGGTGGGGTTCAGGGTCAGCTCGGGCATCATGTTGTCGCTCATATCATTTCTCCTCCGTATTTTGGCTTTGAGTTTGTTCTTTTTCGTGCTTTTTGATGCGCTGGATGCGGCGCAGGCACAGCAGCGTGGCCAACGCCCAGATCAGCGCGGAATAGTAAAGCGTATCCCTGTGCAGATGCAGCGCGCCGATGATGCTTGCCACACACATGATGGCAAAGATTGCACAGAAGATCGGGTCGAGCCACACGCCTTTCAGCCGTTTCAATATCCACGCATTGACTTTGGCGTTGAACGCCATCACTTTCTTTCGCATCGCTTACTCCTTTATAGCTCGAGCTTGATATCGTCCTGCCCGGCGGCAGCCGTGCCGGACTCGGCATGCAGCTCGCCAGTATCCTCGCTCAGGCCCTCGCGCTTCATCATGTTTTCAAGCACCGTGATATCGGCGGAAATATCCATCGCCTCGCTGCCGAAGAGCATGTCGAGCTGCTTTTCAAAAGCCGTAACAATCGTGCCCATCATACTCTCCACGCGCTGCATGGTCGCGTCGATGTTCTCGCCGCTCACGCCCTGCGCGCCCATACGGTCATAGGCGTTCAAGAGCTTAAGGGTCGTGGGCAGGTAGTAGTCCATGAACTTGCGGATCTGCGGCAGCTTCGACGGGTCGGATTTGACCTGCGCGAAAATTTTCGCGCTCAGGTCCTCGAGCCGGTCGATGTCGGCGGAGATCTTCTCATCCTTGATGGACGTGTTGAGCCGCTTCATCTCGGAGATGGCAAGATTGCCGTCCTTGATCATCTTGTCGAGCTCCGGATTCCCGGTGGTCTCCTCCTTTTTCGGCGGGTCAGGAACTGTGACCTCCACCGTGCCGCACACGGCGTTCATGATGAAATACACCACCGCCGATACGATGGCAATAAAGATGAACTGCGGCACGCGGTAAAGCGGGAACAGCAGCGCATAAATGACCCATGTTCCCGCCGCGGCGTAATAGGGTACGGTGGATCTGCGTTTGACAGTTGCCAAGACGATCCCCTCCTGTTTTCATAAATATTTTGACTGATATATGATATCACATCGCATCAGCGCGGTCAAGCAAAGCAAGCGCTTGAAACATTGCAATATCGCACTTTTTACAAAAGAAGGCGGCGTCCGGTCCAGGACGCCGCCTTCTTGCAAAATACTGCGTTTTTCTTATTCGTTTCGGATGGCTTCGAGCGCCGAGATCTTGACCGCCTTGTTCGCGGGCTGATAGCCGGACACCAGTCCGACCAGCACCGAGAACACCAGCGCAAAAATCACGAGCTCCGGCTTGATGACGGACGTGCGCACCACGCCTTCGCCGCCGATGAGCGCCTGCTTGATAAGCTCCCACGTGACGCCCCCGCCGCCGAACGCGCCGAACGAGAACAGATTGATGATGACGGATATGATGAAGCTGAAAATAAGCCCCAAAATGCCGCCGAGAAGGCCGATGCTGCCCGCCTCCATGAGGAACATCGCGCGGATATCGCGCACATAGCAGCCGAGCGCCTTCATAATGCCGATCTCCTTCGTGCGCTCGGAGATGGACATGATCATCGTGTTCGTGATGCCGATGGCCGCGACCAGAAGCGAGATCGCACCGAGGCCGCCGAGCATCAGTTCGATCTGGCGGGTCTGCTTGTTGAGCTCGTCGCGCATGCTCTGCATAGAATACGTACTGTAGCCCAAGTCCTTGATGGACTGCTCCACATCCGACACGGCGTCGAGGCTCTCAGCCTTGACGTTGATGCTTGAATACTCGAACTTCGTGTCGGTCTTGCCGGTCAGGTCCTGAATAAGAGCTTTGAGCGCATTGATGTCCATCATCACGCCGTCGCTCGTCTCATAGCCCTTGCCTTGATCCTCCTTCATCACACCGACGACCTTGAGCTCAACCTCATAGGGGGTAGGTTCGGTGCCTGTACCGTCGTCATACGGTGTGAGTACCATGGTGATGCTCGTCTTGAGCGGGTCGAAAAACGGGTCGGGAACATTTTCGGTATCAATATTTCCGTTCTCATCCCAGACGTAACGGCTCACATAGTTTCGCCCGTCCGGCATCAGCGTATCGGTAAAGTTATAGGCAAAATACTGGCCCACGACCACCTCGTCGCTGTTTTCAGGATACCGCCCGTCCACCAGCTCAAAGCCCATGTCCTCAAGGGCGCTCGAGTCAATGCCGACAAAATTGACATAGTCGGCTGTGTAGCGGCCGTTGACGCCCGCTTTGAAGCCTACATTATATCCGTCGAGACTTGCCTTGGGCATGACGGCCTGCACGCCCGCGATCTCGTGGAAGCTCTCGACCGCCTTGTCGTCAAGCTTGCTCTCCGTCTGCGTGCCGGTGCTCTGGTTGTAGCCGCGGTAGACCTCGATGATGGAGAGGTCGCCCATATTTTTGAGCATCTGGTCGTACGACTCCTGCATGCCCGCGCCGATGGAGACCATCACGATGATGGACGTACAGCCGATGAACACGCCCAGCACCGTCAGGATCGTGCGTCCTTTGCGCCGTGACAGGCTGTCAAAGCACATTTTCAGGATGTCTGCGAATCTCATTTTTTCTGCTCCTCAGCACCCGTGGCCGCAGTCTCTTTGCTTTCAGCCGCCGCGGCTTCCGCTGCCTCCTGCTTCTCCTCGGCGAGCTCCTCTTCGTCCCACTTGTCCCACAGCGCCTGCTCGGCCTTCTGCTTGGCTTTCTTCTTGCGGATGCGCAGCACGATGAGAAGGACGATAAGCGCGGCGACTACCGCGATGATGACGTACTTCCACGGGAAGGTGTGCGCCGGCTCGGGGTCGATCATGCCGGGATCGTCCATACCGGGGTCGGTCGGCTCATAGGCCATGGCTTCGACCGTCGCTTCAAAGACGCGCTCTTTCGTGTTGCCGTTGGAGTCCTCGTAGGTGATGACGATCTTGACCTGATTCTCGCCCTCCAGCTGCGGGGTCACGGCAAAGGCGATGGTGCCGTTCTTGCCGCCGTCGATCGTGCCGACGCGCTGATAAGGCGTGGGGGAATCAATGTCACCGGAGATGGTCGCCTCAACGTTGTTGATGGCGCTCTTGCCCTTGTTGACATAGTCGATGGTCAGGCTCGTCTCCTCGCCGACGTAGCCGGTGTAGGAGGTCTTGGGCTCGCTGAGCTCAAAGCGGTCGGGCTGGTAGAGGGGCACGCTCAGCGACAGCGTGGCGTTTCCCGACTTTCTTGCGTTCTGGTCAACATATTCATAGGTCACGTCGATCTTGACGTCCTGCGCGCTGGCGCTGATGAGCTGCGCGGCCTTCATCGGCACGGTGACGGTCTTGCTGCCGCTCGCGGCGACAGATTCAAAGTAGAACGTGTTCGTCGAGCCGTTGAGCATCAGGTCCTGACCGCCGGTGACGGTGACCATGACGTTTTCGATCTTGATGGTCTTGCTGGTGTTCGTGAACGAGAAGCTCAGGTTCGTGCTTGAGCCCGCCGCAACGGACGAACCGCCGTAGTTGTACTTCGAGAGAATGACGATGGGCGTGGGGCTCGCAATGGTCTCCTCGTCCTTCGTATCCTTGGTAACGGTGGAGAGAACGTTCACGCTGCCGCTGGCGCTGCCGCCGGTGAGCTGCGTGCCGTTGTCATAGTAGAACGACAGGCTCGCGTCGATCGTCTGCATCTGGGACTCGATCTTGTCGGGCGCCTTGACCGTCACAGTGACGGCCGTGTCGCGGCCCGCGCGGATATCGTCGAGCATGTAGTCCTGGCTGCCCATGATGAGAAGCGATCCGGAGGATTTGAGCGTCAGGATAGGGTCGCGCATGGCGGTCGTGCCGGCGTTCTGGATGTAAACGGTGATGGTCTTCGTCTCGCCCGCGGCAATAGACGTGCTCGTGCCGTCGGAGTTGAAGACGGCGCGCGGCTCGGGAATCGTTTCCGGCGTCGGCTCGGGGGCGGGCGTCGGCTCGGTGTAGGGCACGCACTCGCGCACCGGAACGGTGTTGCCGTCCTGATAGCCGCCGCCGTTGCCTTCATAATAAATTGTAAAGGCAAGCTGCTTGCCGCTGTCGCCGGTGTAGGTCAGGCCGGTGAACGTAACGGTATATTCGCCGTTCTGTCCGCTTGCAACAGCGCTCGCCGTGCCGTCCTGAAAGCTGTCAAGGCCGCGCACGACGCGGATCGAATCGTTGCTGCCGTCCGTGCGGGATAAGTAGACCGTGATATCCACCGTATCGCCGGTGTAAATGCTGCTCCTGCTGGCCCGGTAGCCGGTGATCAGAAAGCTGGTTCCCGTCCGTGCCGTCGTGCCTTCGCCCGTCGCTTTGGCGACATTCACAGGCAGCAGCGCTGCGCACAGCACAAAGGCAAGGCAGAGCGAGAGCAGGGATCTTGAGATGCGTTTCATGTTCGATTTCCTCCGTTATTCGATATAAGGTGCGGCGTCGATCTCCGCCTTGACCTGATTTTCTACGTTGCTGACGATCCTGCCGTCGATGAGCGTGACGATGCGGTCGGCATACTCGGTCATCTCCGGATCGTGGGAGACGAGCACGATCGTCTGGTGGAAGCGCTTGGCAAAGCCGCGGATCATGTGCATGACCTCTTTCGTCGTCTTCGAGTCGAGGTTGCCGGTCGGTTCGTCGGCGAACACGACCTCGGGACGCGTGACGAACGCGCGTGCGATGCCCACGCGCTGCTGCTGTCCGCCGGACATCTGGTTCGGAAAGTGGTCCATGCGGTCCCTGTCTCTTCTACACATCTGACGCTGCCGACGA
>OWIP01002031.1_pt1 | contig 11441 bp, 9 predicted proteins | sample 1732581 | NCBI WGS metagenome assembly OWIP01 (sample SAMN05065731, study PRJEB22554) | human gut metagenome | biome: ENVO:2100002; feature: ENVO:00000062; material: ENVO:00002003 | host: Homo sapiens | place: USA
GCTCGGAGATGTGTATAAGAGACAGATCTGTAGGTTCCGACAGTTCTCTGATTGGGCTGTCGCATCTTTCCCGCGTTCACCGCAGACAACACGACTGTCGCTAGTCCAACGGCGGCAGCGGCGTATAATATTTATACCATAACCGTTGCAGCATATAAAAGAAATTGGTCTTTGGCACCACTGTCCCCAGCGGCTTGCGCGAAGAGGCAAAGTGCAGAATAGTTGCCGGCGCAAACACGTCCTCATAATTCTGCCAGTCTTCTCCGTAATACGCTGCCATCGTCGGCAAATCGACATGCTCAAAAAAGAAATTCATCGTATTGTCTTCAAACGGCAATACCGCAACATCTTCGCCGACCACAACGTTAAATGCGTCCTGGTCCATATAGGTGCGGAAATTGTTGTTGGTATAGTCTTCAAGCTTCGCCAACAGGTTGTCCTCGCGGATTTTCTTAAGGTTCATCAGCATCACGCCCGCATTGAAATAATAGCCGCGCTTTTCCAGATTAAGCTCCAAAACGTGCGCGTTTTCAAAGAACCAGGACGGATCTTTGACCGCCGCCAGATATTTGCCCTCAATATCAGTCCGGTACAGGCCGTTCAAATCATGCAAAACCAAAACGTCGGAATCCATATACAGGACTTTATCCAGCTGCGGCAGCGCCTCGGCAATATAATATTTCAGCAGCGATGTCTTTGAAACATGCGTATCCCTGATATAAAACAAATCAATTTCCTTCTGCGGCAAAACCGTAACCGTAACGCCGTTTCCTGCCAGCGCTTTCAACGCCGCCTCGTCGGAAGCCGAAACGTCCAGCGTCATAACATAAAAGTTGTACTTGCTGCCTGGGCATTTGGTTTGCTTTGCCGAATTAATCGCCACCCGCGTAAAATCCATATAATTGGCATCGGTAATCAGCGCCGCATCGACGGTTCCGTCCACGCCCTCGCAGTTTTGCGGCGTCAGCTGCAAATCAAAGTCATAGCTTTTTGCCGCCGGCTTGTCCTGCCCGAGCTGGGTTTCCGCCTGTGCCTCCAGCTGCTGGCGCTCCACCTCGCGGTCAATATACGATGCCCACAACAGCAGCCCGACCACGATAATCGCCATCACATCGGCAACTATCACCCATTTCATTCCTTTGTCTTTCATCATTCTCTCCCGTCTGGTATTCCGGCCGCCCGTCTCATAACGTCGCCGCCCGTATGTTTTCCCGCAGTTTAACCCGGGATATGTAAACATCAGGTTAACCGCCATGTTCGCCGACAGCAGTATTTTTTGTCAGCTCCTCCTGGATAATGCCTGCCAACGTCTCCCTGTCATACCGCACCTGCGGCATCATCAGAAAAATGTCTTTCTCTCCGATAAAACAATAGTCCGCAGCCGGATACGGCCGCATAATTTTCAAAGCATCAAGCTGCGCTTCTTTATCCAATCCAAAAGTTCTGGCAAATATCTCAGCATCCAAGCGCTTTCCCTTCATTATATTTTCCGGCGTTATTCCGTAAAATATTCCACCGCCAAGATACATTGCATCACCCCAAATGGGACTCTCTGGCTCCGATAAAAAAAAGCCGCTGGAGAACATCACACTAAAATACATTGGAGCTCTGAATAACTCCCTGTCACGCTCGCAAGTACGCAGAGAATACACAGTACTTATACCCGCAAATTTTTCTCTGCCGTACAGACCTCCCAAAGTTGCCAGCCTGTATTTCTTTCCCGGTTTCAAACGCGGCAGCAAATCTTGCTTTATCCTCTCAACATACAATTCATCCTGTCTGTTCCCCAACAGCCAGATTTTTTGTGCGTAAATGTCCGTTCGGATATAAACGCACATCATAACCGCCGCTGCCGCCAGCGCCAAATTGCGGCTGCCGTTGCCGCCGCAGGAAAATGCGATTGCAAACAAGACTGCCGTCAAATACGGAACTGAAAAAAAATGAATCCGAAACGTATCAAAAAAATCATGCGGCGTAATAAAAGCCAAAAAAAATGCCAGATAGACCGAAACAATCAGACATAACGCACCCCACAGAAATTTTCGCCGCCCCAGCGATGCAGCCAGTACCGCCACGGCCAGCAACAGAAAGCCGTACCCTGCAAGCGGCACTTCATATGGAAACACCGAATATAATATTTCCCACGGCTTATGCCATCGCTGCAAAAATTTTTCCGGCATGTCCCGTAAAGGAAGCGTCTGCACGTTATACATACCTAAAAAAATCAGATTCCGCCTCTTCATCTCCCAGATAACCGCCGCATAACAAAGCAGCGCCGCCATAACGCCCGCCCCCAGTTTCAAATAATGCCGGAAAATCGCTTTAACGCTCTTTTCCGCCCGCAGGATGTCCAGCCAGAATTTCCCTGCGCAAATCGTCAGTACCAACTCAAGCGCCGCCGTATATCCGCCCAGGCTGACAAACAGCGCCGACATGCCCGCCGCGGCATACCCTGCCGCTTTTTTCCCTTCGTCCGTAGTACCACTCCACGCCATCCTGTCCCGTTCACCCGACACAACATCCCCTGCCGCTTTTTTCCTCCCGTCCACAGCAGCACCTTTTTCCCTCTTATCCGCTGCGGCACATCCTGCCGCCCTTTTTCTTCCGCTCATCTCAGCATATCCTGTCCCCTTTTTCCCTTCTTCCATCGCCAAAACCGCCCGGTCAATCCAAATCACGCCCCAGACGCACAGAAAATGCCAGACGAATATGGACAGTATCTGGTGCACATAATATAATTGCGTCAGCACATATGGATTTAACACAATCAGCAAAGTAAACGGCAGTACATCGCGATATCTTTCCGACAGTCCGTACCATTCGGCCAGCCTGACCGCTGCCTGGGCAAAAAAGGCAAAACCCAGCAAGACGTTAAAAGCCGGCAGAATATGCCCGCCGGTCAACAGCCATGACGGCAGAAACTGGGTAAACCGTCCTTCAAAAACCCCAGCTTCAAGCGGTACACCGTAACGCATAAAACGAAAATCGTGATTCCCCAGAAAAAAACTGCTCCAATAAGTCAGAAAAACTGCTGCCAAAATAAGCCAGACAACGCCCGCGCATTTCAGCTCAAAAGCGCAAATCCCCCCGTGCCCCTTCTGTGATGACATATAACGTTCGATTATAGTCATCAGTTTTATTGTTTATTAACCTATTGTGTTTACACTAAAAGCCCTAAAAACAGATTGTAGAAAAAAAAGGAACCATTTTTTTCAGCACCCCGTGCCGCAGTTCCCCCCTGCCCTGTCATCTTCGCACAAAAAAGGCGGTTCTCCATGGAACCGCCTTTCATTTCATCATCGCTGCAAGCTAGATCTCGAAGTCCGTAACCCCTTCGTATGCCAGTTCATACAGTTTGCGGATTTCCTTAATCAGCGGATAACGCGGGTTGGAACCGGTACACTGGTCGTCAAACGCCAGCGTCGGCAGCGTTTCCATCGCTTTTTTGAAATCTTCGTCGGTATACTCGCCGCGAATGGCAAACCACTCCCGGATAGAGCCCGGAATGCCGATTTTCGTCTTCAGCTCTTTAATCGCCTCAACCAGCGCGTTGACTTTCTCGTCGTCGGTCTTGCCCTTAAAGCCCATCGCCGCCGCAAATTCGGCATACGCCGCTTTGGCATGCGGGAACTTATACTGCGGAAAAGCGCACTGTTTCGCCGGCTTGTCCGTTGCGTTAAAGCGGATAACCTGGCAAATCAGCAAAGCATTCGCTACGCCGTGCGGAATATTGAAGTGCGAACCGAGTTTATGCGCCATAGAGTGGCAGACGCCCAAAAACGCATTCGCAAACGCCATACCGGCCAGCGTCGCCGCCGTATGAACTTTCTCGCGGGCATAAGAGTCTGCTGTCGCATAAGAGGACGGCAGATAGTCAAACACCAGTTTGCCGGCTTCCAGCGACAGGCCGCGCGTATATTCGGTCGCCATTGAGGAAACGTACGATTCCAGCGCATGGGTCAGGATGTCGATACCCGAAGCCGAACACAATCCCTTCGGCATTGTCTGTACCAAATCCGAGTCGATAATCGCCATCGACGGAGTCAGCGCATAATCCGCTACCGCGTACTTAACGCCCTCATGGTCATCGGTAATAATGGAGAACGGCGTTACTTCCGAACCCGTGCCCGACGTGGTCGGGATAGCGACCATCACGGCCTTTTCGCCCAGCTGCGGAAATTCAAAAATACGTTTGCGGATATCCATAAAGCGCATCGCCAGATCTTCAAATTTCAATTCAGGATGTTCGTACATCAGCCACATAATCTTGCCTGCGTCAATCGGCGAACCGCCGCCCAGCGCAATGATAACGTCCGGCTCAAACGAACGGAGCGTACCGATAGCCATATTGACCGTCGTCAGATCCGGATCCGGATGCACGTCAGAGAATATTTTGTACGCAACGCCGATTTCGTCCAGAACATCGGTAACTTTCTTGGTATAGCCCAAATCAAACAGCGGCTTGTCGGTAACGATAAACGCGCGTTTTTTGCCTTTCAGTTCCTTAAGAGCAAACGACAGCGAACCCGGCTTAAAGTAAACTTTCGGAGGAATTCTGAACCACAACATATTTTCTTCGCGTTTCGCTACGTTTTTGATATTCATCAGATGTTTTACTCCTACGTTTTCGCTGACCGAGTTGCCGCCCCAGGAGCCGCAGCCCAAAGTCAGAGAAGGTTCAAGCCTAAAGTTGTAAATGTCGCCGATAGCGCCCTGCGACGACGGGCAGTTAATCATCACGCGCCCCGTAATCATCAGGTGGCCGAAATATTTAATCCTGTCGTCGTTCTGCGGATTGGTATAAAGCACCGAAGTGTGCCCCTTGCCGCCGTGCGATACCAGAGCCTTCGCCAAATCTGCGCCGCTCTTGAAATCGTCGGCCTTATACATTGCCAAAACCGGCGACAGCTTTTCGGCTGAGAACGGTTCTTCCGCACCGACTTTCGTACACTCGGCAATCAAAACTTTCGTTTCTTCCGGCACCGAAATTTTCGCCATTTCCGCAATCTTGTATGCCGGCTGTCCGACGATTGCCGCGTTCAGATGCCCGTCAATCATAATCACTTTGGCGAGCTTTTCCTTTTCTTTCGGCGTCAGGATATACGCGCCGCGTTTGACAAATTCCGCCTTAACCGCGTCATACACGTCTTTAACTGCCGTAACCGACTGTTCCGATGCGCAAATCATACCATTGTCAAAAGTCTTGGACATCAAAATTGAAGAAACCGCCATCTGAATGTCTGCCGTTTCGTCAATCAATGCCGGCGTATTGCCTGCACCGACGCCCAGCGCCGGTTTGCCGGAACTGTAAGCGGACTTGACCATGCCCGGGCCGCCGGTCGCCAGAATAATGTCAATCTGCGGATGCTGCATCAGATACTGGGTCTGGAAAATTGTCGGATTCTCAATCCAGCCGATAATGTCTTCCGGCGCGCCTGCCTTAACCGCCTCTTCCAAAATAATGCGCGCGGTTTCTACCGTGCACTTCTTGGCACGCGGATGCGGCGAAAAGATAATGCCGTTGCGGGTCTTGAGCGCAATCAGCGACTTGAAAATGGCGGTAGAAGTCGGATTCGTCGTCGGAATAACGCCGGCAATCACGCCCAGCGGCTCCGCAATCTTAATCAGCCCGTTGGCCTTGTCTTCTTCCAGAATGCCGCAGGTTTTGGTATTTTTGAATTTGTTGTAAATGTATTCCGACGCAAAGTGGTTTTTGATGACCTTGTCTTCAACGACGCCCATACCGGTTTCTTCAACCGCCATTTTCGCCAGCGGAATTCTGAGCGAACTGAGCTTCAAAGCCACGCGGCGGAAGATGTGGTCAACCTGTTCCTGCGTATATTCGGCATATTTCTTTTGCGCCGCGGCAACGCGTGCCACCAGCTCGTCCACATGCTTTTTCTCTGCTTCTTCGTTCGTTTGCACCTGAGTTTCTTTTGCCATAGTTTTCATCACTCCATAACAATTTATCACTATTGACAGCATAATAGCATGGCAAAAATTAACAAGGCGTTTAAAACTCTTTTCCTGACACGAATTATTTCAGATTATTTCGTATATATAAGTTTTAAAATCAAGCGGATAAGACACGTCTTTTACTTTCTCTGCGCCTTCTTTCTCCGCACGCAAAAAGCTGCGGAATGTCTCATCCGCAGCTTTCGCCGTTTCTTACCGCCCGGCCGGTCAAGCCTTAACGATATGCAGCACGTTCGTACTCCCCACGCAGCCGAACGGATACCCGGCCGTAACCACAATATACTCGCCTTTTTTCGCCAGCCCAGCCTCCGCGGCAACTCCGCGCGAAACGGTTTCGATATTGTCAAAACTCTCAAACACTTTCCGGTCGACAAACGTCTTGACACCCCAGACCAGATTCAGCCGGTGAGCAATTTCCTCCGTCGGATTGATGGAAATAATCGGCAGTCTCGGACGTTCCTGCGCCATTGCCAGCGTCGTCGCCCCGCTGACCGAAAACGTCGCGGTGCAGGCAACTTTTTCCAGCGTTTTGACAACTTCGCCCGCCGCATGCGTAATCGCGCGCGCTTCGCTGCTGCCGCACGCCCCCTGCTCAAAGCGGTGCACGCTCTCCAGATATTTCGGGTCGGCCTCCACCTGCAAAATGACGCCGTGCATCGTTTTGACCGTCTCGACCGGATAGCTGCCGGCTGCCGTTTCGCCGGAAAGCATAACCACGTCGCAGCCGTCATAAACCGCGTTGGCAATGTCCGAAACTTCCGCCCGCGTCGGCATCGGCGCCGACATCATCGATTCGAGCATCTGTGTCGCCACAATGACCGGCTTGCCAAACACGCGGCAGCGCGACACAATCCGCTTTTGCAGTACCGGCACCGTAACAATCGGGCATTCCACGCCCAAATCGCCGCGCGCCACCATAACCATATCCGACGCTTTGATAATGTTGTCCAAATCGTCAAGCACCTGCGGCTTCTCCAGCTTTGAAATAATCCACGCCCGCTTGCCGATAATCTTGCGCGCCTCCTTAATGTCTGACGCCCGCTGCACAAAAGACAGGCAGATGCAGTCCACCCCAAGCCCCAGCGCAAACTGCAAATCGCTGTGGTCCTTTTCCGTCAGCGGCGAAATGTTGAGCGACGAATTCGGCAGGTTCACGCCTTTGTGCCCGGAAATAACTCCGCCAACCTCAACTTCCGTTTCCGCCGATTCTTTGTTGCACTTCAAAACGTTCAACACGATATTTCCATCGTTAACCAGCAGTTTGTCGCCCGCCTTAAGCGCTTCAAAAATTTCCTTATGCGGCAGCAGAACCCTTGTTTCGTCACCCGGAATATCCTGCATGTCCAGCGTAAACTTCTGCCCCTTTTTCAACAAAACTTTGCCGTCTTTGAACGTTCCGATTCGGAGCTTCGGCCCCTGCATATCCGCCACAACCGTTACGCGCACGCCCTTTTCTTTCGCCACACGCCTTACAATCTCATAAGTCCGTTTGTGTTCTTCCTGCGTCCCGTGGCTGAAATTAAGCCGGAACCCGTCAATCCCCGCCTCAATCAGGGCGCTGATTTTTTCTTCGGTATTTGACGACGGCCCCAATGTTGCTAAGATTTTTGTACGCGTATCGTTTGGCATATTCTTCCCCTAAAAAGTTTAAAACCATCTTTTGCTATGGTTACATATATACCATAAATTTTTAATAACTTATTATTCTTCATTTTCTCCACAATTATTTAACCGCCGCCGCTTTTTGTTGCTATTTTAATCGCCGCCGCTTTTCGCCGAATTTATATCTTGTCAAAAAAAAATATCTTTGCTAAAGTGCCGCAGCGTATATGATACGATTCTTTAATAACATAAAAGGGAGAACAACTATGTCGGAAAATGAAGTCGGCGGCATTGACAGCACCAGATTGAATTCTTTGATTGAACGCATTGAACGCCTGGAAGAGGAAAAGAAAGGCATTTCTTCGGACATTCGCGACATCTACGCCGAAGCCAAAGGCGTCGGTTTTGATGTTAAAATTATGAAAGCCATTATCAAATTAAGAAAAATGAATCAGGCAGACCGCGACGAGCAGGAATTCCTGCTTGAAACCTACCGTAAGGCCTTAAACGTATAGAGGTCGCTTAAACGTATAGAGGTCGCTTAAACGTATAGATGACGCTTAAACGCACCGAGCGCACAAAGTACAAGCACCGGAAATTTTTCCGGTGCTTTGTTGTTGTCTAGGCCGCAACCACGCCCGCCGCCATCGCGTAAATGGCAAACAGGGCTGCCGCAACCAATATCCATGCGGCAAAACGTTCTCCCGCGGAAAACGCCGGTTCATGCGGCGCATTCTGCCTGCGGGCATGGATAAAGACCGGAATGCCGATTGCCATAAAGATAAGAGCCATCAGCAGGTAATTAAGCCCGGCCGCATAGATGAGCCAGAGTGCATACAGCGACCCCAAAACTGCGGAAAGCAGCGCCGTCGACCGGCGGATATAGAACCCGGACGGGTATTCGTGGTCTTCGCACAGTTTCCACAGATACATCGCGCTCGCAAAATAAGCCGGCAGCACCATAACGCTGGTAATGCTGAGCATCGTGTTCCAAGCATTGCCCGAAAAATATACGAGCAGCATAAACACCTGCATCAGACCGCTCGTAACATACAGAGAAACCGACGGTGCCTGTGCGGCGTTTTCTTTGACAAACTCTTTCGGAAACGTGCCGTTTTCGGCCGCTGCCTGCGGAATCTGCGCCGTTACCATTGTCCACGCCAGCCAGCTTGTCAATACCGAAATCAGCAGGCCGATGTTCATGATATACGAACCCCATTTGCCGATAACCGGTTCCAAAACCGCCGCCGTCGACGGATTCGGCAGTTTCGACAGCTGTTCCTGGTCCATAATGCCGTACGGCAGGACTGACAGCAAAACATATATCAGCAGACAGCCGGAAAAGCCCAGCAGCGTCGCCGTGCCGACTGCTTTCGGATTCTTGGCGTGTTTAGACATCACGACCGCGCCCTCTATACCGATAAACGCCCACAGGGTAACCAACATCGTGCCCTCAATCTGCTTCGCCAGACCTCCAAGCGAACGTTCCTGCTCGCCCCAGAAGTCGAACGAAAACCGCTCCGAGTTGAAAAATATCAGCGTTATGACGATAAAAAACAACAGCGGCGCAATTTTTGCCACCGTGCCGATAAGGTTGATAATCGTCGCCTGCTTGATGCCTTTCAGAACCAGCGCGTTAAAGCCCCATATCAGCAACGAACCGCCGATAATGGAATAAATGCCGTTGCCGCCCGCAAAATACGGCGGAAAGAAATAATTAAGCGCATCCATCGTAATCACGGCATAACCGACGTTGCCGCAAATCTGGCACAGCCAGTACGACCACCCGATGGTAAAGCCGACATACGGGCCGAAACCTGCCCTGCTGTACATATAAATGCCCGCCGTCAAATCCGGTTTGACGACAGACAAAATGCGAAACGTATTCGCCAGAAAATAAACACCGATGCCAGTAATCAGCCAGGCCAGCAGCACCGCGCCGACCGACGCGCCCGCGGCCATATTCTGCGGCAGGCTGTAAATGCCGCCGCCGATCATTGAACTGACAACCACGCCGGCCAACGCCCAAACGCCCAGCTTTCCGCCGCCGGAAGATTCGGACGTTTGCCCATGGCCGCCGGAAACGCCGGCAGCCAGTTCCGCGGAAACGCCTCCGCTTCCGCCGCCCGCGCCGCCTGCCGAAGCCGGCTGAACCGCGGCGCTGTTTCTTCTATTGTCTTTAATTGCCATTGCTTTTTCCTTTGACTTAATTAATTCCGGTTAACTAAAACGGCGCCGCAAGCCCCGCTGCTCTGCCGGATTAAACCCACACTCCTTCCGGTTCGCCGTTAAATTTTGGCTGCCGGAGCGTGTTCGAAATTCAAAAAGCCAAGACAGGTCAGACAATAGCCGAACTGTTGTTCGATATTGATAAAGTTATGGTAAAGCTGAAAATCGCTGTGCTTTTCGACGCCGCGGATTTCCAACTCATGGTTAAGCGACTTGTTCAGCCACATCTCCGCGTGCCCCTTGGCTATATCGTCGTCAATATGGGTATCAAAATACTCAACATATTCAGCCGCCCAGCCGCCGATAAGCTCGCCGTTTTTGTCCTTGCCCCAGCAGATGCCCAGCCCGGTGGCAATCGCTTTGTGTTCGTCGCGGTTTGCGCCGTTGCCTGCCATAATGACTTCCAGCACCGCGCCGTGCTTAAATTGGTTAACTACTTTGTCAACCGGAACAATGTTGCCGTAAACTTCCTTCGGCAGCACCGACGTATAGGGAACTACGTTAAAGTTTTCAATCTTGGCCTCCATCAGCGCCGAATCATAGCAGAACGTTTCAAACGGCTGCGGCGGAATGCCTTCGTTCGCCTGTCCGGCACCGCCGGTAATAAACGCTAAAGTCGGAAATCTAACGCCTTCTGTCATTTTCATCTCCTATAAAAAATTAATTGTTAAAACAGAAGATGAAATAAACCCGATTTTTATTTTTTAAATACCGGCAGCGGCAAATTAGACTTTCGGATAGGGTACATTGGCAGTCCTTTTCCGCTCTCCGCAACTCTCAGACTTCATTCAAACGTACCACGCCCCACAGCCGTCATCATTCAGGTTTCGCCCAAACGCACCTCACCCCGTTGCCGTCATCATTCGGGCTTCGCCCAAACGCACCTCGCCCAGCAGCCGTCATCATTCGGGCTTCGCCCAAACGCACCTCGCCCAGCAGCCGTCAATCTCCGGCCAGTGCCAGATATTGCTCCGGCGTCAGGTTCTCAGCCCTAAGCGTCGGCTCAATACCCAGCGCCGCCGCTTTTTCAACCGCACCCGGAACGCCTTTCAAACTCTGGCGTATCATTTTGCGCCGCTGTCCGAACGCTGCTTCCGTCAGCCTTTCCACACGCTCCAAAACCTGCCGCTTCACTGAAACGGATTTCGGCTTAAACAGCAGAACCGTTGACCAGATTTTCGGCGCCGGCACAAAGCAGGTCGGCGGCAAATCAAACAGCCGCACCACATCGCATTGCAGCTGCGCAATAACTGAAATTCGCCCGTAATCTTTCGTTCCCGGAACCGCCGTTATCCTGTCGGCGACCTCCTTCTGAAACATCAGTGTCATACTCTTGATATTCTCAATCTGTTCCAGCCACCCGGCCAGCAAAACAACCGAAACGTTATACGGCAGGTTGCTCACAATATGAAACTTTCCCTCCGTTGCCGCTTTTCCTGCCCAGTCAAATTTAAGCGCATCGCCGTTGACAATATCCAGCTGAGGATAAGCCCCCCTTATTTCGCCCAAAATCTCCAGACACCGCTCGTCCATTTCTATCGCCGTCAGCTTTTCCGGATTCTGCCGCAGCACGGCCTGTGTCAGCCCTGTCTCTTATACACATCTCCGAGCCCACGAGACCGGAGCCTATCTCG
>OWIP01002032.1_pt1 | contig 11441 bp, 10 predicted proteins | sample 1732581 | NCBI WGS metagenome assembly OWIP01 (sample SAMN05065731, study PRJEB22554) | human gut metagenome | biome: ENVO:2100002; feature: ENVO:00000062; material: ENVO:00002003 | host: Homo sapiens | place: USA
TCCCAGTCTTTTAATGGATTAGGTTGGATATTGGGGCCATTGGTAGGTGGTTTGTTGATATTCGGGGCACCGGAGGGAGATTCGATGGCGTTGACTAAACCTTATATCTTGGTAGGTGGTATCGTCTTGTTCGTAGCGTTGCTTTTCTTTTTCACGAAGTTGCCGGAGATTAAGCCGGAAGAAGAGGAGGAGGTGACCGCTATTGTCGAGGAGAAACCCGCTGCCTCCCTATGGAAACGTAGGCAGTTTGTACGTTCCGTGGTCGCCCAATTCTGTTATTGCGCCGCGCAGACGGGAATCTTCGGGTTCTTTATTAATTACGTGACGGAGATGGACCCGGGTATCAGTAATTTGCGAGCGTCTCGTATTTTGGCATTCGGTGGAATGGCCTTGTTTATGATCGGGCGTTTGAGCGGTAGTTTTACGATGAAGTGGTTGGCTCCGGGCCGCTTGCTGACTTGGTATTCTTTGTTGAGTGCCGTTTGTATGGCTTTGGTGGTGGCTTCCGTAGGTACGCTTTCGCTATACGCTCTTTATTTATCCTTTTTCTTCATGTCCATCATGTTCCCTACGATTTTCGCGTTGGGGCTGGAAGGTATGGGCGTTTATACCAAGAAAGCCTCTTCTTATATCGTGATGGGAGTCGCCGGCGGCGCTTTCAGTCCGATGCTGATGGGATATATCGGCGAGGAGAATATGGCGCTGGGCTTCATCGTCCCGTTGATCGCTTTCTTGTATATCTTGTATTTCGCTATCAAATGCAAGCGGTAAATTTGGAATGCTGTTTTTTACTTATGGAATCCGGATAATAAACCAGTATGGCTTGTGTATGAAGGCTTGGGTTTCATGGGATAAATGTTACGCTCAAGCAATATCTGTTTATCTATATCGTTTTCATTTTAAATAAAATAAAAGAGAGTGGATATGAATAAAGGTTTGTTTTTGTGTGGGCTATTTATAGCTCTATTTCTGGCTGCTTGTGGGGATGATGAGGTTAAAATCGCTAATCAGATGACTTTATATTCAAGGCCGGATACGATTCATCTGGGGGGTGACTTAGGGATGGATTCCATATTGGTGAAGGGCTTCACGGCTTGTGAGGCGTATGACGCGAAATGGGGAACATTGCCCGGGGATGTTGCGCAAGAGTTTGATATGAATGCCTCTTATCTCTATTTCTCGTATGAGGCAAGGGTGGTTTCTTTAGAGGATAGTATTTATGATATAGGGCAGAACTCGTATGCGGAAGAGAAAGCGGGTTTTTTGAAGGATTTTAGTTCGCAAGGCTTCGTTATCAGTTCACAGCATATGCGAGATGATAAGAGGCAAGTGATAGCATGTACCTATTTAATATATGTAGAGAAGAACTCAGATGGAGAGAAGATCGATCGCTGGCTTCCTGTACGGCCGGAGGAGTTGCGATGGCGTTATCTTCGTGTAAACTTTGATCAATTAAAAAATATAGAATGATATGAGACATTTAATCGTTGTATGTTTAGCTTTTATGATGGGCCTTAATGTGGCTTGCTCACGGGTGGAAGATCTTGGTAAGGATGATTTGCATTCTGAACCGACGATAGAGATCGTAAGTGGTGATACCTTGGATATTGTAGGGTTCACTCTTGCGCATGAGCTGGCTACTAGTGAAGGACGTTTGCCTTATAACGTAGGGGATGAGTTTGGTTATACGGGTTCTTACACCTATAAGTCCTATGTGGTAAGGACGGAATATACGTATCAGGATGATGGAAATAGTATTTGGGTTTGGGAGGATACATTGAGTTCAATAATAGGTTTTTATCCTTATCTTAGATCTGAGGTATATGATCTTGCGGATGTTCAGTTCCATATCCGGTCGTGCGCTCAAGGGGGATCGGTCTCTGTCGGGGAAAGGACGGATAGGTATGATACGGCTCTCCTCCATATCATTCGTTCCGCGAATGGAGAGGATATGGATGTATGGATTCCTTGTAAACCATCGGAATTGAGGTATCGGTGTGTTGTCTATCATTTGGAAGAGTGAACGTTCTAGCCAAGCTCCGGCAGTAGATAATACCCGGAGCTTGACAATATCATTATCACTGCAACATCTGCATCAACTTATCCAACTTCGGAGCCATGATGATCTCCGTACGGCGGTTCTTGCTACGTCCATCGGCGGTCTCGTTATCAGCGACCGGCATAAACTCCCCACGACCACAAGGCTGTATCTGTAACGGATTCACCCCGTAATCCTTGGTAAGGATCCGTACTACGGAGGTCGCACGGATCACGCTTAGATCCCAATTATCCTTGAATTGGGCGGTATTGATCGGCTTGCTGTCCGTATGGCCCTCTATATAAACGTCTATATCGTTTTGCTTATTCAACACTTCGGCCAACTTAGCCAACGCTTCCTTGCCTCGTTTATCGACCCTTGCGCTACCCGATTGGAACAGAAGCTTATCCGACATGGCTACATATACTTTACCATTCTTCTCGGTTACGGTCAGCTCATCACTGTTGAAACCCAGCAAAGCGTCTTTCACGCTACTCAACAAATTCTGTACCTTTTCGTTCTGTGCGTTCATCATATCCTGTAGCTCGTTGATGGTACGCTCACGCTCGTCCAGCTCACTCATCTTTTGCTGTAACAAGGCATTCAGCTTGTCCTGCTCACCCATATTGGTATTCAACATGGTCTGGTAATTACGGATATCACGCCCCATTGTGGTCGTATCCCTTATCAAGGCGGCGATCCGGTTGTTGAGCGCATCGTTATCGTCCTTGCATTTAATCAATTCCTCCTTCAAGGCGTCGCCACGTCCGATCGCCTCCAACCGGCCGTTCTCGGCAAGGAGGTATTTCTTTTTACTCACGCACGAAGAACATAAAAGGAGTGCGGAGACCGAGATAAATAACAATCTTTTCATTTTACGCATAAAATTTCGTGCAATGTAATATTTATTACAATTTCCTACACGCAAGTTTAGGATATTTGTGTCTCATAAACCAATATTAAAGAATCAGCGGTATGAAAATAAGAGAAATAATACAAACGCTGTTCCCGACAAGAACTTGGAAACTAGCCGCTATCATAGCCGGAGGTGTCCTTTGCGGGCTGGGGTCTTATACCTTATATGCTTCCCGGGCGTGGACTTATTTGTCCGACGACCCGGCTACTTGCGTGAATTGCCACATTATGGGCCCTTATTATGCTACATGGAATCATAGCTCGCACAGCCGTAACGCCACTTGCAACGACTGCCATGTGCCGCACGAGAACGCCGTGAAGAAGTGGTTCTTCAAAGGTATGGACGGAATGCGCCACGCCTCGGTATTCATGATGCGAGGGGAACCGCAAGTGATACAGGCGATCGACGAGAGCGCGGAGGTAATCATGAATAACTGTATCCGTTGCCATACGCAATTGAATACGGAATTCGTGAATACCGGAAGGATCGATCATGAGATGGCAATGGCGGGAGAAGGGAAAGCTTGCTGGGATTGCCATCGCGAGGTGCCGCACGGAGGTACGAACAGCCTGTCTTCTACACCGAATGCGTTGGTGCCTTATCCGAAGTCCGTATCGCCGGACTGGTTAAAAGATATGCTAAGTAAATAATAATAAATCAGTATAGTTATGGAAAAGAAATTAAAATCATGGCAAGGTTGGTTGCTGTTTGGAGGAACCATGGTCGTTGTTTTTGTTTTGGGTATGATCGCTGCTTCCGTGAACGAGAGACATGCGGAGGTCACTAGCGTAATGAATAATAAGAAGACGGAGATCACAGGAATCGAGGCTCGCAATGATAAGTTCGAATCGAATTATCCACGTGAGTACCAGACTTGGGAGGCTACGGCGGATACGAGTTTCAAGAGTTTATACAATGGAAATCAGGCGGTCGATGTTCTGGAGGCTCGTCCGGAAATGGTGATCCTTTGGGCTGGTTACGCTTTCTCTAAGGATTATTCTACCCCGAGAGGGCATATGCATGCGATCGAGGATATGCGTAACACGTTGCGTGTAGGCGCTCCGATGACAGAGAACGAGGGGCCGCAACCGGCTACTTGCTGGACTTGCAAAAGCCCGGATGTTCCCCGCATGATGCAAGCGATGGGCGTGGATAATTTCTATAAGGGCAAATGGGCTTCTCTGGGTAAAGAGATTATGAATCCGATCGGTTGCGCCGATTGCCATATGCCGTATAAGAGCGAGGGGGGCGTGAAATATAGTGACCACCATATCCAAAGCCCGTTGGCTATGATCGACCGTACGTGTCAGGTTTGCCACCGTGAGAGCGAGGAGACCTTACGCAATAATGTGTACGAGCGTCAGAATAAGGCGAACGAGATGCGTTACCGTTTGGAGACCGAGTTGGCGAAAGCGCATATCGAGGCGAAGTTCGCGTGGGATAAGGGGGCTACCGAGGATCAGATGAAAGATGTATTGAAACTGATCCGTCAGGCACAATGGCGTTGGGATTTCGGCGTGGCTTCTCATGGTGGTGCGTTCCACGCTCCGCAAGAGATTCAAAGGATATTAGGCAATGGATTGGATAAGGCGATGCAGGCTCGTCTGGCTACTGCGAAAGTGTTAGCGAAATTAGGTTATACGGATGATGTTCCGATGCCGGACTTCTCTACGAAAGAAAAGGCTCAGCAATATATCGGTTTGGATATGGCCGCTGAACGTACCGCCAAGGAAAAATTCCTGAATACGATCGTTCCTCAATGGGTGAAAGAGGCGCAAGAAAATAATCGTTTAGCGAAGAACATTTGATTATGTGGAAACAACCTTGGGGATCTGCTGAAGGCTGGGCCATCTGTGCCGGTTTACTGATTACGGGATTTGGCTTGCAACTGATCACTGGCCCGGTTCAGGCAGGGTTGTTCCAATATCCGGTGAATGTGGCCGGAGGATTGATTTTTCTGCTGGTTCTATGTATAGGGTTTGTTGTTAGCCGGAAAATCACGGTTGTCCAGTGGTTTTCCGGGTTAACGGCGAGCATTACCTCTTTGTCGGCTCTTTTGTCAGTTGTGTTGGTTATGGGATTTGTGGGTCCGGGTATCGAGCGGATTACGATGTCGTGGCCTTTTGTCCTGCTGTTTCTCTATTTCTTGTTTGTCTTGGGCTTTGTCACATTGAAGCGTATCGTATCGTTTCGCTGGCGGGATGTTCCGTTTATGCTGAACCATGCCGGCTTATTTATCACGCTGCTGGCGGCGATCTTGGGAAACGGGGATTTACGCCGTTTACGGATGACGGTTCCGTTGGAGAATCCCGAGTGGAGGGCTTCGGACGAGAAGAATGAGATGATAGAGCTACCGCTCGCCATCGAGCTTCGTTCGTTTACGATCGATGAATATCCTCCTAAGTTAATGCTGATCGACAATACGACCGGAAAAGCGCTTCCCGAAAAGCAACCCGAGAATCTATTGGTAGAGGAAACTCCCTTGGCCGGGAACCTGCAAGGCTGGAAGGTTGAGGTTACCCGTTCACTACCGATGGCAGCTTGCGTGATGGGGCAGGATACGGTAAACTTCGTGGAATTTCACTCCGAGGGGGCGACCACCGCTTTATACGTAAAAGCACGTAACGAACTTACCGGACGGCAGAAGGAAGGCTGGGTGAGTTGTGGCAGCTATATCTTCCCATATATATCGCTCCAGCTGGATGATGCGGTTAGCATGGTGATGCCGGAACGGGAACCGAGACGCTTTGCCTCGGACGTTATGGTCTATACGAAAGATAAACAGACCAAGGAGGCGTGTATCGAGGTGAATAAGCCGCTCTCTATCGCCGGATGGAAAATCTACCAGTTGAGTTACGACGAGACGAAAGGTAAATGGAGCCGGATGAGTGTATTTGAGTTGGTAAGAGATCCATGGTTGCCGATCGTTTATACAGGGATCTTAATGATGATAGCCGGGGCGATCGGATTATTCCTGTCCGCTCCCGTAAAAAAAGAATAGTATGGATTGGAGTTACTTTATTTATTTCGCCGCTCCGGCGTTACTTTGCTGGATAGGTGGGGCATGGTTGGCTTATCGTCCTTCTTTTTCCAAGGGGGCTGTCGCTTGGACCGTGTTTGGCTTGGTTATATTTTCCGCTTTTATCGTAGGGATGTGGATCTCGTTGGAGAGGCCGCCCTTGCGCACGATGGGCGAGACTCGTTTATGGTATTCTTTCTTCTTGCCGGTGGCGGGCGTGATCACTTATGTCCGTTGGCGGTATAAATGGATACTTTCCTTTAGTACATTGTTGGCCTTTGTCTTTATCTGTGTCAATCTGTTTAAGCCGGAGATACATAACAAGACCTTGATGCCCGCTTTGCAAAGCCCGTGGTTCGCTCCGCACGTGATAGTCTATATGTTCTCTTACGCCATGCTGGGCGCCGCTGCCCTTATCGCCATTTACCTGCTGATCCGTGCGAGGAAGAAGGGGATTGACGAGGGGATGATGAGTTTATGCGATAACTTGGTATATGTCGGTATGGCCTTCCTCACGATTGGGATGCTGTTCGGCGCTTTATGGGCCAAGGAGGCGTGGGGGCATTATTGGAATTGGGACCCGAAGGAGACATGGGCGGCTGCCACTTGGTTGGGGTACTTGATTTATATCCATTATCGCCTTCGTCATCACTTGCGTTATTCGGCGGCGTTGGGGCTTTTGGTTTTCTCTTTTCTTTTGCTACAGGTGTGTTGGATTGGCGTGAATTATCTACCCTCCGCACGAGGATATAGTGTACATACTTATAATATGGAATAATTAAAATCAGAGGTATATGAAAAAACTAGTTGTTTTAGTAGCGGGCTTGCTCTCTGTGGCCCTTTTCGCGCAAGCGGAAGAAACACAAAATACGAAAGAGAATACGTTTTCGATGAAAGTGCAGATACGTCCGAGAGCCGAGTACCGGAACGGGGTCTTATTCCCCCGGCCTAAAGATGCCGAGTCCACCGGGTTTATCAATAACCGTGCCCGCTTTTCTTTGGGGTATGAGCGGGATCGTTTGTCTATCGGTTTGTCCGCGCAACATGTTGGCGTATGGGGGCAGGATCCTCAAATCGATAAGAATGGTCGTTTTATCTTGAATGAGGCGTGGGCGAAACTGGATTTCGGATCGGGTTTCTTCGCTAAGTTAGGTCGCCAGTCGTTGGTATACGATGACGAGCGTATCATGGGTGCGTTGGATTGGAACGTGGCCGGTCGTTATCACGACGCTTTGAAACTGGGCTATGAGAACACGAATAACCAACTGCATTTAATTCTTGCGTTCAACCAGAATGATGAGAAAACGATCGGAGGAACGTATTACGCTCCGGGCGCGCAACCCTATAAAACAATGCAAACCCTTTGGTATAAGCATCTCTTCGACAAGAGTTTTAACGCATCCTTCTTGTTTATGAACTTAGGGATGGAAGGCGGTGATGCCGAGAAACAAAACTCGGATACAAAATACCTGCAAACGTTGGGAACGAACCTGATCTATACGCCTAGCCACTGGATGGTAGGCGGTATGTTCTATTATCAATTCGGCAAGACGAAAAGCGGACGGGATGTTTCCGCTTTTTTATGGGCGGTAAACGCCGCTTATCAAATCGATCCGCAATGGAAGATCGGTGTAGGTAGTGATTATCTGAGTGGCTCGGATGGGGCCGACGGGAAATATAAGGCGTTTGATCCTCTGTACGGAACCCATCATAAGTTTTATGGTGCCATGGATTATTTCTACGCCTCCTCTTTTGTCAACGGATTGAATCCGGGCTTATGGGATAATCAGGTAAATGTCGCCTATAAACCTTCTTCCAAGGTAAACCTGTCTTTAGCCTATCATTATTTCTCCATCACGGGCGACGTATACGAAGGTAATGATAAATTGAGTAAAGGTTTAGGTTCGGAATTGGATTTCCAAGTGGATTGGGTAATCATGAAAGACGTGAAATTATCCGCGGGATATTCTACGATGTTGGGTACGAATACCATGAAGGCCGTGAAGGGTGGAAATCCGTCTCATTGGCAAGATTGGGGTTGGTTATCAATAAATATTAATCCGACTATATTCACGACGAAATGGTAACAGTTCTCAAGGAAAAGGGTATATTTGCAGGAGTAAACCTTTTTTCAAAACAAGATACGATGGATATAACCGATATGTTTAAAATTCCGCTTTTTAAGAATTTTACGCTTAAGATGCGGGAAGAGTTTTTGGATAAACTTGAATATACAGTAGAGGAGCATCCAAAAGGAAAAACCATAATTCATCAAGGGACGACTTGTAACGCCCTTCATGTCTTATTGAAGGGAAAATTGAACGTGGATGTTTTGGACGTATCAGGTAACATCGTGCGCGTGGAGACGATACAGGCTCCACGCACGTTCGCTACGCCTCATATCTTTTCCGAGAAAAACCAATTCCCCGCTACTTTTACCGTCGACGAGGATGTGGTATTGCTTAAGGGTTCCAAGGAGTCTGTATTTACCTTAATGCATTCTATGCCGTTATTCCTGCATAATTTCCTTTGTGTCAGTACAAGCTGTAATAAATGTACGATGACTCGTTTGAAGGTGCTTTCGTTTCGTGGCATCCGGAACCGCTTTATTTATTACTTATTCGAACATCAGCAAAAGGATTCGAATGTCGTGGAACTAGAACATACCCAAGAGCAGTTAGCGGAGTATTTTGGTGTTACCCGCCCGGCTTTATCGAAGGAAATCGGGAGATTGGTGGATGAGGGATTTATCAGCATTACAAGGAGAAAGGTGACGATTTTAAATAAGACGGCGTTAACATGTATGCTTTAATGCTTTTGGGAAAAAGGTAAAAAGCGTACATTTGTGCCCAAATAAATAACTCCGGTGTATGGGCAAAGTTTTAATTATCGACGACGAGAAGCAGATTTTAGGTTTACTTTCACGCATTATCGGTTTGGAGGGATACGAGGTCTTACAGGCTGCTACTTGTAAGGCGGGGCTGAGGCAGATGGAGCAACATTCGCCAGAGGTGGTATTGTGCGATGTGTTCTTGCCGGATGGTAATGGTGTGGATTTGGTGTCGGACTTAAAGAAACTTCGCCCTCTATCCGAGATCATCCTACTTACCGCGCATGGTAATATTCCGGATGGCGTACAGGCAATCAAGAATGGAGCCTTCGATTATATCACGAAAGGGGATGATAATAATAAGATCATTCCTCTGGTAGCCAAAGCGATGGAGAAAGCTTCTGCCGCTTATCAACAGCAAAAGAAGGAAGCTACGTCCGTCGGGAGGCAATATTCGTTTGATACGATTGTCGGTAAATCACCCGCTATCCAAGCGGCGATAGCGTTGGCTCAGAAAGTCTCGGCTACGGAGGTTCCGGTTCTGTTGACTGGTGAGACCGGTACGGGAAAAGAGGTCTTTGCTCAATCCATCCATCAACATAGTTCCCGGAAAGGGAAGTCTTTTGTCGCTATCAATTGTTCCTCTTTTAGTCGGGATTTATTGGAAAGCGAGATGTTCGGTCATAAAGCGGGGGCTTTTACCGGTGCTTTGAAAGAGACAAAAGGCTTGTTTGAGGAAGCTTCCGGAGGTACGATCTTCTTGGATGAGATCGGGGAAATGGCTTTCGACTTGCAAGCGAAATTGCTCCGTATCCTTGAGACCGGGGAGTTTATCAAGATCGGCGATACGAAACCAACGAAAGTGGATGTACGAATTATTGCCGCTACCAACCGTGATTTAGAGAAAGAGATCGAGCAAGGGCATTTCCGGGAAGATCTATTTTATCGGCTTTCCGTTTTCCAGATCCATCTTCCCGCGCTTCGTGAACGGGTCGAGGATATCCCTCTCCATATAAAAGCCTTTGTTTCCGCTTTTTCCTCCAAGATGGGAAAGAATATCCGAACAATTTCGCCCGAATATATAGATGCCCTGAAAAAACGAGCTTGGAAAGGTAACGTACGTGAGTTGCGTAATGCAATTGAGCGTAGTCTGATTATTGCCGATGGAGATACCTTAACCTTGGATGCCCTCCCTTTGAATATGCAAACCTCCTCTGCGGCGAGTACGGAATCTTATAGCGGTTTTGACCTGAGTGGCGTAGAGAAAATGCATATCCAAAAAGTGCTCAAATACACAAAAGGCAATAAAACCGAAACTTCCCGCCTTCTAGGTATAGGCCTCACTACTCTTTATCGGAAGATTGAGGAGTATGGGCTTTAGTCTCATATTCTGCATTTATGTATACCCGAAAGCATCTTGAAGATATGCAAGGAGAAACGGACATTGCTAAATATTTTATCTTTGCTGAACGTAAACTTAATAATAATCGCTTAAAATACATCACCTATGAGTCTGAAGATTAAAACAAAACTAAGATACGGAATCGGGCTGCTGTTTGCCATGATCGTTTTGCTGGGAGGTCTATCGGTAAAGAACATCTCCGATATGTCTGCCGACACAAGGAACATATTGGCCGATAATTATAATTCTTTGCTCTATTCACGCCGGATGCTGGATGCGCTGGAACGAATCGATAGCGATCCTTCGGCTCAAGCAGATTTCGAGAAAAACCTAGGGCTACAGAAAAAGAATATCACGGAGGTCGATGAGAATGTGGCCACCTCACATCTAGTCGCTCAATACGAGCAATTGGCGAAAGAGCGTAATGAGGAGAATATCCGTCGTGTACGTCTCGCCTTAAATCAAGTCATGAGTTTGAATATGGCTTCTATCTACAGGAAAAGCCAAGTGGCGGAGTCTACGTCTCAAAAGGCTTTATTTTGGATTTGGGGGATTGGCCTCTCTTGTATGGTGGTCGCTTTCGCTTTTTTAATACGTTTCCCCCGTTCGATAAATACCCCTATCCGTATGTTGATGGACGGTATCATGGAGATCGCTAACCATAATTACGAGAAACGCTTGGATCTCGCTAAATATGATGAATTCGAGGGGGTCGCGAAATCCTTTAACCGGATGGCGGAACGGCTTACGGAATACCGGAAAAGTACGTTGGCGGATATTATCCAAGGAAAGAAATATATAGAGGCTATCGTGAATAGTATCACGGAGCCAATCATAGGCTTGGATCGGGATCGTAAGATTCTTTTCGCCAATAACGAGGCTTTGACGATCTTGAATCTCAAGCGGGAAAACGTGATCGGAAAGTCTGCCTCGGAATTATCCTTACGGAACGATTTGCTTCGCAGGTTAGTTCGGGAACTGATCCAGCCGAGCGAGAAAAAAGAGCCGCTTAAAATTTACGCAGATAATAAGGAAAGTTATTTTCAAGTGCAATATATACCGATCCGTGTGTTGGAGAATGGCGAGGCGGAGGTGTATGTGGGCGACGTGATCTTATTGAAGAACATCACGGAGTTTAAGGAGTTGGATTCCGCTAAGACCACTTTTATCTCGACGATCTCCCATGAATCTGTCTCTTATACACATCTGACGCTGCCGACGAAGCTAGAAGTGTAG
>OWIP01002039.1_pt1 | contig 11408 bp, 12 predicted proteins | sample 1732581 | NCBI WGS metagenome assembly OWIP01 (sample SAMN05065731, study PRJEB22554) | human gut metagenome | biome: ENVO:2100002; feature: ENVO:00000062; material: ENVO:00002003 | host: Homo sapiens | place: USA
GTGGGCTCGGAGATGTGTATAAGAGACAGCGAAAGTAGCGGGTGCTTTTCTGGTTCTCTTTTGACATCAAAAGAGAACAATTAGCCTTAATGAAAAAGCGCTCTGCCCCGCGCCACCGGCGCGAGAAAACGCTCTCCCATCATCACAGAAGAGCCTCCTCAGTAACAATATGTATCCTCCCCGGTTTCGCCATCAGCTCCTCCTCCGGCAGCGGCGGAGCCTTCTCCGCCCAGAGCCACCACCCGGCCCAGAGGACGGGGACCGCCGCCGCAAGGGCCAGCCCCGGCCAGAGCACAGCCGGATAGCCCAGCGCCGCACTGCCAGGCCAGAACACTGCCGCTGCGCAGAGCGTCAGCGCCGTCCAGCCCTCCCAGAAGATCGTCGTCCATTGTGTTTCCTGTCGCATGGCTTTTCGCCTCCTTCTGGCCCCAATATAACGCACTCCGGACGAAAAATGAGGCGAAACGGCCCGCCTCACACACAAAAACATCCCGGTTTGAGCCGGGATGTTTTTCTAATTCTGGTCATGACTCTTTCCCACCCACGAGCAGACAACTCCGCACACAAGGCTGGTGGTAATACCTGCCGCAGCGGCAGTCAGCCCGCCGGTGAGGATGCCGATGGCCCCTTCCTCTTCGATGGCCGTCCGCACGCCTTTCGCCAGCAGATGGCCGAAGCCCAGCAGCGGCACGGTAGCCCCGCACCCTGCGAACTCCGCCAGCGGCGTATACCATCCCACCGCCGAGAGAATGACGCCCGCCACCACATAGCCCGTCAGGATGCGGGCCGGGGTCAGGCCGGTGAGGTCGATGAGCAGCTGGCCGATGACGCAGATGCAGCCGCCCACCACGAAGGCCCAGAAGTAATTCATCCGTTTTCCTCCTTCTGCTGCGGGCTGCGCAGCTCCACGAGATGGGCGATGGCCGGGATGCTCTCCTTCTGCAAAAAGGTCGTCTGGCTCATCAGCGCGCCGGTGGCGATAAAGAGCACCCGCTTCTGCGTTCCCTTCTCGAGGCGCGGCAGGATATGCCCGCAGAGGACGGAGGCGCAGCAGCCCGGGCCGGAGCCGCCGCTCTTCACAGTCTGCTCGGCGGCATCGTAGAGGATGCAGCCGCAGTCCACATGGTTCTTGAGCAGAAGTCCTTCTGCCGCCAGCAGGTCGCGCAGGAGCTGGCTGCCCACATGGCCGAGGTCGCCGGTGTAGATGCGGTCGAAGTCTGCCGGGGCGCTGCCGGTGTCCTTCAGATAGCGCAAAAGGGTCGCGGCGGCAGCGGGGGCCATAGCCGCACCCATGTTGTTGATGTCTTTTATTTTATAGTCCTGCACCCGTCCAAAGGTGGCGGCGCAGAGCTGCACACCCTCACCGGCGGGCCGCAGCAGGCAGGCACCCGCCGCCGTAGCCGTCCACTGGGCGGTGGGCGTGCGGACAGCGCCGTAGCTCAGCGGCGTGCGGAACTGACGTTCTGCCGCACAGAAATGGCTGGACGTCATAGCCAGCAGGCCGTCGGCCATACCTGCACTGCACAGCGCCGCGCCGAGGCCCAGCGCTTCGGCCATCGTGCTGCAGGCCCCGAAGAGGCCGACAAAGGGGATGCCCAGCTCCCGCAGGGCGTAGCTGGACGCGGTACACTGGGCCTGTAAGTCGCCCGCCAGCGCGAGGCTGACTTTATCCGGCGTCGTCTCAGCCTTTTTGAGGCAGAGCCGCGCCGCCCGCAGGGCCATTTCTTTCTCGGCGGCCTCCCAGTTGGACTGGCCGAAAAAGTTGTCGGCGCTCAGCTCGTCGAAACAGGCGGCAAGGGGGCCTTCGCCCTCCTTTTTGCCGCCGATGGCCGCATGAGCCGCCACGACGGGCGGCGTCGGGAACAAAAGAGTGTCTCCGCGTCGTACAGCCATCACAGTTTCCTCCTTTATGGGGCTGATTTTATCTGTTTTTTGTGGTATACTGAATTTTAGTGGGAAAGTGCAATTTCCGCATTTCCTTATGCGTATCCTTGGCAGGGGAACTTTTACTGCAGCAGCCAGTAGACGCTGCCGTAGAGAACCGCCGCCAGCGTACCGTATACGATGACCGGCCCGGCGATGATGAACATCTTCGCGCCGGTCCCCAGCACACGGCCCTCGGTCTTGAACTCGATGGCCGCACTGACCACCGCATTGGCAAAGCCCGTGATGGGTACGAGGGTGCCTGCGCCCGCTTTCGCGGCCAGCTTCTGGTAGAGGCCCAGCGTCGTCAGCAATGCCGACAGCGCCACCAGCGTGCAGCTGGTGAGCGTCCCGGCCAGCTCTTTGTCGAGCCCCATGGTCAGATACCACCCGCGCAGCACCTCGCCCAGCAGGCAGATGCCGCCGCCCACGCCAAACGCCCAGAGGCAGTCCCCGCCCAGCGGCGAGGGCGGGCCGACCCGGCGCACCCTGCGCCCGTATTCCTCAGCCGACATTTTCATCCTGTTCGCCTCCCGGGAATAGGATGTCCGCCCGTGTGCAAAAATATACACACCCTCAACAAGAAAGAAGGTCCATTATGAATTCCTCTGCTCCTCATCCTCACCGCCGACGCCTCACCCGCGCCGAGGTGCGCCGCCGCAGACGTAACCGCGCCATCCGCCGGGTGGCCGGCCTTACCGTGATGCTCTGCGTCGCCGTAGGCGGCGTCTCCTTTCTGCTCACCCGTCATGCCGTCGTCCCCAGCGCTTCGGCGGCGTCCGCCATCTCCATGCCGGCCCAGAGCATCGCCGATTCCACTGTGAGCTCCGCCGAGAACACCGCTGCGCCTGCCAACGCCCTTGGCCTCACCGCCGACGAGGCCCGCGCCATGCTGGCCGACCCGCTGATGGTGCTGGTGAATCACACCAGCAAGATGCCGGACGACTATACTTTTGATACCAAGGAGTGCGGCTCTGCCACCGCCGTCAACAAGACGCTGCAGACCGTGGCCTGCGACGCCTTCCTCTCCATGCAGAAAGCCGCTGCCGCCGACGGCGTGACCGTCTGGATGCAGAGCGGCTACCGCAGCGTCAAGTACCAGACCAGCCTCTACGAGCGGAAGACCAAATACTACCTCGACAAGGGCTACGACAACGCCACTGCCAAGGAAAAGGCCGCTGCCGTCGTCAACCCTCCGGGATACTCCGAGCACAACTGCGGCCTCGCCGCCGACCTGAACAGCCCGGAGCACACCGGTCTGGACGAGGGCTTCGAGAAGACCGCCGCCTTCCGCTGGCTCTGTGAGCACGCGGGCGACTACGGCTTCATCCTCCGCTACCCCAAGGACGCCGAGGACAAGACGGAGATCATCTACGAGCCCTGGCACTGGCGGTATGTGGGCGTGGAGAACGCCGCTAAGATCAATGCCAGCGGCCTGTGCTTTGAGGAGTATATCGAGACTCTGCAGAGCATCGCCGCCGAGGGCTGAATCCACTGGTGAAGAAAAGGTTAAAATTTCACGCTTCGTTTGCAATTCTGCCGTCGATATGGTAGACTATCTTGGGGTTTCGGGCCGACAGTTTTCGGGGCGGCCGGGCCTCAGAATTTTAACGACAAAAGAGGGAAATCTTTTATGAATATTCGTCTGAAACTCGTCCTTTCTGCTGCTGCGCTGGCTGCAGGCTGTGTCCTGCTGGCAGGCTGCGGCGGCTCTGCCTCTTCGGCATCCTCTGCCGCTTCGAGCGCAGCCTCCTCCGGGGCTGCCAGCCAGAGCGCCTCTGAGCCTGCTGCTTCCGTTTCCGCTGAGGAGAACGACGCTTCCGACGCCGTGGCTTCTGCCGTAGACGCCCTGCTCGAGGCTGACCCCATCTCCAACCAGTTTGAGATAACGGCCATGAACATCGAGTACGACTTTGGCCTGAAAGCCGACGATGTGACCAGCTACAAGGGCCTCAAGAGCAACGACAACGGCGACGCCGGTCTGGTGCTGGCCATCCAGCCCGCCGCTGGCAAGGCACAGGACGTCATGGACACCCTCAAGACCTACCAGCAGGACCAGGTGGCTTTCTACGGCAACTATGCTGAGTTTGCACAGGCACAGTCCAACGTGGAGAACGCCATCATTGACGGCGGCGACGACCTCGTGGTGATGGTCATTGCCTCCAACGACTGCTCTTCTGATTTGACCAGCGCCGTGAAGGACGTTCTGGGCAAATAAGCAGACTCTCTCGGGCCGGTGCCGTGGCGGCATCGGCCTTTTTCGGCTTTATCACAATGTTAAAAGGAGGCTGACGCCGTGGTCTTCAGCACCATCATCTTTCTGCTGCGCTTTCTGCCCATCACACTGGCGCTGTACTATCTCGCGCCCCCGAAACTCAAAAATACCGTTCTGTTCCTGTGCAGCCTCGTGTTCTACTGCTGGGGCGAGGTGCGTTTTTTCCCGGTCATGCTGGCGCTCATCCTCATCAACTACCTCTGCGGCCTGGGGCTTGAGCGCTTCGAGCAGAACAAGACCGCCCGTCTCATCCTGCTGCTCATCGCGCTGGCAGGCAGTCTCGGGATGCTCTTCTACTTCAAGTATGCAAATTTCGTGCTCAGCAGCATCAATGCCATCTTCGGCACCGGTTTTGCGCCCATTCAGGGCATCAGCGTACTGCCGCTCGGCATCAGCTTCTACACCTTCCAGACACTTTCCTACACCATCGACGTCTACCGCCGGGATGTGGAAACAGAGCATAACATCATTGATTTTGGTGCTTACGTCGTCATGTTCCCCCAGCTCATCGCCGGCCCCATCGTCAAGTACCGGGACGTCTCCGACCGTCTCCACGTCTACAAAGGCCGCTATGAGCTCAAGCAGATCGAGGACGGCATGACCCTGTTCACTTTCGGCCTGGCAAAGAAAGTCCTGCTGGCCGACGCCATCGGTGCGCTCTGGACGGACATCATCGGCGTGGCGGACAGCCCCTCCGTCTCCTTCGTGGGCCTCGCCAACGCCTCGACCCCGCTGGTCTGGCTGGGCGTCATCGCCTACTCGCTCCAGCTCTATTTCGACTTTTCCGGCTACTCCCTGATGGGCATCGGCATGGGCAAGATGCTGGGCTTCGACTTCCCCCAGAACTTCAACTACCCCTATATCTCCGCGTCCATCACCGAGTTCTGGCGGCGCTGGCACATGACGCTGTCCGGCTGGTTCCGGGAGTATGTGTATATCCCCCTCGGCGGCAACCGCAAGGGCCTCAAGCGACAGATCTTCAACCTGTTCGTCGTCGAACTGCTCACCGGCATCTGGCACGGCGCGAACTGGAACTTCATCTGCTGGGGCCTGTACTATTTCGTGCTGCTGGCTCTGGAAAAGCTCTTCCTCCTGCCCTACCTCAAAAAGGGCAGGGTCTGGCCTCATATCTACACCCTCTTCCTCGTGGTCGTGGGCTGGGCCATGTTCGTGGGCAACGACGCAGGCGTGGAGTTCGGCCTGCTGTTCCGCAAGCTTTTCATCCCTTCCGGCGGCGTGATGCCCCTTTACTTCCTGCGCAACTACGGCGTACTGCTGGCGGTCTCCGTCGTCTGCTGCACCCCGCTCATCGAAAAGCTGTGGAAGCTGCTTTCCCGCAATGCCATCACCAAGGCGCTGACCATTCTGGTGCTGCTGACGGTCTCGATGGCTTACGTCGTGGGCAGCACCAACAGCCCGTTCCTGTATTTCAACTTTTAAGAGGAGGCGTGAACGATGGACAAACATTCAAAGCGCTCCGCTTCGATTTTCCGCTATCCGGTCCTTATCGCATTCACCCTGTTTTTTGCCGGGCTGTTCGTGCTGGACCTTGTCACGCCGGACCGGGCCTACAGTGAACTGGAAAATACCACCCTCTCCCAGCGGCCCAGTCTGTCCAGCGTCTCGGCTGATGGGCTGAACAAGTTCTTCACGGCCTACACGAAATACGTCAAAGACCAGGTGGTGGGCCGTGACAACTGGGTCGCCCTGCAGAGCACCGTGGAAACGAAGGTGATGCAGAAGGAGCAGAGCGGCGGCATCCTGCTGGGCAAACAGCACATGATGTTCCCCCGCACCTACGGCCTCGTTTCCAGCGAGACGCGCACCCTGCCCAAGAACACTGCCGCGCTGGAAGCGCTCTGTCAGCGGTACCCGGGCAAGGTCAACGTGATGCTGGTGCCTGCGGCGTCCGCTATCTACCCGGAAAACGTCCCTGCGGGCGCTCCGCTGCTGGACGAGGACCGTTATCTCGACTCGCTTTCCGATGCCGTACAGGCCGCCGGAGGCCGCTTTGTGGACGTGCGGCAGACCCTCACCGCGCACAAGGACGAATATATCTACTACCGCACCGACCACCACTGGACGAGCACCGGCGCATCCTACGCCTACAAGCTGCTCTGCGACACGCTGGGCCTTACGCCCTTTGATCCCTCGGCCCACACCGTGCTGACGGCAGACGGCTTCTACGGCACCCACTACTCCAAGGCGCGGACGCCGGACGCAGAACCGGACACCATCACTTATTATGACCTGCCGAACGAACTGACCATCTACTCGGTCAGCGGCCCCGGCCAGCCCGCCGACGGCGAGACGACCGGCCTTTACGACACGGCCAAGCTGGACATTTACGACAAGTATGCCATGTTCCTCCACGGCAACAACGGCCTGAGCCGCATCAGGGGCGACGGCACCGGGCGGATTCTCGTCATCAAGGACAGTTACGCCAACTGCTTCGCGCCTTACCTGACGGCCAACTACGCCGACATCGACGTGGTGGATTTCCGCAACTACAACTACGGGCTGGACAAGCTCATCGCGGACAATGCATACGACCAGCTCCTCGTGCTCTACAGTTTCGACAGCTTCAAGAGCGACCCCTACCTCTACCGGGCCGGCGTAGCAGGCTGATACCGGGAATTATTGCAGTATTTTTCCACAAACTTCCGAGGTGTTTTTCATGCATTTTCCCGGGTTTTTGTGGTTTCTATCCAAAACCCTTGCACAAAATCCAGCGTTGTAGTAGAATGATGCTGTCAGAGAAGTTAGCTCTGCAAGAGGGATCTTTGCAGTGCGGTGCGCCGCCTGCTGATATGAAGGAGTGATTCTTTATGAAGAAATATATGGAGTTGCCTGCTGATTACGCAGTGCTTTCTGACGATGAGATGACCTACACCACCGGCGGCAGCGCTGTTGGCGGCGTCGTCACCATCGTGGGCGTGGCCGTTCTGGCATCCAGCTATGTCTGGGGCATCTCGCAGGCCAGAGACTGGCTGAGCGTTGACAGCAACCGCAGGGGCAATCCTCTCACCGTTATGGGCCGTGCAATGGACGCCATCAGCGACGATATGTCCAAATCGCCTTCCAACTTCCTGCGTGACGTTGTTTCCACCGGTACGGTGGTGGCTCTCGCTCCCCTGAGCGCGCTACTGCTCATCCTGTAAGTTCCCCTGTGGCTTTTCGGGAACTTCTATCTTTCGTCAAACCGGCGCACACCGCGCTGTTTTGGGATATTGTTCGTAAAGGAGTGCTACTATGGAAAACATCATGATGCTGCCCGCTTCCTACTGCGTGATGAACGAAGAGGAAATGACCTATACCACCGGTGGTGCCAGTGCTATTCAGGCTATCGCTGCATGGGTCTTCCCTCCTTATGCATGGCTTGCGGGCGTCACCGCTATCCGTGATTACCGCAAGAAGAACCCTAATACTTGGACTCAGGATGGTCTGGACTATTTCGCAAATGATATGGGGAAGAGTGTGTCTAATTTCCTCTATGACCTTGCGTGTGCCAGTTGGGTTCTGGGTACCTCCGCTACCGGAATTGGCCTTGTGATTAACGCAGCTCTTATCCTGCTTTAATAAATCAGGAGACTCCAAAGAACAACAAAGGCGGCGGCTCTTCCCGCAAGGGAAGGGCCGCCGCCCTCTTTTTATTTTAGTGCTGCGGCTGGACACGGGGGACGAATTCCAGCTTCAGCTCCATGCCCATCCCTTCTGCCAGACGCTTGAGCGTCCGCAGCGAGGGATTGGCGGTTCCATTTTCCAACCGGCTGATATTGGCCTGATTGATCCCCGTGACCTGTGCCAGCTGCTCCTGTGTCAGATTGCAGTTCTGCCGTCCTTCCAGAATGGCGTGCATGATCTGCCGTTCCGGCTCTTGCGCTTCCCACTCTGCACGGAATTCCGGGTCTTTCATCTGCTCGTTCAATGTCTCTCTGAAATTCTTTCCCATTGTTCAACTCTCCTCTCTCTGCTGATGATCTGCTCTGTACCGCTTGGCTTTTTCGATCTCTCTCGGGGGTGTCTTCTGGGTCTTTTTCACAAATCCGTTGGTCAGGATGACCTTCTTCCCGACTACAAAGAAGTACAGCACCCGGCTGATGTCTGTTCCCTGTTTTGCCCGCACCTCGAAGATGCCCTCACCCAGCGGTTTGGAAAACGGCTCACGAAGCATCGGCCCTTTCTCTTCCAGAAACTCCAGCGCCATAAATATCTTCGCCTGCATTTTCACGTCCTGCGCCAGAATGAACTCTTCCGCCGGTCTTGAGCCATCGGGAAGCTCATAATATTCTACTTCATAGCTCATCGTATCACCGCATTTTTATTTGTTCTCCACCCTCATTATATGTTATATAAAGCATGTTGTCAAGCCATTTTTCCCAAGCAAAAAGCAGAGGCACCCCAACCGGATGCCTCTGCCTGTTTATGGACGTGTTGATTTAGTTATTGAACATATCCTTCAGCTTTTTGAAGAAGCCCTTGCGCTTTTCGTAGTTATCCTCTTTCAGGGTCCCCTCGAACTTCTTCAGGGCCTCACGCTGGGTGCGGCTGAGCTTCTTGGGGATCTCGACCTCGCACTTGACGTACATATCACCGCGGCCTCTGCCATTCACATACTGGATGCCCTTGCCGCGCAGGCGGAAGGTGGTGCCGCTCTGGGTGCCTTCCGGCACATTGACCTCGACCTTGCCGTCGATGGAAGGCACTGTGATGGTATCGCCCAGGACAGCCTGACTATAGGTAATGGGGAAGACGACGTAGATGTTGTTCTCGTCGCGCTGGAACACCTCGCTGGGCTGGACAGTCACCGCCACGATGACGTCACCTGCGGGGCCGCCGTTGGTACCGGCATTGCCCATGCCCGAGAGGCGGAAGCCCTGATCGTCGTCGATGCCCGCAGGGACATTGGCCTCCAGAGTCTTCTTGACCGCGATGGTGCCGCTGCCGTGGCAGCTCCTGCAGGGGTTCTTGATAAGCTTGCCCTTGCCGCCGCAGCGGGAGCAGGGCTGCTGGGTCTGCATGACGCCGAAGGGCGTACGCTGCTGACGAATGACAAAGCCTCTGCCGCCGCAGTCAGGGCAGGTCTCCGGGCTGGAACCGGCGGCGCAGCCGCTGCCGTGGCACTCGGTACACTCCTGCTGACGGGTGATGGTGATGTTCTTCTTGCAGCCATGCACCGCCTCGTCAAACGTCAGGGTGATGCGCACCCGGATGTCCTGGCCCTTGCGGGGGGCGTTGGGGTTCGCCGAACGGCTCGAGCCGCCAAAACCGCCGAAGCCGCCGCCAAAGATGTCGCCGAAAATATCGCCAAGGTCAACACCGTCGCCGCCAAAACCGCTGAAACCGCCAAAGCCGCCGGGGCCGCCGCCGTTCTGGGCAGCGTAGTTGGGGTCAACACCGGCAAAGCCGTACTGGTCGTAGAGCTGGCGCTTTTTCGGGTCCGAAAGCACCTCGTTTGCCTCGTTGATCTCCTTGAACTTTTCCTCGGCTTCCTTGTCGCCGGGGTTATAGTCCGGGTGGTACTTCATGGCCAGCTTGCGGTAAGCCTTTTTGATCTCCGCGTCGGTGGCCGTCTTGGATACACCCAGCACTTCGTAGTAATCACGTTTCTCCTGTGCCATAATCCAATCACCTCTCGTATAAGCAGCAACCTCCCCTATATAGCAGCGCACTGCCGCTTCCAGTACAGACGGCCTCAAGCAAATCTGTACAAGCCTGACCGGCCTGCCAATGGCTCCCCTATCAGGGGAGCTGGCGAGCGTCAGCGAGACTGAGAGGTTTTCTCTATAACCAGCAAGAGCCGCCCCGGCAAAACCGGAGCGGCTTTTGCTATTCTACGCGCATACCCGCCGGTTTGGCCGGATACGCACTGCTGTGTCTCAAATCAGACTTCCTTGAAGTCTGCGTCCACAACGCCGTCATCGCCCGGCTTCTGCTGGCCGTTTGCGCCAGCATCGGGGCCGGGCTGTGCGCCTGCGGCCTGCTGCTGGGCAGCAGCGGCAGCCTGATACATCTTCTCGAAGACGTGGCTCAGAGCATCCTGCTTTGCCTTGATGTCGTCGATGGAGCCGGACTGGACAGCGGTCTTCAGGTCGGCCAGCTTTGCCTCAGCCTCGCTCTTGACGTCGGCGGGCATCTTGTCGCCGTTCTCCTTCAGCATCTTCTCAGTCTGGAAGACCATCTGGTCGGCGCCGTTGCGGATGTCCACTTCCTCGCGCTTCTTCTTATCGTCGGCAGCAAACTGCTCAGCTTCCTTCACAGCCTTGTCGATGTCCTCCTTGGACATGTTGGTGGAAGCGGTGATGGTGATGTTCTGCTCCTTGCCGGTGCCCAGATCCTTTGCGCTGACCTTCACGATGCCGTTGGCGTCGATATCGAAGGTGACTTCGATCTGAGGTACTCCACGCGGTGCTGGCGGAATGCTGTCCAAATGGAAGCGGCCGATCGTTTTATTGTCGCGGGCCATCGGACGTTCACCCTGTAAGATATGGATTTCTACAGAAGGCTGGTTGTCAGCTGCCGTAGAGAATACTTCCGATTTTTTAGTCGGGATGGTCGTGTTGGCTTCGATCAGTTTGGTCATTACACCGCCCAGTGTTTCGATTCCCAATGACAGCGGAGTAACGTCCAGCAACAAGACGTCTTTTACTTCTCCGGTCAGTACACCTCCCTGGATAGCTGCCCCTACCGCTACTACTTCGTCCGGGTTAACACCTTTCGAAGGAGCTTTTCCGAAGAATTCCTGTACTTTCTGCTGAACGGCAGGGATACGGGTTGAACCACCAACCAGAATCACTTCGTCGATATCGGAAGCTTTCATGTTGGCATCTTGCAGGGCTTTCCGACAGGGTTCGATCGTTGCCTGGATCAGACTGTCGCATAATTGTTCGAACTGAGCACGGGTCAGCGTACGTACCAGATGCTTTGGAATTCCGTTGACCGGGAATATGTACGGCAGATTGATTTCTGTAGAAGTTGAACTGGACAATTCGATTTTTGCCTTTTCAGCAGCTTCTTTCAACCGTTGGTGAGCCATCGGGTCTTTACGGATGTCTACCCCTTCGTCTTTCTGGAATTCGTCAGCCAGCCAGTTGATGATCTTATCGTCGAAATCATCCCCACCTAAATGGGTATCTCCATTAGTCGATTTTACTTCGAATACCCCTGTCTCTTATACACATCTCCGAGCCCACGAGACCGGAGCCTATCT
>OWIP01002069.1_pt1 | contig 11231 bp, 7 predicted proteins | sample 1732581 | NCBI WGS metagenome assembly OWIP01 (sample SAMN05065731, study PRJEB22554) | human gut metagenome | biome: ENVO:2100002; feature: ENVO:00000062; material: ENVO:00002003 | host: Homo sapiens | place: USA
CGAGATAGGCTCCGGTCTCGTGGGCTCGGAGATGTGTATAAGAGACAGACGCCACCCCGGACGAAGCCGAGACGCCCGCGAACCCGGAGAACCCCACCAATCCTTCTGTGCAGGATGCCACCCCGGACAGCACCGTGGCCGCCCTGCCCAAGACCGGCGTCAACTGGATGGCGGCTCTGGCCATGGCCCTGAGCGGCATGGCCCTCACCGTAGCCGGTGCCTTCACCAGCCTGTTTGCCAAGAGCAAGCACTAAAAGCCAACCCCCAACGGGCCTGAAAACCCGTTGTTCCTCGCACACAACAGCAAGGCCCCCGGAGAGTTTTCCGGGGGCTTTGTTGTTGCCCGGAAACGGCCCGGCAGGCAGTGACTATCCCGGGCCCGCAGGCTGGATCTTCACTGCGTTTCAATAGCGTTTCAATAGCGTTTCAATAGCGTTTCAGAAGCATCTCAAAACCGTATCTGTTGTGTAACTCAGTTGGAGTCACTCTCATACAAACTGCATATTTCTCCTTTTTTATTTTTAGCATCCCGCTGAAATTTGCTTTTTATCGACAGTTTTATTGACTTTTTTCATTTTATATGTTATATGATAGCTGTAGATCAATGCGGACATTTATCTACGAATAGATACGTTTTATGGTATCTTTTGTGTGCAGAACGAAAGGAGCGAATCTTATGACGAACAAGAAATTCAAAAAAGCCGCAATGGCTCTGGCCCTGACCGCCTGTGTTGCAGCCACCCCTCTGGCCGCCAACGCTGAGACCCCTGAAAACGCAGTCCCTGTAGAGAACAAAGAACGTTCCGAAGCAGAAACTCCTGCACAACAGGCTTCTGAAAGTGCAAACACTGCTCCCGTAGAAAACCAGGAGCACGAAAACGCCGAGGGCATTCTGGAGGACCGGGAGACTGAGGACAAGAAAATCACGACCGATGTCGAGTACACCGACCGCGAGTTCACCTATAATGAGGACGGCACCGTCAAATCGGAGGAATCCTCCGGTCCTATCGTCCAAAAGGAGATGGATAAGAGCACCGAAGCCGCTTCTGGCGAGACTGCCGGAGAAGGCAAGGATTCCGAGGGTTCTGCTAAAACTCCTGAAGCAGGCGAGACCACCGAGGAAGGCAAGGGCATCGAAGCTCCCGATGCGGACATCTCCGAACCGGTCAAGGACGCCGAGGGCAAGGTCATCGGCACTGCCTCCAAGGAGGAGCACACCGATCAGGAAACCACCATCACACCCACCAGCCCGGACTCTGAAAAGCTGGTAGACAGCACTGTCAACCCGGACGGTTCTGTGACCAACCGCTACGAGACTTCTCACACTGCTGATAAGACTACAACCAACACAACCACCGGCACAGTTACCGCAGACACCAAGGAGATTTTTGTGACCGATGGCAAAGAGGTTGACCTGAAGCAGGAGTTGGGCGAGGATTATCAGGAAAAACTGAAGTGGGACACCGTCGATGGCACCTCGTTCAACGGCTACACCGTGGGCAGCATGGAAGAAGACGGCGACCGCCAGACCTACACCCTGACCAAACACACGGAAGACACCGACCTTGAGATGACCGGCGAAGATCTTGCCAAGCTCCTGGAAGCTGACTACACCAAAACCGAGAACGACGATGGCAGCTACACCCTGACCAAAAGCATCCGTACTTCTGCCGGCGAACAAACTGTGTACATCACCGTGACCGGCAACAAAGCCACCCGCACGGTGGACACTACCCTGAAGGTGGATGTCAAAAAGGGCGAGCACTCTGGAACCGCCGACGTGAAGCAGGATGACGTGACGCTGCCCAACAAAACGGACAAAACGCTGACCTTTACGGACAAGGACAACAACACCTTCTCTGTGGATCTGGACGAACTGCTCCAGAAACAGGACAAGACCGAGAGCACCAATGCTGCTGGCGATAAGGTTATCACCGTGAAGGACGGCAGCAAGACCTATGAGATCGTTTATCACGAGACGAGCGAGTACGCCGACGCACAGGTCAAGGATCTGTCCGCCGACGAGCTGGCCGGTCTGTTGAACAGCAATCCCGGCAACGGCACCTTCACCGTCAAGGATGGCAAGGTCTGCAAGGTGGTCAACGGCGAAGCCTGCGAGATCAGCTACGATGATGCCTCGCAGCTGCTGAAAAAGGTCCAGATTTCTGTCACTATGACCGATGCCGACAATCATCTGTCCAAGGATAACGGCACGCTGGAGGATGCCAAGCTTCGTGCCAAAAAGGACGCTTTGCAGAAGGCTCTGGCAGAAGCGATCTACGCCTGCACCGGCACCACGGTGGCCCCCTCTTCTCTGAACATTACAGACGAGGATGTTTCTCTCCCCGAAGGTGTGGATAATGTCTCTGCAAACGCAGCCAAGCTGAAGCGCACCTATACCTATACGGCCTCGGACGGCAAACAGTATACCTTTACTTACAGATTTGCCTACGACGATACACGGAACCATATCACCGGTTTCGGCGACGGTGTCAAGAAAGTGGGTTATTTTACCGGCGGCATTCATGTGAAGCCTGAAGAAGATGTGGAGGCTGCCGACGGAAAGACGGATCACAAGAGCACTCTGATCGAAAGCGGTGTTTTTGTCTCCGGCAATGCCACCACAGATGCCAACGGTGCTTATACCACCATCACCAAGGACAGCCCCCTCTATGGCCTTGGCGTGGACTTCAAGACCGCTCCGAAAAACGCCGTTGCCGGTTCCATCAAGTATGATGATACCGGCCGCATCATTGAATACCAGACCACCGACGGCAAGACCATTAAGCTGTCTTACGAAAGCGTTGAGGTTCCGGATTCGAATCTGCCGTCTTATGCGCCTGTTGACGGAAAGACCAATATCAACAGCAAGTCCTTCACCAGAGTGACCTGGGAGGCTTGGGATCTGGGCGAGATCCGCAACGAAGAGCAGGCGGATGACCAGTGGACGATCTCTTCCGGCAAGGATGAGAGCGGCAGCCTGACCTACACCATCGTAGACAAGAAGAACAATGTCACCTATGACGATCTGATCCGGGTCGGCAGCAACAGCTACACCAAAACCGTGACCGATGAAAACGGTGTCAAGACCACCTACACCGTCACCGTTGAACCCGGCAGCCTGAGCGAAAGCAGGGCTCTGACCGAGCTGGCCGAGCGCTATGGCGTGGATGCCGCTGCCATCACCGTGAAAGACGGCGTTGCCTCCTTTACCAGGGACGGCAAGCAGTATCAGGTGGGCTATGGCAGCCAGCTGAAGATCGAGACCGTTCTCACCACCGAAGGCACGGTCACCACCGACGCCGATCAGGCAGAGCTGCTGGAAAAGATCCAGCAGATGCAAAAGGATCTGCAGGATGGCGAAATTCTGGATGTGGGCGGCTACCAGGTAACGATCTCGACCTCGAAGGATGAGATCATTGAGATCCTCCATAAGGTCGGCGAGACCACCGACTTCACCCGCTTGACCCGCGAGGAGCTGAAGGCTCTGCTGGAAAAGGAAAAGGCAGAGGCCGACGCTGCCGGCAAGAGCTATACGGGCGACATGGACGTTTCGCACCCGGAGTACAGCAACAAAAAACTGTACGGCAGGCCTGACACGGGTATCATCGCCACCAAAAAGAAAGAGCATCTGTCCTATGATGGCAACTACATCCAGCATCTGGAGCTGAACGCAACGACCAAGGCCGACCTGCTGAAGGACGCTGACGGCAACGTCAGCCAGACCGACTGTGTTCTGGTGGACAAGAAACTGGAATACAGCGACGATCTGGATAAGCTCATTGACAGCCAGGGCACCAGCGTGGTCAACCTGCAGGATAAGATCGGTTACGACATCCCCATGGATCGCTATGAATATGCCCGCACCAGCTTCAGTGACGGCGACAAGCTGAACTGGAATGTCCGCAACAACCACCCCACTGCCAGCACCTATTACAAGGTGTCCGGTACGGTGGCCTACAACCAGTACAAGCTGGAGGACAGCACTTCTGAGCTTACGAAGGAGCAGGCCGAAGCCCTTCTGAAGCAGCTTCAGGCGGAGGGTTATGCCGATGCTTCCATCGTGACCTTCTACACGACCGAACATGAGCATCAGCAGACGGAAAAAAACGCTTCTTACCGCATCTATCTGAACAAGAGCGAGCTGATTTCCTACGGTTACCTGTCCTACGACAGCAACACCTGCACCAATGCCCACAATTGGAATCAGGCGATGTACGGCTTATCGAACCAGTATTTCAATCGTGATGCCTACTGCGGCGGCTACGACCTTGGACTGACCGGTTTCCGTCAGGTGGAGGACGGAACCTTTGTGGCACAGGGCAAAAAGACCATTACCGTGTCCCGCATTCTGCCTGCCACCACGCTGACCAACAACCACCTGACCATCACCGATTCCGCACAGAAAGCCGATACCGGCAGCGAAGTCAGCGGCCGCTACAACTATACCACCACCGTCTCCGGCTCGCGAGTGAATTACTCCGCCCTGGGTACTGCGACCCACGAGACCTGGAAGGAAGCTGCGCAGCAGACCACCGAGCGCACCGGCGAACAGGGCGATGGAACGTTGTCTTATACCTACCGTTCCACGCAGGATGCCAGTGTAGATGCCGAAAGCGCCCACAAAGAAGAAACTGTCGTCCGTCACGGCACTGCAGACTACGAATACACCTACACCGCCAGCAAGGACGAAGTAGAGATCACCACCGACAGCCGCACCGAAACCACTACACCCGAAACGCCTGAAACTCCGGATACCCCCGTCAGCCCGGAAGGCCCCACCACGCCTCCCGTGCAGGACGCCACTCCGGATGATGCCGAGACGCCCGTGAACCCGGAGAACCCCGCCAATCCTTCTGTGCAGGATGCCACCCCCGATACCGTGGCCGCCCTGCCCAAGACCGGCGTCAACTGGACGGCGGCTCTGGCCATGGCCCTGAGCGGCATGGCCCTCACCGTGGCCGGTGCCTTCACCAGCCTGTTTGCCAAGAGCAAGCACTAAAGGCCAACCCCCAGTGAGCCGTAAAAAGCTCGCTGTTCCTCGCACACAACAACAATGCCCCCGGAGAGTTCTCCGGGGGCATTGTTGTTTCTATCGGTTTTTATTTTCTCAGCCAGCCGTCCACAGCGGCCACCAGCGCCTTGCCGCGGCGGCCCAGCAGGCGGGGCAGCAGCACACGGGCCATAGCCCACACGCCTGCAAAGTTGATCAGGATGACCACTGCGGTGATCAGGCCGGTCCACAGGCCGTACAGCGAGGTCTCGGCCAGCAGCACAAAAGCCTCGAACACCAGCAGACCCACGTTCAGCAGCACCCGGCCCGGATGCACATGCATATGGATCATGCGGTTTGCGTCGATGGAGCGCAGGGTGAACACCAGCCCCAGCCCCAGGAAGGAAGCGTATGTGGCACCGATGGGGCCCCACCACTTGATGAAGAAGTAGTTCATGATGCAGTTGCTGATGGCACCGGCCATCATGGTGACCATGCTGCGGCTGGACTTTTTGGTCACCACATACACGCTGTTCATGAACTGGTTGAAGCAGCTGCAGGTGGAGGCCAGCACCAGGAAAGGCACGAAGTGCCAGGCGTAGTAGTAGTTGGACTTCATGACGTGCATCACCGGGCGGCACAGCCAGATGATGCCCGCCGCACAGCAGAACAGCACACTGGAATAGGTGCGGAAGATCTTGGTGAAGAACCGCGCCCGGCCCTCCTCCTCGGTGACAGCCGAGAGCTGCCAGGCGTCGTAGAAGATCAGGCCCAGCGTGGTGAGGATGGTGGGCAGGAAGTAGCCCGTGGAGAGCAGGCCGCTCCAGGCGTTGCCGTCGCGGCCGTCCAGTCCGTTGCACATCTCACGCACAAAGAACAGGTCGGAGGCGTTGATGATCCAGAAGCTGATCTGTGCCGGGATCATGGGCAGCGAGAAGTGGAGCATCTGCTTCCACAGGTCCTTGTTGATGCCCTTGAGCTCCACATAGTTCCACAGCTTGCCGGTGACCATCAGGAACAGCACGCTGACCAGATCACCGCTGATGATGGCCAGCAGGTAGCCGTTGGCACCCCACTTGAAGCCCACCAGATACAGCACATAGAATGCCATGGTGGCCACGGTGCACAGCACGCCGTCCACAGCCACCAGCTTGTTCCACTGGCGGCTGCGCACGAACTGGGTGCACAGAGTGCGCAGGCAGCTCATGAGCACATAGAGGTAAATGAGCAGGCCGTACTGGGCCATGTCGGGCAGGAACCGTGCAATGGGCCAGCACAGGACCAGGATGCCAAAGCCGCCCAGAATGGTGAGCAGGCCGTTGGTGAACACCTGCTTTTCGCTGTTGCCCTTGTCCAGACCAAAGCGGATGATCGCATTGGACATGCCCATGGACACAAAGGGGATGAGCAGGTTCGCGTACTGGCTCAGGATCTTGGACAGGCCCAGATCCGAGATCTCGGCCATGGCGTAGGTCAGGAACGGCTGCACGATCAGCGTGAGCAGTTTGGACGAAAAGCTGGAAATGGCAAAGATGAGGGTGTTGCCGGCCAGTTTGGAGTATTTATCGCCGCCGGACTTTTTTTCGTTTTCCAAGGGAAGTCTGCCTCCTGTTTTTACTTCTTCAATAGCTCCCGCCGGGCTTTCCAGTCCGGAAGCAGCTTTGCCACCTCGGCCCAGAACGCCGGGCTGTGGTTGGCCTGCAAAAAGTGGCAGTACTCGTGCACCACCACATAGATCTGCGCCGCAGGCGGCATGTTGTACAGCTGCAGCGCAAAGGTGATCTGCTTTTTGCCGGGGCAGCACACGCCCCAGCGGGTGGTCATGCTGCGCACCTTGAGGGTGGGTTTCTGGCCGCCCAGCACCCCGGCAAAGGCCGGGTAGACCTGATCGCTCATGGCGGTAAAGTAGGTCCGTGCGGTCTCCTTGTCCGGCAGGTCGGCATTGTCGCGGGCCGCTTTTGCCATCACTTTCTGCCGGGTGTCGTGGACCCACTGTGCGTTCTTGCACACAAAGGCGTCCGCCTGTTCCAGGCTGGTGCGCAGCGGGATGCTGACCATCACGGTGCCGTTGTCCCGTACCCGCAGATGCAGCTGTTTGATCTTTTTGCGGTACAGCTCGTACTGGATGCCGCCCGCGCTGCGCAGCTGGACTTCCGGTTTTTGTGCGGCCACGTCAGGACGCACGCTCTGCCCGCTGCGGGGCCGGCAGCTGGGCCAGCACCACGGCGGCAAAGATCAGCACACAGCCCACGCCTTCGCGCGGGGAAAGGCTCTGATGCAGCAGCACCCAGCCGCCCAGTGCGCTGAACACGCTTTCCAGGCACATGATCAGGCTGCCCACGGCAGGGTTCATATCCCGCTGGCCCAAAATCTGCAGCGTGTAGGCCACGCCGCTGGACATCACGCCGCAGTACAGCAGGGGCACCGCGTTCACGGCAAATTCCGCCGGGGCCGGGTGCTCCAGCAGCAGCGCTGCCACCGAGCTTTCCACCGCCACCACAAAGAACTGCCGCAGGCTCAGGCGCACGCCATCCACCTGCGGACCATAATGGTTCACCGCCATGATCTGGAAACTGAACAGCACGGCGCACAGCAGCAGCACCATGTCGCTGCGTTCCACGCCGCCAAAGCCGTTCTGCATGCACAGCAGATACAGCCCGCACACCGCAATGGCCACGCTGAGCCACAGCTGGGGGCTGCCGCGGCGGCCCAGTGCCAGCCCGAAGATGGGCACCAGCACCACATACATCGCCGTGAGGAAGCCGGCTTTGGCCGTGGAGGGGTTCAATGTCAGGCCGAACTGCTGGGCAGCCGACGCCACAAACAGCAGCGTGCCGCACACCAGGCTGGCCCGGCGCAGGCAGCGGCGCTCCTCCGGCGTTTTCGGTGCCCCAGTGGTGCCGGTGCTGCGCTGACGCACCAGGTCAAACACCTTGACCGTGGGCAGCAGCACCAGCACCGCCAGCCAGCTGCGCCCGGCCAGAAAGCTGCAGGCTCCCATGCCGGAACCGGCGCTCTGGGCCACGAAGGCCGTGCCCCAGATAAACGCGCACAGCAGCAGCAAAAGCGAATTCTTGCGTTGTGTATTCATCAGCCGACGCCCTCCACCTTGAGCAGACCGTAGAGGTAGTAACGGCTGGAATCATAGGAGATGGTCATGCGGTAGATGGCCGCCGGGTCCAGCCCGGAGATGGTGCAGGTGTAGTCGGTGCCGTCGGTCTTGATGTAGTAGGTGCTGTCCGGCACATACTCCACGCCGCCGTCTACCTTTTTCCACAGCGCCACCTTGAATTTCTGGGTACCCTCGGCGGTGCCGCAGGCCATGACGGTCAGCGTGCCGGTGGGTGCCGCAAAATAGTTGGTCTGGCGGCTCCAGATGCCGTTGAACACGGCGTACAGGGTGCCGTCCACCATGGCAGTGTCAAACTTTGCCGAAGCGTCCGCAATGCCCTGAATGATCAGCGGATCTGCGGTAGCGTCCGCCCAGCGGGTGGTGTCCTCTTCCTGCACCTCGCCGGAGCTGCCGGAGATCTTCTGCGCCACACCGCGCAGTGCGTCCTTGCAGCCGGTCAGACCGGCCACCAGCAGAGCGGCGGCCAGCACAACGGCCAAAAAGCGTTTTTTCGTTTTCATAAACGTTTCCTCAACCTGTCAAAGGGTTTGATGTTCCTGTTTTTTCGGGTTCCGGCAGGGCCGGGTCCATCTGTATAGTATACCGCATTTTGCAGCACCGCACAAGAGAGCCACCCGGCTTTTGCGCGCGCTGTCGCCCGATTTCATGCAGTTTCTTTGCCGTCGGCGGCCGCCAGTGCCCCACACTCGGCAGCGGCGAGGGAAGTCTGCTCCGGCCCGAACAGCGAACCGTACCGGTACAGGGCCCAGCCCCCGGCTCCCTGCTCCCGCAGAAAGGCCACCTGGTCGGCCAGCGCACGGCCGGTGCTCCAGCCCGACAGGCTGTTTTCGTTGCTGCCGCCGTCGCCCACTCCCACACGGTAGGCTCCCAGCCCGAAATACAGGGCCACGTCCGCCGCGCGGGGATAGGCGAGCCATGCGGGCACGATATTCTCAAAGGCAAAGCGGGTACTGCCGTTGTGCAGGGCAAAGCCCTGCCCCCAGTACACCTGCGGGCACAGATAATCGACCACCGCATCCCCGTCGCCGGACGCCAGCCAGCCGGTCACATCGCTGTACTGCTGGTTTTCGTCGTTATCCGGGTTGCCCTGGGGGCTGATGCCGAACCGCAGGGTAGGGTCCGCCGCTTTCACCGTGTCGTGCACGGCCCGCACCAGCGCGGTCACATTTTCCCGCCGCCACGCGGCAAGATTTCCCGCCCCGGACGCCGCAAACTGCGCCGCGTCGATGCTCTCATCGGTGGTAGGGTAGAAGTAATCGTCAAAGTGGATGCCGTCCACCGCGTAGTTCTGCACCAGCTCGGCCACGCCCTGCACCACATAGTCGGCGGCGGCAGGCTCGGCGGGGTTCAGGTAAAGGCCCTCGTCCACCGTGCACACCCACTCCGGGTGGGTGTTGGCCAGATTGCTGTCCGCAAGGTTCGGCGGCATGGCTGCCGAGGAGCGCAGGCGGTAGGGGTTGACCCACGCTTCCACCGAGATGCCCCGGGTGTGGGCTTCCTGCAGCAGCACGTCCAGCGGGTCAAAGCCGGGGTCCTTGCCCTGCACCCCGGTGCACAGATGGCTCCACGGAAACAGACTGCTGCGGTACAGCGCATCCCCGAAGGGGCGCACCTGGGCCAGCACTGCGTTCAGCCCCAGTCCGGTACAGTTGTCCAGCAGCTGCACCACTCCGGCGCGGAAGGCATCCTCCGTGGAAAAGTCCATGGCGGCCCATTCCAGATAGCTCACCCACACGGCCCGCCACTCCCCGGCCGGCAGCGCCGGGTTGGGGTCTGCCGAGGGCTCCGGGGTGCTGTCGGCGGCCGCAGGGGAAGTGCCCCGGCGCAGGGCCAGCCCTGCCGCGGCACACACAGCCGCCCCGGCCCCCAGCAGAAAGGTGCGCCGCCCCATGCGGCGGTTTTTGCGTCCTGTCTTTTTCCGGCTGCGCCGGGTCACAGCTCTTCCTCCTGCAATTTATACAGGGTCAGCGCCGCCCAGCCGCGGGCACAGGCCAGCAGCACGAACAGCAGGTTCGTCCAGAAGGCAAGCCCGGCCATGCCCGCATAGCGGGTGAGCAGCCAGAACACTGTGCGCAGCACCTCTGCTGCGCACACCAGCTGCAGCTGCCGCTGAATGGGCTTGCCGCGGCTGTACTCGATGCCCAGCAGGGCAGGCCACACCAGTGCCGAGCACAGGTCGCCCGCCCAGCCGCCGGCTGCCAGCTTGCTGAGCATCAGCAGCACGAACACCAGCGTGTAATTGCGCTTTTCGGCCGCCGGGGCACCCTTTTGTGCTGCCAGAAACAGCGCCGCGATGCCGGTCAGGCAGAACGCCACCAGTTCCAGCGCTGAAAAGTCCATGCCGCCCAGCACGGCAAAGCCGCCCAGCATGGAAACCGCCGCTGCGGCCAGCAGAAAGAAGTACCAGGTCTTGCGTGTGAATTTGAGCTTCATTGCGTTCCTCCCGCCCGGTGCAGCGTGCAGCGGGCCTGCTGAATTTTTCAAAGAATTAAAAATATTATAGCACAAAACCGCGCAGGTTGTGTTACAATAAGGAAAACTATTCCGGAGGTTTTCCATGAACGCTGTTGTTTCCATCGTCCTGCTGGCCGCCGTGCTGGGCGTGATCGTGTTTCTGCTCTCCCGGCGGGAAAACGGCCGCCGCAGTCAGTACGGCCCGGCCGGGCTGTCCGAGTTCCGCACCGACCTTGCACTGGACGAGTGCTTCGACCGGCTGGACGAACACAACGACTCCGACGTGTTCGTCTACGACTGCCGCCGGGAGCGGGACGGCGGCTTTTTGCTGCACCTGACCCTGCACCAGCCCACCCAGCAGCCGCTGGACACCCTGTACACCCTGCGGCTGGACCCCGGCCGCCAGACCGTGGTCACCCTGATCTTCATCCGGGAGGCCTTTGGCTACAAGGAGCCGCTGTTCCCGCAGGAGATGCTGGACGAATTCATGGCCCAGAAGCTGGACGCCCACCGCACCCGGTGATTTTTGCGGGCAAAAGGGCTTTTCATTTGCCGCAGAATTTGTTATACTAAATAACGGCGCTGCGGCGCTCTGCGGGCTAGTAGCTCAGTTGGTCAGAGCTGGCGGCTCATAACCGCCAGACCTTACCG
>OWIP01002070.1_pt1 | contig 11222 bp, 10 predicted proteins | sample 1732581 | NCBI WGS metagenome assembly OWIP01 (sample SAMN05065731, study PRJEB22554) | human gut metagenome | biome: ENVO:2100002; feature: ENVO:00000062; material: ENVO:00002003 | host: Homo sapiens | place: USA
AACGCAAAAATCCCTCGCTGCCGGTCACATCATGAGTTTTCAGATACACCCTAGCAAAAAACGGCAGAAAGCACTTGCGGCTTTCTGCCGGTTGACGTGAACCCTGCCTTGCACACACAGCTCACAGCTCATACATACGGATGATCGTTTCCGCGATCTCGCGTTTTTTGACGCAGCGGTCCATTGCGGCCTTTTCAATCCAGCGGTGCGCGTCCTGCTCCGTCATGCCGAGCTGACGCATGAGCAGGCCCTTTGCCTTCTGGATGCGCTTGAGATCCTGCAGCTGTGAGCGCAGCTGGTCGGTCTGGGCCTGCATGGTCTGCATACTTTTTTTCAGCAGCAGCAGATTGCGCAGCGTCTGGGTCAGAACCGCCTGCTCCATCGGCCACGTCATGACGCACACGCCATGCTTCTGCAGCGTGCGCCAAGCCGCGCCGTATGCCTCCTGCCGCACCAGCAGCAGGAAAACGGCCTCCGCCGTTTCCGCCAGCTCGGCGCAGCGGTGCAGTGCCTGCGCATCCGGCGCGTCGGACTGCAGGACGATCAGCGTCGGGCGCAGACGTTCCAATGCGGCGCCTGCCTCGTCCAGCCCGGATATCGTCTGAAGCTGCACGTCCGGCTGCGCGGCTGTGAACGCTGACAGGGCCGCCGGCTCCGCCGCTGTGCCGCGCACCAGGAGGATCGTATTTTTTGCCTGCTCCACGTTCTCAGCCCCCTTCTGCTGCATATGATATTCTATTTTATGCAGCCGCCCTGTTTCTGTCAATCCATTTCTCTGGCTGAACGCTGCAATAAGAAAAACAGATACCGGTTTTTCCGCATGGGGCTTGACATTTGCCCGCTGCGCGCGTATAATTCGCTCAAACAAACGGCTCGGAGGATTTCTTCCGGCTCACATGGAAACGGTAAACGGCAAAGGCGTCGTACAGCTTCGGTTCTGTGCGTGCCTTTGCCGCTTTTTTGAGAAAAGTGAGGGATTTTTTATGCAGACGGTATCGGATTTCTTTGGTTGTCATGTGTTCGGCGAATCGGTCATGAAGCAGAAGCTGCCGAAGGAGGTCTTCAAGGACGTCTACGCGGCTATCCACGAGGGCAAGCGGCTCGATCTGGCTGCGGCCAACGTTGTGGCCAATTCCATGAAGGACTGGGCCATTGAGCTCGGCGCGACGCATTTTACCCACTGGTTCCAGCCCATGACCGGCATCACGGCGGAGAAGCACGACTCGTTCATCTCGCCCACCGCAGGCGGCGGCGTTATCATGGAGTTTTCCGGCAAGGAGCTGATTCAGGGCGAGCCGGACGCGTCCAGCTTCCCCTCCGGCGGTCTGCGCGCCACGTTTGAGGCCAGAGGCTACACCGCATGGGACCCGACGTCCTTCGCGTTCATCAAGGATCATGTGCTCTATATCCCGACCGCGTTCTGTTCCTACGGCGGCGAGGCGCTCGACAAGAAAACCCCGCTGCTGCGCTCCATGCAGGCCATCAACAAGCAGGGCCTGCGCATTCTGAAGCTCTTCGGCCACACCTCCGTCAGGGCTGTGCGCACGACGGTCGGCCCGGAGCAGGAATATTTCCTCATCGACGAGGCGCTTTACAATAAGCGCAAGGACCTGCTCTACACGGGCCGCACGCTCTTCGGCGCGAAGCCGCCGAAGGGGCAGGAGCTGGATGACCATTATTTCGGCACCATCAAGCCGCGCGTGGCCGCGTTCATGCAGGATCTGGACAAGGAACTCTGGGAGCTCGGCGTTCTAGCCAAGACCGAGCACAATGAGGTCGCCCCCGCGCAGCATGAGCTTGCGCCGGTTTTCACGACCACCAATATTTCCGCCGACCACAACCAGCTGACCATGGAGCTGCTGCAGAAGATCGCCCGCAAGCACGGCATGGTCTGTCTGCTGCACGAAAAGCCCTTTGCGGGCGTCAACGGCTCCGGCAAGCACAACAACTGGTCGATCTCGACCGACACAGGCGTCAACCTGCTCGAACCCGGCGAAACGCCGAGTGAGAACGCGCAGTTCCTGCTGTTCCTGTGCGCCGTTATTCAGGCCGTTGACGATTATCAGGACCTGCTGCGCATTTCCGTGGCCTCTGCGGGCAACGACCACCGGCTGGGCGCGAACGAAGCGCCGCCCGCCGTCGTGTCCATGTTCCTCGGCACGGAGCTGACGGAGATTCTGGACGCGATCGAATCCGACACGGCCTATGACGCGAAGGAGAAGGAGCTTCTGAAGATCGGCGTCCACGTCCTGCCGAAATTCCCGAAGGACACGACCGACCGCAACCGCACCTCGCCATTTGCCTTTACCGGCAACAAGTTTGAGTTCCGTATGCTCGGCTCCGCCGCGTCCATTTCCGACGCGAACGTCGTTCTGAACACCGCTGTTGCAGAGTCTCTGCGGCAGTACGCCGACAAGCTTGAGGGCGCGGAGGACTTCGAAACTGCCCTGCACGATCTCATCCGCGACACCATCCGCGCGCACAAGCGCATCATCTTCAACGGCAACGGCTACGATGCAAGCTGGCTGGAGGAGGCCGAGAAGCGCGGCCTGCTGAATCTCAAGACCACGCCCGCCTGCGCGCCGTATCTGATGAAGGAAAAGAATGTGCGCCTGTTTGCAGACCATAAGATCTACAGCGAGACGGAGCTGCACGCGAGATATGAAATTCTGCTGGAAAACTACAGCAAGGTGCTGCGCATTGAGGCGCTGACCATGCTCGACATGGTGCAGACCGACATCCTGCCCGCCGTTTCGGACTACACGGCAAAGCTCGTCCGGACGGCAGCGGAGAAAAAGAGCCTGCTCGGCGACGCGGCAGGCGGCTATGAATATAAGACGGCCGCACGTCTGTCGGCACTGACCGAGACGGCCAGCGAGGACGCCGCGAAGCTCTCCGACGCGCTCCTGCAGGCAGGCGAGCTGCCCAGCGCACAGGAGGCTGCCGATTTCTATCAGGCAGAGGTCTTCAAGGACATGGCTGAGCTGCGCCTGGCTGTGGACGAGATGGAGACGCTTACCTCCCGCGCCTGCTGGCCGTACCCGACCTACGGTGAGCTGCTGTTCAGCGTCCGCTGAACGCCTCCGTGCGATCCGCGCACATCTAAAACCTATGCCCGTTTCATGATTCCTCTTTTCATTTGTGTTGACGGCGGCCCGCAGGAAATCCTGCGGGCCGCCGCCTGTTCCGGAAAAGCTCCTATTTTCCGGGAAGCACCGGCGCGGCAGTCTTCAGCTGATGATGCGCCCCAGCGGCTGCGCCTTTATATGCACGAAGGCCGGAACCCGATGGTTCCGGCCTTTTGATGCGCCTGTATCGTCTTCAATGAACTCAGGATTCCGTTTCCGGTTCTACATACTTGGGGTTGTAATTGATGAGAATGCCGATGTCCTGCAGCGGCTTGACCTCGTCGGCGTTCACAGGATTGTCCCAGAGGTTCATCCGCACGAGCATGATGCACGATTCCAGCTTCGAGATCGATTTGATCCGGTTATAATCAGCGTCGATGAAGTTGACGGCGAGGTTCCCCTCCAATCCGGCCAGACTTTCGATCTGGTTGTGGCTGATGTCGACGTGCCAGAGCGGCGTATCCGCGTCGAACTGCGGAAGCTCCGTGATCTGGTTGCTGCTCACATTGAGGTCGACCAGCTGCTTGAAGCCGGACACGACGGAGATATCGGAAATGCTGTTGCCGCTGAGGTCGAGCGTTTCGAGCGCCGTGCAGCCGGCCAGCGCGGAAATGTCCGTGATCTGGTTGCCGGGCAGAACGAGCGTTTTGAGCTTCGTATGATCGGCAAGGCCCGCAATCCGCGTGATCGCGCACTGCCCGGCGTAGAGCGTTTCCAGCTCCGTGCAGTTTTTGAGATTGTTGAGTGAGGTGACGGGATTGTTGGTCAGATTCAGCTCCCTGAGCGCCAGCAGTCCGGAAAGCGCCGTCAGATCGGAGACGGTGTTGTTGGACAGATCGAGCGTTTCCAGCTTTTGCAGGCTGATGAGCGCGTCGATCTCCGCCACGGCGCAGCCGGACAGATTCAGGCTCGTCAGCTCCGGCAGCGTCACGATGGTGTTCATCGCCGCAGTCGAGAGCGTGCAGCCGGACAGATCGAGCGACTGCAGCAGCGGCAGCCGGGACAGGACGGACAGATCGAGCGACGCGCCGTGGTGCAGGGACAAGGAGCGCAGGCCGGTGAAGTAGGAGAGATCCTCCAGCGAGGCGACCGTGTCGGGAAGGTCCAGCGCCTCGACGGCCCAGAGCTCGTCGGACATGATAGCGCTGCCCGCCGTCTTGCCGAGCAGTTCACGCACATAGGCGTCCATCCCGGCGTCGGCAAGCTTCACTTCCTCGACGACGTTGCCGACGGTATAGCCCGCGTAGACTGCGTCGCTTACAAGGCCGTTTTCCGCCACGCTCAGCGCGACGATCTTGCTTTCACCGGCTTCCAGAGAGATGGGGCCGGTATAGATGTCCTGCGCCGAGGCGGGGAAATCGCTGTTGCACACGGCGTAGACCGTGCCCGACGAGCCGGTGACGGTCACGTCGATGTATTCCGAGTAATTGCCGCTTTCCGGCTCGATGACGGGCGCGGCGGGGCGCAGCGCGTCGATCTGTGTGCGGACGGCGTCGTTTGTAATGCGGCTGAGCATTGTCTCCGCGTCAAGCAGCTTGTCCTGCTCCACATACGTCCCGGACAGCGCGACATAGAGGGAAACAGAATCCGGGATCTGTGTAATGGCGCTGACAAGGGTGTATTCCGCCTTGGTATAGTTGCCGCTCTTTTTATAGGCGTCGGCCAGCCGGATGGCAAGCTCCGCGTCCTTCGGCGCGAAGCGCATGGCCGCCTTGTAGAACGCGACCGCGCGGGAATAGCGCCCGGCCTCATAGAAATGCTCACCCCAGTAGACGAAGATGCTTTCGGTCACATCGCGGCGTGCGATCAGGAAAAACCAGCACGCGCCGATGACGATGGCAAGGATCAGGATGATCGGGAGAATGATTTTCAAAGTGTGCTTCATATATAAGCTCCAATCCGTATGCAGCAGAAATTTCGAATGTTTTTATACATTATACGTCCCATCGGAATTCGTGTCAAGATTTGCGATTATGTCAATCAGAATACCGCCCATTCACGCGGCATAGACTTGTCCGAAAGGACGGTGCTTGAAATGTCGGTGATCACAAAGGCGGGGCTGCTGGCGCTGGCAGCGGTACTGCTGCTGCCGTCGGCGCAGACAACGCAGGCTGCGCAGCCGGAGCCATTGATCGTAATCGTGCAGAAGCGGCAGGACGCGCAGGAGCGGACACTCCGCGTCCTGCGGGACGGAAGCGTGGAGGAGGTTGCACTGGATACCTATCTGGCGCAGGTCGTGCTGTCGGAAATGCCCGCCTCGTTCGCGCCGGAGGCACTCAAGGCGCAGGCGGTGGCAGCGCGCACGTTCGCCTGCCGGCAGACGGCGGGCGGCAAGCACGAAAACGCGGACGTGTGCGCGCAGAGCGCCTGCTGCCAGGCGTGCCTGACGGTCGAGGACCTGCGCGCGCGGTATGGAGACGGCTTTGAGGCTGCGTGGGACAAGGCGCTTGCCGCCGTGCGGGAAACGCAGAACGAGGTGCTGACATACGAGGGCGCGCTGATCGACGCGGTCTATTTTTCCTGCTCCGGCGGCTCGACGGAGGATGCGGCTGCTGTCTGGGGAACGGACGTGCCGTATCTGCGGGCGGTCGAAAGCCCCGGCGAGCAGGACGCGGCCAAATATGAAAGCCGGGTCTGTGTGACGGCGGAGACATTTGCCGAGACGCTCCGCGCGCTCGACGCGTCGGCGCAGCTTTCCGGCGACCCCAGCGGCTGGGTGCAGTCCGTCACGCGCACGCCGGGCGGCGGCGTCGACACGCTCACAGCGGGAGACCGGTCATTCTCCGGCGTTCAGCTGCGAAAGGCCTTCGGGCTGAACTCCACGCGCTTTACGCTTCTGTACGAGGATGGCGCATTCAGCTTCGACGTCCTCGGCTACGGCCACCGCGTCGGCATGAGCCAATACGGCGCAGACGCCATCGCACGCCTCGGCTTCGACTATCGGACGATCCTGCGCTTTTATTACCGGGGCGCGGAACTCACAACGCTTGATTTTTGACAGAACGCCGGGAGTGGGCTGATGTGGGCATCGGCCCCTACAATCAAGCAGGCAAGTGCATACGAATTCGCCGAGGATTTTCGATGATTCGGTGCATCCTGCCGGGCAAGTTTGAATTTTAACGAATTTTGCATAAGATTGACAGCCTTGAACTGACAACATTGCCGGTTGGGAAAGTTTATGCTACCCCTTACCCGGATACGGAAAATGCAGTAAAATAAAAGAGCTATTACGACCTGCTCAATTCCGTCCGCATCGAAAAGGCCAAGGAGTTGCTGGCAGATCCCAGCCTCAAGATCGGCGATATCGTCGACCTCGTCGGCTATTCCGACAGCGGTCATTTTTCCCGCACCTTCAAAAAGCTCGCCGGCCTCAGCGCCAACGAATACCGCAGCCGGCTGAACTGACCGCAGCGGCCTGCAGCTACCTATCCAACAGGCGTCCCGTACAGCATCGGCTGAACCTGTTCGCCGCGCAGCGCGGATTCGACGGTCTGCGGCAGCCTTGTGAAATCCGCGACGAGGGAGCGCGGCTTTTTGAACGCGCTGTCCTGTCCGAAGGGGACAAAATAATATCCGCGTCTGTTCAGGAGCCTACCGAGATTTGCCGCGTTTCCGGCCAGAGCGTCGTTGGTCGACACGGCGACGATCACGGGACGCTCGTTCCGCAAATGTGCCTTTGCCGCCAGCGTGACCGGACCGTCGGCGATGCCTGCGGCCAGCTTTGCAAGCGTGTTGCCGGTGCACGGCATGATGACGAGCGCGTCCAGAAGCTTTTTCGGGCCGAACGGCTCTGCCTCTTTTATTGTATGGACGATCTCGCGTCCGCACAGCGTTTCCAGCCGCTCCCGGAACTGCGCCGCAGGCCCGAAGCGGCTGTCGGTTTCAAAGCTGGCCTGCGACATGATGGGTACCAGCTCATAAAGCTCCTGGTCCAGCGTCTCAAACGCGTCCAGAACGCGGGAAAACGTGCAGAATGAGCCGCACATGGCAAGCCCGAGCGTGCGTTTTTTCATGTTGCTTCCTCCAAATTCAGGTTACGGAATATGGCGCTTCGGATGATGGCGGCGGCAGCCTCCGGCGCGTATTTGCCCGGAAGACCACGCGCGGCGCAATACCCCGGAAGCGCCTGCGCCTCGGCGCAGAACCCGCCGGGCAGGCTGGCAAGCTCCAGCAGCACGCAGTCCCGGCGGATGCATGGCAGCTGCGCCGGGCCGATGATCGGTGCGGGAACGGTGTTGACGATCCCGTCGTACTGCGCGGGCGCGTCTGCCCAGCTTCCGGCCGTGACGCGGCGATAGCCGAGAATGCGCGCAAGCTCCAGAGCCTGTGCCTTCCGCGCCGAGACGGTCACGTCCGCGCCAAGCGCTTTCAGCTTGCGCGCCAGCAGCTTTCCGATGCGCCCAAAGCCGCAGAGCAGGATCCGGCTTCCGGCGAGCGGGCCGGGAAGCCGTTCCAGAAGCAGCGCAAGCGCTGCTTCGGCGGTCAGCTCCGCGTTTTGCAGCAGCAGCGCCTCGTCCTTTGCATAGTCATAAAATGAGATCCCGCGCGCCTGCAGGAGCGCCTCCGCCGGGTCAAGCATCCCGCCGCAGATGAGCGCGCCCGGCTCCGCCGCGTCCAGAATGTCCGCCAGCGGCACACCGCCTCCGGCAGGCATGGGCAAAATCAGAGCGTTTGCACCCCGTAAGCAGCCGGATAAGTCCGGCGCGCTGTCCTCCGCATCCGGCACGCGGTACGCGGAAGCCGGGAAGCCCAGCCCGCGCAGCTGCCGCAGCAGACACCGCTGACGCAGATCGCCGCCAATGACGGCAAATGATCGCTTCAAATGCATCCCTTCTTTCCTGATATCCTATGCAGCACGCAGAAAAAAGGCCCCTGCCTTCGCGGCAGGGGCAAGCGTATGGACACGGCTTTTTCTATCTATAATAAGGATGTCTGGTCAGCCGATGAACCACTGGGTCCAGTACCCGCCGTCTTCGACGTAGCCGACACCGAGCGTTGTATAGTTCGCGGACAGGATGTTCGCGCGGTGGCCCTCGGAGTTCATCCAGGCGGCCACAACGGCTTCCGGCGTCGAATAGCCCATGGCGATGTTTTCGCCCGCCGAGCGGTACGACATGCCGAACGAGCGCATCATGTCAAACGGGGAGCCATAGGTCGGGCTGGTGTGGGAGAAGTAGCCCTGATCGTGCATATCCTGCGATTTGACGCGGGCATAGCCGCAGAGCGTCTCGTCCAGCGTCAGGGCCGCGAGACCGTATTTTGCGCGCTCTGCATTGACGAGCGCAGCGACCTGCTGCTCATAGCTGGATACGGATGCACTGCCGGACGGCTCAGAGGGCTGTTCCGGTTCAGACGGCTCCTCCGGCTCGGAGGGCTGCTCCGGCTCCGACGGAGCGCCGGGCGTCTGATTGCCGCAGCCGATGCCGAAGCGGTCACAGAAGAACTGTTTCCAGCAGTCGGGCGGCCACGACCGGACCGCGCAGCGGTAACCCGCCGCGCCTGCGGGGAGCGCTGCTGAAAAAACAAGGAGCAGCGCAAGGAGTAATGCGGGGATTTTTCTTTTCATGGTAATACCTCCTTCTTCTTCGTTTTACGCCCATTTTCGCAGGAAAACAAGCGGTAAATCCTTCCTCGCGGTTGGAAAAGCGCGCGAAGGGCTTGTGTTTTCAGGACTTTTTTGCTATACTGGATGCATCGCAGAAATGTTTACCAACGAGGTGACAAGCATGGAACAGCACGGTTTTATTCAGGATATGCTCGACGTCAAGGTCCTCATTTTGTTCGTCATGGCCAAGCTCTCCTATCCGGTGACGCTGCAGACGATCTACGAGCTGTGCTATCAGGACGATAAGCTCAGCTATTTTGACGTCAGCGTCGCCGTCCCCCAGATGGTACAGAGCGGCCATCTGCAGCAGCTGCCGGACGATACCTACGTCATCACCGACAAGGGCCGTGAGCACGAGGAGATCACCTGCGACGCCATTGCCTACCCGGTCATGCAGCGCGCGCTGATGGCGGTGCAGCGCTATAATACCCGCATCCAGCGCAAGGGACTGATCGAGACGAAGATCGAGCAGGAGGAAACGGGCGACTATCTCGCGCAGCTGTGCCTGCGCGACGATGCGGGCGTTCTCATGAAGCTGGAGCTTGCCGCGCCGACGCTTTCGCAGGCCCGCACGCTTGTGCGCGCGTATGAAAAACAGGCGGACGCGGTCTATCAGCAGCTTCTGTGCCAGCTGCTCGATGAAAAGGAGAGCGGCCATGCGGAGCTTTAAGGCTGCGCCGGAGGTGCTCAGCGCGTGGATGGACGAGCGGAAGCTGACGGCGGCGGAGCTGTCCCGGCAGACCGGCATCGACGCCGGGATCCTCCGCAAGATCATGACCGGCCGTGAAACGGCCGTCAGCACCCGGAACCTCATGACGCTTGCACGCTACTTCGGCCTGAGTATGCAGGAGCTGATCGATGCATTTTCCGGACAATAACGACAGGAGCGGCCACATCTGCGGCCGCTCCTGTCTGTTCACACAATGTTTACTGCGTCCGACCTGCGTCAAACTTGCAATTTGACGGAATCTGTGGTATACTATGGTCACAGGGAGAGATTCCTGGGAAGTATGGCATCACGAAAGGAGCGGTAACTATGAGATTTCAGTACACCGAAAAGAAGGTAACCCTGCCTGAGAACGTTCACAAGTACGCAGAAAAGAAAGTCATGAAGCTGGAACGTTTCTTCGGCACCGACGCCGACGCTCTTGTCACCTTCAGCGTTGAGAAGAACCGCAACAACGTCGAAATTACGGTTCACGCAGCGAACACCTACTTCCGCGCCAGTGAGAGCACGTCCGATATGTTCGCGTCGATCGACGCGGCCGTGGCGACCATCGAACGCCAGATCCGCAAGAATAAGACCCGTCTGGCCCGGCGCCTGCGTCAGGACGCGTTTGTCCGCACTCCGGACGAAACCTCGTTTGCACCCGAGGAACCCGAAGAGGGCACCTTCGAGCTTGTGAGAACCAAGAAGTTCAACATGAAGCCGATGACCCGCGAGGAGGCCATCCTCCAGATGAACCTGCTGGAGCATACGTTCTTCGCGTTCCGCGACGAGGACAACGACGGCGCGTTTGCAGTCGTGTACAAGAGAACCGACGGCGGCTACGGCCTGATTGAGGACGAGGCTTAAAGTACCGTGAAATACAGATGGACGCCCTCCGGGGCGTCCATTTTGCGTACTCCGGGCATAAGAAAAACAGAAGACGGCCTTCTATGGTACTTATGGCTAAAACGACCAAAAACGCAGGGCACGTTTTTGTGCAGGATTTAATATAAGTTTTTGTTGACTTTTGCATCAGTTTTTGGTATCATAGCAAAGCGTTCTGAAGGGGGCGCGGCAAATCGGACGGGGTTCAAGAAAAAGTTCGAAGAGATTCGAAAAAAGTTCTTGACAAACGGATGAAGATGTGCTAAACTAAATGAGTTCGCTGCTGAGCGAGAAATCGCGAAGCGACGAGCGGATCACAAAAAGTTCGAAAGAATTTGAAAAAAGTTCTTGACAAATGAAACTTGATGTGATACAATAAAAGCCCGCGAAACTGCGGAGTGCACCTTGTAAATTAAACAACGAGAAACATGAACAAACACCTTGGACAATTAAGGTTCTGAAAAAGAACCAAAAGAGTTGTTCAGTGAATGTCAGAAATGAGATTCTTTGAATAGCCAACGAAAATTCTTGAGTTAAGCTAAGAGCGAACGAAGAATGAAATTGATTTTAAAGCTTCGGCTTTAAGATACCATTTTATTGAGAGTTTGATCCTGGCTCAGGACGAACGCTGGCGGCGTGCCTAACACATGCAAGTCGAACGAAGCTCTGCGATACAAGACTTCGGTCAAGTTGAACGGATGACTTAGTGGCGGACGGGTGAGTAACGCGTGAGGAACCTGCCTTTCAGTGGGGGACAACAGTTGGAAACGACTGCTAATACCGCATAATGTATTCTGACCGCATGATCGGAATACCAAAGATTTATTGCTGAAAGATGGCCTCGCGTCTGATTAGATAGTTGGTGAGGTAACGGCCCACCAAGTCGACGATCAGT
>OWIP01002072.1_pt1 | contig 11217 bp, 8 predicted proteins | sample 1732581 | NCBI WGS metagenome assembly OWIP01 (sample SAMN05065731, study PRJEB22554) | human gut metagenome | biome: ENVO:2100002; feature: ENVO:00000062; material: ENVO:00002003 | host: Homo sapiens | place: USA
ACGAGATAGGCTCCGGTCTCGTGGGCTCGGAGATGTGTATAAGAGACAGCGCCGGAGCTGACGGTCAATGCGGCTCTGATGGACGCGGCGCAGCATTGCGCGTCCCTGCGTGTCACATACCACCAGAATAAGGTGGAGTGCGAGGCGGTAGCGGCCTCCGGGTATCCCCATGGATTTGGATCGAACATCACCGCGTTCACGAATGTGCCCACCTCTGAAACCGCAGAGCGGGCAGTGGAGAACTGGCGGAATTCTCCCGGCCACTTCCAGACGATGATAAACCCTGATTGCGACACCATCGGCGTCGGGATCTCAACTGATGAGGGTGGAACGATCTGCTTCCTGTTCGTCGGTGATCCCAACGCGCACAATCCCTACGCATAACCTATCCGCAACTCAATATGCTCACATGGCCTTCCAGCATTGCCGGAAGGCCATTTCTTATGAGCAAATCTAAAAAGAAAGGTCAAATAACGATGAAAAAGACATGGCATTCATTGAAAAATCGCGTGACCGCGATGCTGCTGGTCCTGATCTGCGTTCTCGGCCTGCTCCCCACTGCCGCGCTTGCGGCGGGGGCCGACACCATCAAGTTAGAGCGGTTCGGCATGAGCGGCGTTTCCTATCAGTCTGCCAGCCTTGGCAGATGCACAATGCACCAGATGTATTACGGCGTGGCCGGAAAGACCTCCGTGGGCTTCTGCGGGACGAAGGGCGGCGGCATGGGCACCTCCCTGATCGGCCAGACCTGGGGCGATCCGAAGCCCGTCACCGATCCCACCGTCAAAATGATGATGGCCTATTACTACGCCCACTCCCTCGGCAACTTCACGGACAAGGCCCAAGCCCTTGGCGTGGATGACATTTGGGATTCCGGTTATAGCTGGTACATGAACGCCTGGGTACAGGCAATCGTGTGGCGGTATAAGGACGGCTCCCTGGGTGACCCCGCCACCGCCTGCGCGGAGGAATTGATGTACGTCTGGAACTCGCTGAAGGGCGCGAGTTATACCAGCATCGACCAGACCTGCGACGGCGCCACATTCCGGGATCGGACGAAATATATCCTGGATCTGGGCAAGCAGGATGTTTGGGGCGATTGCGATGTAAAAGAGTATTCCTTCACCGGCGCGGGCTCTGCCGCACACCCCGCCAGCACTGTCCAGAGCGTTATGATCGGCAGTCTTACCGTCACAAACGAGCGGTACACGCTGGTGGTCAAGAAGGTAGACGCCACCAACCCCACCAAGGGCCTTGCCGGAGCGCGGTTCCATGTGGAGTCCACCAACGGCTCCTTCTCCAAGGACATCGTCACCGGCGCGGATGGCACCTATACCTTCTCTCCCTTGGACGCTGGAACCTACGCCGTAACGGAAACGGCGGCTCCGAACGGCTACGAGATCGACAACGCGGGGCCCGAATATGTGGTCCTGCCGAATAATGGCAGCAGCACCGTGACGATCACCTTTACGGACACCCCAACCGTCACCGCCGCCGGTAAGATCCGCAAGGTGGATGCGAACGATCCTACCAGAGGTCTTGCGGGCGCGGTCATCAAGATCACCGGTGTGGATAACAATTTCACCGGCACCTATACCACCGGAGCGGGCGGCGCGCTCACGGATGTGCCTTGGGATACCATGCCCATCGGCAGCTATGTGGCGGAAGAAGTGACGCCGCCCAACGGCTACTCTCTGAGCAAGGACGCCGGCAAAGTCCGTCAGGAATTCTATTGGGACGGCAAAACGGACGTATCGCTCGTTTTTGAGAATGACGCGAAGGTGAAGATCCAGCTCATCAAGCTGAACGATGCCAACAGCCCCCTCCCCGGCGCGGTATTCCACATCCTCCGGGACGGCCAGCTGATCGGCACGGAGGTCACAGACGCCTCCGGCAGGATCACCGTCCCCCATGTGACGGAGGGGATGTACGCCTTTGTGGAGGTCAGCGCCCCCGCCCCCTAGGCCAAGCTGACCGCCCCTGTCTGCGCCCATGTGGATCAGGCCACCGTCAATAGCGGCGGCACCGTGACCGTAACAGCCAAAGACCAGAAGCTCCCCAATCTGACCATCCAGAAGCTGGATAAGCAGACCAAGCAGCCCATCCCCGGCACGGTCTTTGAGATCAAGGGCATCCATTACGGCTATCATCAGGACGTCACCACCGGGCCGGACGGCAAGGCGGTTCTCACCGCGATCCCTGTTGACAGCTATGAGGTAAAGGAAACATCCGTCCCTGACCCCTATGTGGTGGGCGGCGAGACGATCCAGACCATTTACCTCGGCCCCGGCGACGATCAAAACCTCGTATTTGAAAACCTGAAAATGCCCCGGCTGACCGTCACCAAAATCGATGCGGAGGATTCCAAGCCCATCCCCGGCACCGTGTTCACCGTAGAGGGCATCGACAGTGATTTCTCCGCCGATTGGACCACCGGTGAGGACGGCACGGTGACGGATCGCGTGGCCCCCGGCAGTTACAAAATTACAGAAAAATCTGTTCCCGCTCCGTACTACCTGCCCAGCAAAAACGCCGACCGGGAGCAGAACGTCAGCCTGAACGCCGGTGACGAGGTGAATGTCACTTTCAAAAATCGGAAAATGCCCCAGCTCACCATCTACAAGGAGGACAGTGTGGCTGGCGCGCCCATCGAGGGAGCCAAGTTCCACATCACCTGCACCAGCAGCGGCGAATCCGCCGAGGCCCCTGCCACGGTTGATTATGGAAATATCCTCACAGACGCCAAGGGTGAGATCCGGCTCCATGAGCAGGGCAAGCGGCTCTATCCCGGCGCGTACACTGTGACGGAGGTGGAACCCGCTCCCGGTTTCCAGATGAAGGAACCCTCCACCCAGAAGATCATCCTCCACGGCAGCGAGAGCAAGACCCTGACCTTCCAGAATACCCCGCTGAACGCCATCGTCGTTGAGAAGTACGACAGCGTGACCCATGAGGCGCTCCCCGGCTGCACCTTTCAGCTGCGTTTTTTGGGCGGCACCTCCGGCACCGGCGGCACGACCATCGGGCAGAAGGTCACCGGCAAGAACGGCACCGCCATCTGGACGGGCCTAACCGCGGGCACCTATATCGTGGAGGAGGTTGACCCCGCCGATGGGTACAGCATCATCAACGCCTCGGAAACGATCTATCTGGCGGACAGCGGTGAGCAGAGTGTGGTCACCGTCCGCTTTGACAACGCCCCGGACGGCATCCTGCTGATCCGCAAGGTCTGTTCCGTGAACCCCAGCGTGACCCTCGCCAACGCGGAATTCAAGATCACCTACGCGGACGGTACGCTGATCGGTGACGCCAACGGCATCTTCCGGACGGACGAACACGGCGAGATCCGTATCCCCGGCCTGAAACCCGGCAAGAGCGTCATTGTGACGGAAACGAAGGCTCCAGACGGCTATATCATTGATACCCAGAGCCAGACCGTTCAGATCAAGGAAGGCCGCACGGTCAGCCTGACCTTCAAGAACCAGCCCAAGGGCAAGCTCATCATCCAGAAGCGGGACAGTGCCACCGGTCAGCCCCTCCCCGGCGCGGAGTTCCGGGTGACCACTGCCGCTGGCTGTGAAGTGGGGCTGGACGGTGTGATCGGCACCAGCACCCTGACGCAGAACGGTATCTTTACCACGGATGGGCAGGGCGAGATCACGATCACCAATCTGGCCCCCGGTGCTTATGTCATCAACGAGATCAAGGCCCCGACAGGGTATGTGATGGATCGTGCGTCCACAAACGTGGTCATCGGCAAAAACGGCGATACGCAGACTGTCATCGTGAAAAACTCCAAGGCCGGAACCCTGGTGATCGACAAGCGGGACTCCCTCACCGGCGAGCCGCTGGAGGGCGTCACTTTCAAAGTGACTACTTCCACAGGGGAGTTTGTACCGGATGAAAATGGGCAGATCAGCAGCAACGGCCTGTACTTCACTGACAAGGACGGCAAAATCACCATCAATGGCGTGGTGGGGACGCTGGTGGTGACGGAAACGGCCACCATTCCGGGCTATACCATTGATGAGGCCACACGGACTCAGACCGTGGTGGTGAACCCTAACGACACCCAGACGCTCCATTTTACCAACACCCCCAGCACCACCCTGGTCATTGAGAAGTATATTGAGGGCACCACGACCCCGTTGAAAGGCGTCACATTCCTTGTCACTGACAGCAGCGGTTCAGTGGTTGGTAATTCCAACGGCGAGTTTATCACCGACGAAAATGGCCGCATTGTCATCAATGACCTGACCCCTGGCACCACCATCACCGCACGGGAGGTCAAGACGGTGGAGGGCTATGTTCTGGACAGCACCCCAAAGTCCATCCAGATCAAGGCCGGCGAGGTCCAAACCCTCCGCTTCTACAACACACCGAGCGGCGGCCTCACCATCATCAAAAAGGACGAGGAAACCGGGGAGCGCATTAGCGGCGTCCAGTTCGAGGTCCGCAAGCTGAATGGAGAGATCATCGGCACCTACACCACTGACAAGAGCGGCGTCATCCGCCTGCCCGAAGCGGAAAAGGGCTGGTATCAGGTGGTGGAGCTGAAGGCCGCCGAGGGCTACCGGCTGGACGATACGCCCCACCAGATTGAGGTAAAGGACGGCCAGACCGCCACTTTGGAAATCACCAACCGGCAGACCGGGAGCGCCCTCATTCACAAGATCGACAGCGTGACCGGCAAGGGTATCTACGGCGTGAAATTCCTCTTGTCCGACGCCAGGGGCAACCCCATTGGCACCTATGAGAGCGACAACGAGGGCTATGTCTATATTGACCACGAGTTGGAGGATGGCCGGTACACCCTCCAGGAGATCGAGTGCGCGGAGGGCTACCTTTTGGACACCCAGCCCAAGACCGTCTATGTGAAGTACGGCGGCTGCACCACCATCACCTGGGAGAATACCGCCGTCACCGGCCAAATCCAGGTGACTAAGACCAGCGCCGATTATAACTCCATGAACGGCTGGCCTGCCGGCACCCCCATCCCCGGCACCGTATTTGAAGTCTACCATGCCCGCACCGGGAACCTTGTGGACACCATCCGCACCGATAAAAACGGTGTGGCCGTATCTAAGCCCTTGCCTTTGGGCCGGTACAAAATCGTGGAGTCCCAGGCGGCGGACTTCTATGCTTTGGACAAAGCGCCCATTGAGGTGGAGATCGAGCATGAGGGCCAGATCGTCAAGGCGGCCATGACCAACAAGAGCCTCTATACCAATGTAGCCATCCAGAAAACCGGCTATGCCGAGGTCATGCCCGGCCAGAATATCCGCTACTCCTTCTCCGGCATCGCCAACAACTCCACGACTTCTCTCACATCGTTCTACTGGCGCGAGCGCGCTTTGTTCCTTGACAATCTGCGTAGAAATACGCAATAAAGCAAGGCAGATTCCTTGAGAATCTGAACTCTATGCTTGATTTGGCAGGGGAAGTACCTGCCTGACCCGGTGTGACGGGTGACCAAAACTCTGAGACTCCGACGTGCATCCACAGTGTCATGTGGAATGTACGAAGCTCGGTAAAGAGCGGAGGCATGGTTTGAGACAGCCATGCGCCGCGGGAGGCTATAAATCGGTCATGTCTAGTATGTCTTGTTGCAACCGACATAGTCCTGAGTGTACGGCTCGTAAAGTAGAGGGTGATTATACAGCCACCAGCCCCATGAGGGGAACTGTCGCCGCTGAAGTTTTCGCGCGCGGAAAGCGGCAGAAAGCCATTGAGGCCGAATGTCCTTGGCAGAATATCACACAAGCCAAGGATGGCAGTCGGGCCAGAGGGACGGACTAAAACCGACATGTAAAGCTAAAGCATAGGGAACAAAGGAACCACGGACGGCACTTCAATCTGTTGAAGTAAGTGAAGTGACACCTTCGCCGCGCAGGTAGGAAATGACCTGCTAATCCGTGGGACAGCAGCCCGTAGTAGCGATGAAGTCCGCAATAATAAGGCGGACGGAGTGAAGGGGCATAGTCAGTGCAGATTGTATGTGAACAGGAAGTCGAGGAAGCCGTAGGCATACCTGACTAACACCAGAAACACCAAATCCAGAGAGGAGGCGGTGCGTATGGCACAACAATTCGACAGCCCACAAACCGAAACCCAACTACGCGAAATCCAGGACAAGCTGTATCAGCACAGCAAGGAGGTCTATGACGCGGGCGGCCGCCCAGCGTTCAAAGGACTTCTGGAAATCATGTCAGCAGAAGCAACCATTGTAACCGCAATCCATAACATCAAAAGCAACCATGGCAGTGAAACTCCCGGCGTGGATTCCAAGACTATGCGTAAAGATTATCTGCAACGTTCCCATTCGTGGGTTATTCGGGATATTCAGAGCGCATTTAAGCATTTTGAACCGCAGAAAATACGCCGGAAGTACATCGACAAACCAGGAAAGGCCGAAAAACGTCCGCTGGGAATCCCTACCATACGGGACAGAATCGTGCAGGAATGTATGAGGATTGTACTGGAACCTATTTTAGAACCACAATTCTTTGCCCACTCCTATGGATTTCGCCCCATGCGGGACACAGTTATGGCGTTGGAGCGCATCAAAAGACTATCGCATACCACAGGCCACTATTGGATTGTCGAGGGTGACATCAGCAAATGCTTTGATAATATCGACCACAGTATTCTTCTGAGACGTCTATACCATATAGGCGTCAAGGATAGGCGCGTTCTGCAAATCGTCAAGGCCATGCTGAAAGCTGGGATTATGGATGAATGTACCATAAATGAGTATGGAACCCCACAGGGCGGTATCATCAGTCCACTGTTGGCGAATGCCTACTTGGACATTATGGATGAGTGGATTACCAAGCAGTGGGAAAACAAGAAAACCAGACATATATATGCCAGTCCGGGAAACAGGCGAGGTGCCCTGTATAAAACATCGTTAATTCCGGGATGTCTGGTACGGTACGCAGACGATTTTGTCATCATCACAGATACCCGCGCCCATGCCGAACAATGGAAAGCTAAACTGCAAATATTTCTGCAAAACAGGCTAAAGCTGGCACTATCCACAGAGAAAACGCTGATAACAGATGTCCGAAGAAAACACATCAAATTCCTTGGCTATGAGTTCAAAATGATACCGGGGAACAGCAAAAAGGGCTATATCACAAAGACGATTCCAGATAGAGACAGACTACAGCGAAAGGTTGACAGTATCGCGGAGAGCATCAAGAAAATTCCCCGGAATTACAGCCGGGAGCAATTTATTGGTGAAATAAACCGCATCAACAGCCAAGTGAGAGGAATCATTCAGTACTACCAATGCTGTACGTGGGTAAATCTCGCCATGCACAAGTACTCCCGTAGATTGCAGTTGATTGCTAAAAGCAGACTAAAGCAATACCGGGGAGAATGGATACCGGCAAATCAAACGCAAAATCTTCCACATATCCACCAACAGCGCAAGCAAAAGATTCCCTCTATAAAGTACCGCGATATTTACGTTGGCTTCACCGCTCTTGCATTTTGCAAGTGGGAAAACGTCTTACCGAAAAACCAGTCTGAAACGCCCTACTCGGAAGAAGGCCGACAGCTATACTTCAAGCGCACGAAGAAAAAGCGAACGAACGCTCGGCTGGATGAAATGTATTCAGAAAACACCAGCAGGGCTGTCTGCTACGGCAAATGGGGCGATCTCAATAATTTTGAGTTTACGATGAACAGAGCCTATGCGCTCAATCGTGACAGACTGAAATGCAGGGTATGCGGAGGATGGCTTATTTCCAGTACGCTATGCACACACCGCATCAATCCCTGTCTCCCACTGAACCAAGTCAATCGTGTCAACAATCTGGTTTCGCTGCACAAGAAATGCTTTGATGCTGTTAATAATCCCAACCAAGATATAAGTGAATTTGATAGCAAAACACAGCAGAAAATCAAAGGTTTACGGGATAAACTGATAACTTCACATACATGCAACAATTAATCTGCATTGATGGAGCGCCGTGTGCGATGAAAGTCGCATGCACGGTGCGAAGCGGGGGAAAATCCGCTCTGACTGCTGTTCTCCTATGAGAATAGTAAAAGCGGCGGATTACCTATCGCTATTACCCTGCCCGTGGAGGCGGTGCGGCTGGCGAAGATCACCACCGGCACCTACAATGCTGCTAGAAACTATAAAATCGTCTACAAGACCAATCTCAGCGGGAGCGAGTACCGTGTGCTGGCGGACAGCCTGAACACGCAGCAGAACTATGTGCTGGACGCCTCGCCTGTGGCCCTGCGGCTGGGGTCCAACGAGTATGTCACAGAGGTGATGTTCGTGTTTGGCGTCGTGCCCTCCAACTTCCGGCAGGTGGAAACGCCCATGATCGACTGCTCCGTGGTGTCCTGGGTCAAAGGCGGCAGCCAATTCGTCAATCAGGCGGATGTGGGCGGCGTCTATGACGGTCAGTGGATCATGGCTACCTCCCGGTGGGTGACGAAGGTCTACGCCCCCTCCAAGCCCCTGCCCCGGACGGGTTATTAAGCGCATCCCCCGCGGCCCGCACAGCGGGCCGCTTACATACCCATTCGCACATTTGAAACCATTTTCCTTTTCCTGTACGATATGGGCAGAGAGAAGGGAGTTGTTTCAAATGTTCAAACGGGAAAAGAAAGTGTATCTGGAACTGACGGACGCGGAGCGCCGCCTTGTGCGGATGTACCTGATGAACTGGCGGAACAAGCTGACCGCCCAGGGCCGGGACGCTGGGCCGGTGAACGACCTGCTGTTGAAGCTGATGGCTCACGGCTGAAACAACCGGCTTTTACATACGCCGCTCTTTGTCTTTGGGGACACAGAGCGGCGTAAATTTTTGGAAGTCCAATGGTATGAAGTCAAGTAGGTGATGCAAGAAAATTTTAAGCGAAACAGAGTAAAAAGCACTGTGTAGACAGCAAAAAGGCAACACCAACCAAAGCCCTGTCCCTGAGAAATTTTGAAACAGGGCCTATGAGTCAGAGTGGCAAGCTGCGCTCTCAGCCCTCCGGCGGGATATACAGGCGGTTGTCCTTTAGCAGCCGAAAGACCAACCGGACCAGTTTTCTGGCAGTTAAAGCGAGTGCGCGTTTATGCTGGTACTTGTTGACCTCTTTGAATTTGAGGTCATAGTAACGCCGGAACTCGGAGTCGCATCTTCTCACGGAGTTGGCGGCTTCCAGCAGGTAGTAGCGGAGATAGCGGTTGCCGGATTTAATCATTCTGGAGTGTTCGGCCTCGAAGTCGCCAGACTGGCTCCTGTTCCAGACAAGGCCGGCGTATTTGGCAACCGAGGCTTGGGAATCAAAACGGTGGATATCACCAATCTCAGCAATGATACCGGCGGAGTAGACCTTGCCAATACCGGGGATGGAGGTCAAAGTGTTCGGAATGATTTCAAACTGCTGTTCAATGGCCTTATCTAATACTTTGACCTGCCCTTTCAAGGCGCGCATGGAGGCAATAGAAACAGCCATTGCTTGGTTTACAGTGTCGTTTACTGTTTTGGGCAGCCGATAGGAGCCTTTGGCTGCAGCCCGAACTGCCTTGGCGGTAGCATCCGGGTCAGCAAATTTGCCACGGCCTGTTTCAGTAATAAAGGCAGTCAGTTCCTCCAGGTCGGCATTCGCCAAGTCATCCACGGTTTCAAAGTGTTCCATGAGTGCGATGGTGGTGGCGCTGGTGTTCTGAATGTCTTTGTCCTGGGCCATGCCGGAGCATTTGAGGAATAAGTAGTTGGCGAACCGCTGCTTCTCCCGGGTCAAGTTTTGGATGACATCAAATCTGGCTCTGGTAAGGGTTTGCAGGGCTTTGTAGCGGTAATCGTCCATGTAGACCTCCCTGTTGATTCTGCCGAAACGGAGATGGTCGGCAATCACAAAGGCGTCCACCCAGTCGTTCTTTGGCAGGTCAGAATAGGCTTCCTTGAATTTCCGCACCTGCTTTGGATTTAGAACATGGATTTTCCTCTGAAACCGCCCCAAGCGGCCATCCTCACGAAGAGCATAGACTAGGCTGTCCCCGTAGATGGAGGTGGCCTCCAGGCCAATCACCACACGCTCAAGCTGCATGGAGCCAAGTGCCGATACGATTCTCTCTGATAACAGTTTAGCACCGCCAAGGTTATTCTGCACGGAGAAGCTGGAGTGTTTGCTGCCGTCCGGTTTCATCAGGTAGGCCACATTGTTCTTGCTGCTCACATCAATGCCAACGAATAGTGGATTCACAATTTTCACCTCCCCGCATGGAGATTTCAGGCCAGCAGGCTTTGAGATACCCATGATAACCGGAGCATCTGGCACCCTCGCTTATCAGAATCATTCCTGGGCAGACCAATGCGATAGCCCTCACTGCTGAAAGGGCGGTCTTGTCCCAGGCAAACAGCCAATGAGTTTGCAGCTAACTTCCGGTTCAGGGGAACAGACTTTCAGTGAAGTAGCCTTACGGCTCAACCGGAGGACTCAGAACTTGACCCTGCTGTCCTACAGCTATTGTATCACGGGCACCTCAAAGCCTGCTGATACCTGAAACTATTAACTTTGAAACTTATTATACGAGGAGGACTTCAAATGGACATAGATCAGGAAAAGCGTATGGCCGGGGACTATGAGATCATCCATGCGCTTCACATTGGCGACCGGGAGATCGTGCTGGGGGAAAACCCATCAGCGCCGGAGGATGAACGGTATGTATGCGCGTTCTGCCAGCAGCATGAGATATTCGCAAACTATACCGAGGTCATGGTCAGCGATGACTACCCGGAACTGGTAAAGCTGTTTGGGGAGCGTGTGGCGGAACAGGCGGAAAAGACCCGTATCGCCTTGAACGGCCCGAAAATTCAGGGCATCCCCAATTCGGCCATCACCGCCGAGGACTGTGAACAGGTCAGTTACCAGGAGGACATCCGGGGCAAAGTCGTGGTGATCCGCCCGGAGGTGCTGCGCCGGGAATACCGCCACGCCACCTGCCAGCTCCAGTTGTGTACCAGCGGCTCCGGCGCATACCCCAACAGCCGCGGCTCTGCCTGTTACTGCACAGAGCTGTATTCCGGGCAGAGGGCGCGGTTTGAGCGCAGCGACATTCTCGGCGTCATCGCCCCGGAGGACCTGCCCAAATGGGCAAAGCATTACCTGGAGCTGCGACAGGCTGAAAAGGAACGAAACTCTCGTGACAGGGAGGGCCGCTGATATGGGCCACCGTATGAACGCCGGCTATCTTATCAC
>OWIP01002085.1_pt1 | contig 11142 bp, 6 predicted proteins | sample 1732581 | NCBI WGS metagenome assembly OWIP01 (sample SAMN05065731, study PRJEB22554) | human gut metagenome | biome: ENVO:2100002; feature: ENVO:00000062; material: ENVO:00002003 | host: Homo sapiens | place: USA
TCGGCGTGTCATAGCCGAGCGATTCCAGCCCGAACGCCAGCTCGTGCCAGACCTTATCCGTGACGATCTGATTTTCCGGGCTTTGCTGCACGAAGCCGATTTTCTTGGCCTGTTCGCGCTGGGGCATTTCATCGAGATTCTTTCCGTCAAACAGGATCTGGCCGCTCCTTCGTCCATGCGGTGCAAGCACGGTTTTCAGCTGCCGCAAAAGCGTCGATTTCCCGCACCCGGACGGGCCGCAGAGCACCAGAAATTCTCCCGGCCGGACGGACAGCGAGAAATCGGAGATCGCGTTCTGTTCCTGTTCGGGATACGCAAAATTCAGATGTTTGATTGCAAAGAGTTCCACTGCCTGTCCTCCCTTCGGTCGAGAATCACCGGCGTCAGCACCAGCGCGAGATACACGAGCATAAAACTCGCCGTCATGGGCGTCCATGCGGCGCCTTTTACCGTCGGATAATACCGGAAGTACGTCCCACCCGCCATCCAGCCGGAAACGAGATACGCCCCGCAGAAAACCAGCCACGCAAGCGCGGCTTTGTCCCGGTCGTCAAAACGATAGATCGAAAACGCCGTGCGTCCGGGCAATCCGTAGCCGCGGGAGCGCATGGAATCCGCCGTTTCAATTGCATTTTCCAAGCTCCATGTGACCATGATGGAGAAGATTTTGACGGCGTTCCCAACTCTTTGGAATACGCTGCCGTTTTTCGTATCTCTGCCGATGCAGGCTTGCGCTTCACTGACTGTCTGCATCTGCGCCTTGAACTTCGGGATAAAGCGCAGCGCCATGGACAGAACAAGCGACAGCGCCGGAATCACGCGCCCGAACAGGTACACAAACTTGTCCGAGGTCATAATTTCATTGTAGCTGGAAAACCACAATACAACGCTTGCCAGCATGACCGCAGCCGCTATGCCGTAAAGCATGGATTCCAGCGTCAGCGGGTTCCCGGAGGGCAGATACGTCAAGATCGTCGCGCCCTCATGGTTAAAGGCCGGATTGACCAGCGCTGCAAGCACTGCCATGGGCAGTAAGCCCATGACAGCGAAGCGCACGGCCTTCCGGCCTTTTAAATAAATGTCATATGCCAGTGCTCCGGTCAGCGAGATTGCCAGATAGACTGGGTGCATGAGGCACATGGAAAAGAGCAGCACCAACGCAAAACACAGAAAATTGACTGTTGGATGGTAGCTAGAAAAGGTATCTCTGTTTTTCATGCTTCACCGCCTGCCGCGTAGCCGCCGCCGATATCCTTGCCCAGTTCGCAGGTGTATTCCCACTCTACGACGTCGCCGTTTTGAAGCTGGTAGCGGCTGCACCCGTAGTTGGGGAACCAGTCGTTGACCTTGTACATCCAGCCGGACGTTTCCCCGCAGTCAAATTCGTAGAGGTTTCCAATGCCCTCGATGTAGGCGGAGTTGTAGATTGGCGTCATGGAAAACTCCATATGGAGCTTGTTTTCCCGGCAGACCTGCTGGAGCACGTCAAAGACGCTCTGGCCCTGCTGAAACGTGACCTCCACGGGCTTTAACAGCCAGCCGTCCTCCGGCACCAGTTCGGCCTTTTCCTTGTCGCACAGGCTCATGTGCTCCAGAATTGACGCACAGGAGATAGAGATCGTGCAGGTGTATTCCGTTTCACCGACCGTCACGTCCTGCGGTTCGACGGGCTGCGGCTTGCCCTCCGGAACGGGGTCGGTCAGGTACTGATCCTGACCCTCCTTTCGTTCGGGCTTGCCGTAGCCGTTTCCCGCCGCGCAGCCGCAGAGGAGCAAAAGCGCCAGAAGGAGCGCAGCCAGTCTGTAAAACTGCTTCATTGCATCACATCCGTCATGTCATAGAGTGTGGTTTCGCCCGTCTCGGCGCGATGGATGGCGGCCAGCGCGTAAAAAGCCTGCTCGGTCGCCATCTCGTCATCGCCGCCGCTGCCGTCACGCACATGCACGAACGCGCCGTTTTCCTGCGCGAAGCGCAGAAGCGCGTCCTCGACGGTGATGCCGTTCTTCGTGAAGCGTTCGTCATCCAGCGGAACGCCGAGCTCCGTCAGCGCGACGAGTACCTGCGCTACGGATTCGCTGTTGCTGGACCCCCACGAGACATACCCGCCGTCCGGCTCCTGCAAGGAGGAAAGGACTGCAAGACCGCGCTCCACGGCTGCCGTCACGTCCGCCTGGTCGCGGTATTTGGCAAGCGCCTGTAACGTCATTGCCGTAATATCCACGTCCGGCTCCCCACCGGTCAGTGTCCAGCCGCCGTCCGGCAGCTCCCGCGCAAGCAGTTCGTCCACATACATCTGCCGTGTCGCCTGCACGGCGGCATCCGGATTTTCAGGGATCTCATACTTTCCGCTGTCCATCGCCAGCAGCGCGAAAATCGTGCCGTTGATGCCCTGCTTGGTGACCTGTTCAAAGTCGGCAAGCGGTTTCAAAAGGTCAAATCCGGCCACATCGACGGGATTTTTCCCGATAGCCGTCAGCGCCAGTACCGTGCGGGAATATTCGGTGTATTTTCGGTCACTCAGCACTCCGTTCTTCTCCCGGACTGCCGCTTCCACATTCTCGTAATAGGCGTCAAAGTATTTCTGCGGGACCTTCACCCCGGAGCGTGCCAGCCCGAAAATCAGCCAGTCTCCGCCAACAGAGCCTGTCCCCGGCGCGGCGATCTGCGCTTGCAGATAGCCGGCCGTTTTTTCAAGCTGGTTGGCCTGTTTGCCGCAGGCAGTCAGGGAGAGCAGCAGCGACAGCAGGAGCAGGATACAAAGTAATTTAGGACCAGATCGTTTCATGCGCTGCATCTCCTTATCATTCGAGAACCGTTGCGGCGGCACAGAGCGGCTTGCTGTCTCCGTCAATATAGAATACGCGAATCCTTGCGCTGTCCGGCAGCTTCACACTGCCCTTGATGGTCAGCACCTCCAGCTTTGTCAGCATTCCGTTTTCATCATAGCAGGCGATCAGGACCTTATGCCCTTCCGGGATCTCGCCGTTAATAGAAAGCGTATTGGCTGCCGGGCGGAAGCTCCAGGTAATACCGTCGGCAAGCTCGACCGCATCTGTCGATTCCCCTACAGAGATCTGTACCGTCGTTGTAATTGCAGCAATCTTATTGCCGGCAGTCATCTTATTGCCATTCGGCAGATTGCGGTACATGGTCTGGCCTCGGCCAAACTCCAGCGTGAGCTCCGTCGTGCCATCTGCAAGCTTACCTGCCGGCGCAGACACCATGTCGGTCACGTCGCGCATCGAACCATCCGAAAGCGTCGCGGTCACGACCATGCCGGCTTTGTCAAAGGTTTCGCCGACCTCGTACTGCGCCTTGTTTGGCTGCTTTGTAACCTCGATTTTTTCAACACTTCTGCCGAACGCCATGAGATAAGCAGAGTCATTTTTAAAGTAGATCGTGCCGTTGCTGTCAGTGATGGGACTGCAGATCGCGTACTGCGCCTGATCGCCATAAGGCGTAAAAATAGCATATGGTGCCTGATAGCTATACCCCTTGTAGAGCTCCTGCGTGGTGTAATCAGCTGACGTCTGGTTCGGTGCATCTCTGAGTACACGGAGCGTTCCCGGCGTATAGTTATCAAAGAAATAAACATAGACATGGCTATCATACGCTGTTGTAAGCAGGCCGCTGGTCTGCGGATAGCCCTGTGTCGGCACACTGTACGCAATGGACATTGTGTCACCGAGGCCGATGACCGTGATGTTATGGCCGGAATATGGCGTAAACTGACCCGTGCCGCTGACACCGATATACGCGCGGCCATTATAGACGACCGGCGTGGAAGTGCTCATCGGCGGAAGGGCTGGATCATTTGCACCGTTGTCCAGCTTCAGTCCGTCACATGCTGTAATGGCGTAGCTGTCGTTCTTCACTTCAACTTTTACGCGGTAGAACATGCCGCCCTTCGATGTAAAATAATATGCGCTGCTCTGCTTGTCGTACGAAATTGTGCTGCGGATATCTCCGTTGAACCCGCTTCTGGAATCCAGTACAGCGCCGGTCAGCGGGTCAAACAGATACAGATACGAGCAGTGGTCCTTGCCGTCATCTGTGCCGACCATAATAAAGTCATCGCAGGCATAGGCTCCGGCCCAATAGAAGCCGCCATTTTGAACGTGCCGCCACGTTGCCGATTTCGCTTCTGTTGTTTTTTCTACATCTTCATCGGTCAGAGAAATACACACAAAGCTCGCGTCAAGCTCCTCTGCGCGCCAGAATCCCGTATAGGCATATCCGTTCAGGACTGTAATGGGGCAGTTCGGCTGGCCGCCCAGCGGGTCAGTGTACAGCCACAGGGATTCCAGTGTTTTTGCGTTGAAGGCCTGGATCCGTCCATTGGACAGGCCAACCAGCACAATGCCATCCGCATAGGTCGGGCCATTGATGGCAAAGCTGGATTTCCCGGCCATCTGGCCTGTGGCCTCCACCGCGCCTGTGTCCTTATTTACGCGGTAAATATGGTCGCCCGCGTAGACAATCAGGCAATCGTCCACCAAAATCGGATTGCTGACAGCTCCGTCGGAATAGCCCTCTCCCAACTTCACCGCCCAGTACATCATGCCATTTTCTGCTGTGACCGGCGTTTTTGCGTCTGTAACGCCATTGTTGCTGTTCATGCCGCCGCCCATGGTCGCTCCGGTATAGGATGTGCCGCGGAAATCTGCCCATTCAGCGTTCAGATTGTGCTGAATTTTCTTGTTTTCCTCTGCAGCGTCCAGTTTGATCTGGACAGCATGAAGATCCGTGAAGGTTTCTTCTCCGAGTTTCAGCACAACTTGCCCGTTTTCGTCCTTTTCCAGCGTCAGCTCTGCCTGCTGGCCGCGATAGCCCGCACAGGTGAAGCTTGCGGTGTAGGTAAAGCCCTCTGAGAGTGCATAGGTTCTCCCCGTTTGGGGCCAGCTGCGGTTTCCGCTGACACACTCGTAGATATAGATTTGCCCATTCGTGGGCGTCATTTCAAAGGTAACCGCTGTGGTAGCAGCCTTCTGAACCTCGATGGTGTAGATAGTCTTTGCGGTCTTGTTCTTGCGGTTCGTCAGCTCGATGGTGAGAAGCTCCGGCTCCTCACGGCCATTCAGCTTTGCGGCAAGCGTCCCACCTGACGGCACACGCTCACCATTTACAGAAATCTCATACCCGCTGTCGGTATCGCCATATCTTGGCGCATCCGTATGCAGCTCGAATGTGACATCCAGTGAGGAAGCTGCCGCCGGTACAAGTACGCTATACGCATTTTCACCGGAACTGTATCCAACGAGACTGCTGTTTTTGCGGTTCAGGGTAACGGGCGCGCCTTGGAAGGAGACTTCCATATTTTTCAGGCTCAGCGTTCTCAAAAGTGCGACTGCGTAATCTGTGTAATACGTTACGCCATCGTCTTTGTCCACATACGTGACTCGGAACGTAATTGTATTTTCATAGGCGCTCCCTGGGAGTAATACCTGCGGCAGCTGCGTACCGGTCTGTTTTCTGCTCGTTAACGCTATGGTTGTTGAACCCCCGTCGTTACTTGCCGTGCTTTGCGCCTGATAAATGACAGAGCACTCATATTTTTTCGAAAGATCCGTCAAATCGACCACGTTTGCAATCCACGCATACACGGTGCTTGAATAGTCTGGAACAACAGCGGTGTACGCATGTGTGGCTTTTGAGAATGCTGCATCAAGAACAATGCCGCCCTTGCTATTGCTGCTTTCACTGTTTCCAAGCGCCAATTCCGCTAACCAGTCCTCCTGCTTGACCGACACCTGAATAACCTCGCTGCTGCCAAGCGTAAAGGATTTCTTCGCATGGTAATAGGTGCCCTGCGTTGCGACATACGAGTAGTCGTCACCCGGTACAAGCGTGTAGAGATAATTGACCGTACCTCCGCTGCCATTCGTTTTTGTGTACGCCAGCTCTTCACCGTTCCTGTTTACGACTGTCAGTGTCACATCGCTGGCAGTCTTGAACGTGACCTTCTTTCCTTGGCCCGGTTGGATCGTCAATGTATAGGTCGTCGCATAGCTTCCAGAGGAAACCTGAATTGAAACCGTCGTTTCACCGGAGACCGTTACGGTCACGCTGCCGTCTGCGTCCAGCGCGTTTCCGTTGACCGTGATGGAAGACCCGGAAACCGTAGCAGTCGGATAAATTTTCAGTGTTTTTTCGGAATCGAGGATCTTATAAGTATATTCCGTCTTGGTGCTGGAGAAGCGCTCCGTCGCGGCCTGCGCCGTTCCGGCGGCGTTGGTCACGCGCAGACTGCCGAGCGTCGGCATACGGTCGAGCCGGAGCGTCAGATCCATGCTCTGCGTATAGTTGTCTGAACCTGTCTTGCTGGCGCGGAGAATGACCGTACTGCCTGCCGCACCGCGGGAGAGCGCATTGTCGATGCTGGTCGCCTTGGACTTGGCCGGGATGTCCTTTTCTCTGGCCGCGCCGCTTACATCCGTGTAGACTGCCTTGACCTTTGCACCGGTAGTGCTCAGTTCAAAATATGGATACAGGCGGCCCGTAAAGCTGTCCGGCACCTGCACGGTCGCGGTATGGTCTGTCAGCGTATACGCATAGCAGTTTGCATCGAAATCCGCGTCATAGCCGCTGGAAATTTTCAGACTGCTCTCATTGAACCAGTCGCCGCTGGGCAGGCTGGCGCTGACCGTCATTGCTCGGCTGACTGTGATCTTGCCGGAGACCATCCGGTTCTCCTGCCGGACATAGAAGGTATAGCCGCCTGCCGGGAGTTGGAGCGTACCGGTATGATTGGGGTCTGTAAACTGCTTTCCGTAGTCATTGACGGCGGACACAGTATAGCTATCGCCGGAATAACCGGAGAAGGTCACGGTATACTGGGTTTTCTGGCCGTCTTTATAGTCATTGATCTTCGCCGTGATCGCAGCTGCATAGCTTTGTGCGTTCTCACTGGTAACACCCAAGTAGCCGTTAATCGCCGTCTGATATTCGTCTGCTGCGACATTCTGCACATCGGAATCTTCTTCCAGATAGTCCGCCATGACCTGCATCAGCGTTTGCAGGCCGGAAGACGGGGTGCTGTTCATAGCTTCACTGAATCTGAAATGCGTCACGGTATTGGCAGCGCTGTCAATGGAAACGTCACTTGGCGTGCTGCCGTAGATATAGTTGCCGATGACGCCCTCGATTGCCGAAATAAAGCCGGTGCTGGCGTCCGTCGTAAAGCTGTATTTACTGGCGTTCAGCGCCTGCCGGATGGTCTGGCCGTCCGTAAAGGCTAGCCGCACCGGCGCAATGAGCAGTTTACTTGCTGTTTCGGCGGAGAAATAGAAGTAATTGTTTGCATTGACCGCCTGTGTCGAAATTGCGGCTTCTTCCACAGGTTCCTCTGCAATTTCTTCCGTGCCGGTATCCTCTACGGGCACAGCGTCTACGGTTCCCGGCTCTTCGACCGGCTCTGCGTCCGCTGCCAGCACGCCGAGCGGCAGGCAGGACAGGAGCATTGCCAGCAGGAGCAATGCGGCGGTCATTCGTTTCAGTTTCATCAAAATTCCTCCTCAATACAGGCAGTTCAGCCATTTCAGCCGCAGCTTTTTGGGCCAGTTCGTGTGGGTTTTCAGGTTTTCCAGCGTCGTGTCGTGGAATGTTCGCATTTCTGCGAGATGTTCCGGCGAGATCGCACGGCTGGAAAACAGCGCCTGCGCATTATACATGGTCATATCGTGCAGCTTCGCGGCGTAATCCTCACCAAGCTGCTCCTTTGCCGTTTCACAAAGCTCCAACATGGAACCTGTGCCGCGCTTGAGACCCATCGCGGCCAGCAGCGATGCGCAGTCTGTAAACAGGCAGGCAGCCGCGGCGGACGGGTCTTCCTGCATAAACGCTTCGTTCCGTTTTTTGAGGATGACCGCGTGGCGGATGAGGATGGCCGCAAGCAGCAGAAGCAGCAGTGCGGCAACGAGGATGATCCAGAATACGGGCTTGTGAAGAAGTCCCGTGCGCTGGCCGCCGTCCGGGGTGTTGTCCTCCGAATCGTCCGGCTCTGCATCGTCCTGTTCCAACTCCTGACCTTCCGTTATACGCGGGCCGTCGCCGTTGCCTTCCTTGCCCGCGCCGACCGGCTTGATGCCGCTCTCGGTCTGTTCGGCGGAAAGATTTTCAAGGCCCGGCGTCAGCGCCAGCGGCAGCCAGCCGATGCCGTCCTGATATACCTCCACCCACGCGCCTGCGGCGCTTGCGTCCACGCTCGTCGGCTCATTTTCCGTAGTTTTAATCGTATACCCCTCGACATAGCGGGCGGGGATGCCGTAATAGCGGAGGGCCAAAGCCGCGACGGTCGCGTACTGGTACGTCGTGCCGTCCGCGGTATCTGCCAGCGGCAGCGCGATATCGCCGTTTCCGTCAAAGCATGATTCCAGAAATGCCAGCGCCGCCGTCTGCGCCTGCTCTTTCGTCAGGCTGTTTGCCGGGCCGTAGCTTGCGCAGCATTGATCCAGCACTGCGCCGAGCTGCGCGCGGAACTCCGCGGGAACGGTCAGCGCGTAGGAATACACAAATTCCCGGTACGCGCTTTCCATCTGTAAGTACGATTTCACGCCGTCCGACGTGTCATTTTGCAAAAAGTCCAGCAGCTCCGGCAGCAGCGTCTGCGCATCCGAAACCGTCTCATAGGAATACCCGCGTTCACCGCGCAGACCGCTCGTTTCGACTGCGGACGGCTGAATTTTGTTTCTTGCCAGCCCTGCGCGTTCCGGAAGAATCGTGCACGGCTCGTAGCGGTACAGACTGCACCCGGTAAGATTCTGCACACTGACGCTGCCGGACTGGTAATTGCCCATCAGCCGGGCAGCAGAAGCCAACTGGCTCTGCGGATAGAAGCCGGACTGATGCAGCCAGTAAAAGAGGTCTTTTTCCTCTGCGGCGGTTTCTGCGTCCAGCGCCGTCCATGTTTCATTTTCGTAGGTATCACCGACGAAGCCGCGCAGATAGAGCGTCTGCGCCGTATCCGCCGTGACAGACAGGATGGTGTCTGTGCTTTCTGTTTTCACGACTGGTTTGGACAGATCACCTTCCGGCAGAACTCCTTCCGCTTTTTCGTAGCGCCAGTGATGCAAAGCGTCCTTCGCATTTTGCGAAAGATTCTGCATCGCGCCTGTCTGAAGCGCCAGCATAGCCGCGCCCGTGACAATTACGCCCACGAGCAGGAAGCTCGCCGCAGAAACGATGTCTTTGCTTCTCTGCCAGGTCAGCATCAGCAGAGCAATCGCTGCCGCAACAAGGAGCAGGACGCCCGGCTGCACGAATGCTGCCGCTACGCTCAAAGCTGCCAGCAAAACCGCTGTCAATGTCGGTACGCGCGAGAGCGCAACGCTCACCATTGCAAGCAGAATACCTGTTACGATCCCGGCCAGCCAAAGGCCGGTGCCGTCCGTTTCGGCAAGCGGCAGAAGGATGCCTTTTTCCGCCGCCCAAAGGTCACGCAGCGTATTCCATGCCGCGCCGAAACCGTTCAGCAGCGGATTTCGTGCAAACAGGACAACGAGCAGCAGTGCCGCCAACAGAATGGGGAACAGCAGCTTCGTTTTTCCGAAATGCCGGATGATTTTGGCTGCAATGCAGGTCAGAACGCCTGCACCCAGCAGACAGAGCATTGCAGTAAAGCCGCTTACCGTGTAGCAAATCGCGGCAAGCGCAAGGAAAATCAAGATGCTGGCAAGCAGATCAAAGAGCGTACTTTTCTGATTGCTGCTTTCCCGATAAACGCCGGCACACAGGCCGGTATTTCTTTTGTTCTTCATAGCCTGCCCTCCTTACAGTTCCAGCTCGGAGAGCTGCGCGGCGTAGTCCTTCTCATTGAACCGCTCACCGCAGACAAGCGCGGTCAGGCGGCCAATCGTGGAAAGCTGCTCTGTTTCTGCCTGTTGTTCTCCGGAAACGTAAATCAGATGCGACCAGCTTCCGGCGGGCACCTCCTGCAACAAAAGCGACGCGCCGCTGACGCCTGTCGTCGCTTTCGCCGTAAACAGGCGCGGAAGCAGGCCGATGAGGTCGTCCATGTCGCGAATTTGCTGGAAAACACAGCGGCCCGTGGATTCCTCGTTCCAGCCGACCGTGAATTGCACGGACTGGGAAAGAAGGTTCCGGCAGACGGAGACGACAATCTCGGCTTCCGCGTCGGTGCGGGCGGCAGTGGGGGTTTCCTCTGTGCGCTCCCAGAAAACCGCCGCAGAGCGCGTGATCGGCAGCGACGGGTCTTTGACGATCAGCTTGTCATATTTGTGGCTGAGCTTCCAATGGATCTGCCGCTGGCTGTCGCCGGGAACGTAATCGCGGATCTGGAACATCTCAGACAGGTCATAGCCGGGCCGCTCGTTGGAATAATCCTCGGTATCGTCGATGTGCGCCGCAGCGGGGGATAGCACCAGCGTCTGCAAAAACGTATCCGGCTGCACGACGCAGGCGCTGTGCGCGTCAGGCCGCGTTTTCACGCCGATGAGACCGAAGCAGTCATACAAACGGGCGGATTCCACGGCCAAGCGAATGCGTCCGCACCACGGGCTTTGAAGTGCAATCTTCATCGTCCGTTTGCCCTTCGGCCAGATGCCGCTGCTCACATTCACGGTCTGCGTCTCACCATTCAACTGGTTCTCCAGCCGTACACGGCAGACAATCTGGCAGACCGGCAGCCATGTTGGGTTCTGCACGATCAGCTCTGCCGTTCCGCTCTCGCTTTTGCGGAGATTCACAGGCAGCCTGACCGCCAGTTTCAGCTTTTTCGCCGCGTACAAATTGACCGGCAAACAGACCAGCGGCAGCAGCACCATGCAGGCGGCGATGCCGAGCGCGATGGGGCTGGCTGTCTGGACGGTTAGAGCGATAAGCCCTATCGTCAGCAGCAGCCAGACGAATTTTCGTACTATTTTCATTTTTTCAGCACCGGCATATCCGTTGTCTTGAGGATCTCAGCCAGAACGGATTCCGGCTTTTCCTCCATCATGCGGGCCTTGCTGCTCAGCATCAGACGGTGCGCGCAGACGTCCGGGAAGATCGCGGCCACGTCCTCCGGCATGACGAAATCACGGCCGTTGAGATACGCATACGCTTTCGCCATCCGGCAAACCGCCAATGCACCGCGCGGGCTGACGCCGAGCGCGGCCTGCGGATGGGTGCGGGTCTTTTCCACGA
>OWIP01002103.1_pt1 | contig 11090 bp, 9 predicted proteins | sample 1732581 | NCBI WGS metagenome assembly OWIP01 (sample SAMN05065731, study PRJEB22554) | human gut metagenome | biome: ENVO:2100002; feature: ENVO:00000062; material: ENVO:00002003 | host: Homo sapiens | place: USA
GCAAACTGGGCGGCTGTTCCCCGCGCAAGCGGGGGTGATCCCTCAGCTTCAAGGCGCTGCTTTTTTCGTTCGAGCTGTTCCCCGCGCAAGCGGGGGTGATCCCAACACGGGTTATTACGCCAAGTGCGAACTCAACTGTTCCCCGCGCAAGCGGGGGTGATCCCTGTACGGCATAACGGGCGACGCGCTGGCAAGGCTGTTCCCCGCGCAAGCGGGGGTGATCCCATTGCCATCGCTAACATTGCCATCGCTATTGCCTGTTCCCCGCGCAAGCGGGGGTGATCCTAGCCCCGCGCTCAGGGCGCGGGGAGGGAATTTCTGTTCCCCGCGCAAGCGGGGGTGATCCCTTATTGAGTGACTTTATTATATTCGCTTATATCTGTTCCCCGCGCAAGCGGGGGTGATCCTCTGCGCGGGCAGAAAGAAGCGTGTTGGGTGCGCTGTTCCCCGCGCAAGCGGGGGTGATCCTTCAACGTCATTATCATCGAAAACGGGCTTTGTCTGTTCCCCGCGCAAGCGGGGGTGATCCCAACAGCGCGTATATATGTGCTCATTGCTTTCCCTGTTCCCCGCGCAAGCGGGGGTGATCCTCCGCCATGGTGATGTCATCCAGTTTCTGTATTCTGTTCCCCGCGCAAGCGGGGGTGATCCCCCCGCCGTGGGATGGCTCAGGCGGCATGCAGACTGTTCCCCGCGCAAGCGGGGGTGATCCCTGCCGATGTAAAGAGGGAGGAAATAAACGATGCTGTTCCCCGCGCAAGCGGGGGTGATCCTTGACCTACCAGATTAAGCAATTCCGACGATGCCTGTTCCCCGCGCAAGCGGGGGTGATCCCATCCAACGTCTTTAACTGTCAACCTTTCCCGACTGTTCCCCGCGCAAGCGGGGGTGATCCCTATCGCTACAATGCGGGCGACAAGGTGACAATCTGTTCCCCGCGCAAGCGGGGGTGATCCCACTAATTTACGCATTTGCATAATTTTTTGTTGCTGTTCCCCGCGCAAGCGGGGGTGATCCCTAAAGTACCAGCATTCTTGCCAATATCGGAACCTGTTCCCCGCGCAAGCGGGGGTGATCCCATATCCGTACTGCTCTGCTAAATATCCGCAAGCTGTTCCCCGCGCAAGCGGGGGTGATTACGCGCTGAGTATGACGCTTGACGACATCTACGCCTGTTCCCCGCGCAAGCGGGGGTGATTAGCTGCCGGGCTTAATCTTGCAAGACCAATAGAACTGTTCCCCGCGCAAGCGGGGGTGATCCTACATGGAGCCCAGATAACTCTCATAGTTTTGCAGGAGCTTGCGGAAGTCAGCATTGGCCTCGGTATAACCCTTGGCACGCAGACGGCTTATCTCCGCATAGGTTTGCTCGGCAAGCTGCTGGTAATACAGGAATTGCTGGCGAGACTCTGCCTTATATTCGGATGACTCTTCGTTCATGCGCTTCTGGCGCAGTTCGGACATCTTGATATAATGCTCGGTCATGTCAGTAATCTGTTCATACTCCTTGGAGTAGATGGACTTACTGCCGCCGCCACCACCACTACCAGACTTAAAGATGCCGGATTTCATCCAAGCTTCAAAGTCTGCGAGGTTCTTCTTAGCAGCGTCAAGACCGTTTTGAGATGCTTGTACGCCCAGCATAGCCGCCGCCGCGTCAAGTCCCTTCTGCTGGATGTCATCGAGCTCTTGCTTTAGATTGTCATAGTTGGCTTGCGCTGCCGTGAGTTGTGCCTGCAACTGAGCTCGTACAAAAGTGATTAACGCACTCGTACTCTACAGGGCTTCAGCAGCATTCTCCTTTAACGCGCCGTTCTCATTAAATAACGCCTCGACAGCACCGGGAACCTTACTGTTGAGCAAATCAAGCGTCTCGTCAGTGATATAGCCAGCATCATTGTAATCATTTACGGCAGACTCAAGAGCTTCAAGGTCATTGTTCGCGGCCTTAGCGGTGTCGAGAAGAGAGGCGTTGAACTTGTCGTTGCTATCAGTGATGTCATCTGTGACAATGCCAAGCTTGACTAGCTCATCAATATATTCCTCAACAGACATCTGAGCGGCGTGAGCTTGCTCTTTTATCAAAGCGTATGACTCACTGGTAAGAGAGTTCTCCCCCATAAGCTCTGCCTTAGATTTGCCTTGAATACCGCGCAATATCTCCTGAGAATTGCGGTTGTTGCCCCTCCGTAAATCTTCGACCCCATGCTGAACATACGCAGTCGGGTCGGCCATACCGTTAAGAACGTTAGCGACATCAAGGTTAACTACCGCCCGTATTTGGTCAAGCAAGTCTCGCCAGTTATCGACCTGAAGCTTCATGTCAGGCAAATCTTTACCCTGCTCAATCCACTCTTGATATCGTATATGGCAAAAGTAATTCAATTAGCAATATGCTAAGCAAAGCCTTGGAAGAAGAGGCTAACGGGAATGCGTACTCTGTATATTACTTGGATAAAGGAAAAGCCAGCCGCCTATTTGAGGGAGCAAGGGTCCCAATGCCCAAGGTGCCTCAAATCAAAGCGGATGGCTTTGTACATAGTATACGCGAAAGCGGCTCACCCGTCAAACCAAAGTTCGGGAATGTCACAGAATCGCAACAATTCAAGCGTTGGTTTGGCGATTGGCAGAACCACCCGGAAAGCGCAAGCAAGGTTGTGAATAAGGATGGTACGCCGAAGATAATGTACCACGGAACACCCGGCAAGGGATTTACGGTTTTTGATACCAACAAGGCTGAGAATGGCTCGCTTGGTAAGGGCTTTTATTTCTCCGGCTCAAAGGAGTACGCAAAGGGGCATACTATTTCCAACGGTAAGTTCAGCGGTACCGTTATCGAGACTTACCTTGATGCGAAGAACCCCTATATAGCAAAATACCCCGGCGGCATTGATACCGCAAAGCTGATGGCAGACGGGTATGATTCCGTATACAATCCCTCAAATGATTTCTGGGTTGTATTCAAGCCCACTCAAATTAAATCCGCTACAGACAACATAGGCACGCTCGACCCCACCAACTCCGACATTCGCTTCTCCATGAAAGATGCTGTCGAAGAAACGCGCGACCTTATAGCGGGTCACAATCTGAATGGCGACCAGCTTGAAGCAGATATCGAACTTGGCGGATTCCCGATGCCGTCAATAGCCATAACAAAGAGTAAGATAGGCCACAGCAAATACGGTGATGTATCGGTTATATTCGGTAAGGATACTTTGAAGCCAAACCTCAGCGGGCGGTCGGCCTTGATGAGGTGCTGGAAATGTTTGAAAACGATGCGCTGAGCGAAAACTATTGGTGGATGGAAAACGGGGAACGGAAATATAAAAATCTGTAGCAGGTGGCCTTGTATTCCTGATTGTGGTATAATCTTACTTTCAAATAGATGAGTAACGGAGGGCAGAGTGAAGAAGCTTTGGAAATACATGCGGGACTACCGCAGGGAAGGCATACTGGCGCCGCTGTTCAAGCTGCTGGAAGCTTCGCTTGAGCTGCTTGTGCCGCTTGTTATGGCGCAGATAATAGATACAGGCATAGCCAACGGGGACGGCGGCTTTATACTTTCGCGCTGCGGAATACTTGCTGCGCTGGCGGCGGTAGGTCTGGTGTGCTCCATAACGGCGCAGTATTTTGCGGCTAAGGCATCGGTAGGCTTTGCGGCAAAGCTGAGGAGCACGCTTTTTAAGCATATACAATCGCTCAGCTATTCAAAGCTCGATACCCAGGGCACCGGCACGCTTATCGCCCGCATAACGGGGGACATAAATCAGGTGCAGTCCGGCATGAACCTTGCGCTTAGGCTCCTTTTGCGCTCGCCGTTCGTTGTGTTCGGCGCAATGATAATGGCCTTCACGATAGACGTTAAGGCGGCGCTCGTGTTCGTGGTCACTATACCGCTTTTGTCCATAGTGGTGTTCGGCATAATGCTTTGGAGCATCCCGATGTATAAAAAGGTTCAGGCGCGGCTGGATAAGGTGCTTGGCATAACGAGGGAGAATCTTTCCGGCGTGCGCGTCATAAGGGCGTTTTGCAAGGAGGATGAGGAACGGCGGGAGTTTGGCGAGCGCAATGCAGCGCTCATAAAGCTGCAGCTTATGGTGGGCCGCGTCAGCGCGGCAATGAATCCGGGCACGTATATTATGATAAACCTTGGCATAGCGGTGCTTATATACGTTGGCGCGCTGAGGGTGGACAGCGGCATTTTGACTCAGGGACAGGTAGTGGCGCTGTATAACTACATGTCCCAAATACTGGTGGAGCTTGTTAAGCTTGCTTCGCTTATTATAACCATAACGAAGGCGCTTGCCTGCGCGGGCAGAGTAAGCGCGGCGCTTGACGTGGAAAGCGACATGCATGGCGCGGATACAATGCCCAAAGAGATCGATACGGACGAGGAAGTACGTTTTGAAAACGTTGAATTCGGCTATGCCACGGGCGGCGAACCTGCGCTGAGCGGCATAAGCTTCAGCGTGAAAAAGGGCGAAACAATGGGCATAATAGGCGGCACGGGCAGCGGTAAATCGAGCTTGGTAAGCCTTATACCCCGCTTTTATGACGCGACCGGCGGCCATGTTTACATAAAGGGAAACGAAGTGAAGGATTATCCGCTCGGCGCGCTGAGGGAGATGGTAGGCATGGTGCCGCAGAAGGCCGTGCTGTTCAAGGGCACAATACGCGAAAACCTGCGCTGGGGCAGTGCTGATGCCACCGAAGAGGAAATGGAGCGGGCGTTGAGCGATGCGCAGGCGCTGGAAATAGTTAAGGCTAAACCCGAAGGGCTTGATTCATCCGTGGCGCAGAACGGAAAAAACCTTTCCGGCGGGCAGCGGCAGCGGCTTACCATAGCGCGGGCACTTATAAAGAAGCCTGAAATACTGATATTGGACGACAGCGCAAGCGCGCTTGACTACGCAACGGATCTTGCGCTGCGGCGCTCGCTTGCTGCGCTTAGCTATAAGCCGACGGTGTTCATAGTGTCCCAGCGGGCAAGCTCGATACTGCATGCGGATAAGATAGCCGTGCTTGACGAAGGCAAAATGGTAGGGCTTGGCACGCATGAGGAATTGATGCGCACTTGCCCCGTATACAGGGAAATATACTATTCCCAGTATGAGCAGGAGGTGAAGCGCGATGCCTAAGCTGAAAGCAAACAGCTCAACGCTTAAAAAGGTGCTTGGGCGCATAGCGCGTTACCGGCTGAACGCGGTGCTCAGCATACTGCTGAGCGCGGTATACGTTGGGCTTTCGCTGTATGTGCCTATACTGGCGGGGCGGGCGATAGACAACATAATTGCCCCGGGCAGCGTGGATTACGCCCAAATTATGCTGGAGCTTACCAAAATAGCCGTTGTTGCGGCCATGGCCGCGCTTGCGCAATGGCTGATGAACATAATAAACAACTCCATGACCTATAACGTTGTTAAGGATATGCGCACGGAAGCGTTCGACAGGCTGATGAAGCTGCCGCTCAGCTATATAGACGCGCATCCTTACGGCGAGACGGTGAGCCGCATAATTGCGGACGTGGACCAGTTTGCGGACGGACTGCTGCTGGGCTTCAGCCAGCTTTTTACCGGAATACTTACCATAATAGGCACACTCATATTCATGCTCAGCGTTAATGCGCCGATAACGCTTGCCGTAGTGATACTCACGCCGCTTTCGCTTTTTGTTGCGCGCTTCATTGCCAGACGCACGCATTCCATGTTTGCGCGCCAGGGCGAGGACAGGGCGGAACAGACGGCGTTCGTTGAGGAAATGATAGGCAACCAGAAGGTTGTGCAGGCTTTTGCGCATGAGCAGGCGAACGAGGAACGCTTTGACGAAATAAATAAACGCCTCAGCGAAAGCTCCCTGCAGGCCATATTCTATTCCTCCATAACCAATCCCGCCACAAGGTTCATAAACAGCCTTGTTTACGCGGCGGTGGGCCTTACGGGCGCGTTAGCGGCGGTTGCGGGCAGCATAACGGTTGGCGGGCTTTCGGCTTTTTTAAGCTACGCTAACCAGTATACGAAGCCGTTTAACGAAATATCCGGCGTTATTACGGAATTCCAGAACGCATTGGTGTGCGCGGAGCGTATATTCGCGCTGATAGAAGAACCCACGGAAGAACCTGATGCGTCGGATGCGTGCGTGCTTGACCACGCGGAAGGCATAGTGCAGGCGAACGCGGTGGCATTTTCATACGTTGCGGACAGGCCGCTTATAAAGTGCCTTGACCTGGACGTGAAGAGCGGCGAGCGCGTGGCGATAGTGGGGCCCACGGGCTGCGGCAAAACAACGCTTATAAATCTGCTTATGCGCTTTTATGATGTGAACGCGGGCAGCATAAGCGTTGACGGGACGGATATACGCAACATTACGCGGCACAGCCTGCGGCGCAACTACGGCATGGTATTGCAGGAAACGTGGCTGAAGGAAGGTACCATACGCGACAATATAGTTATGGGCAAGCCGGACGCGACGGAGAAAGAGATAATTGACGCGGCAAAGGCGGCGCATTCACACGGCTTCATAACGCGGCTGCCCAAAGGATACGATACCGTTATAGGCGAGGACGGCGGCAGCCTGTCGCAGGGGCAAAAACAGCTATTGTGCATCACGCGCGTAATGCTCTGCCTGCCGCCAATGCTCATATTGGACGAGGCCACAAGCAGCATAGATACCCGCACGGAGCAGCATATTCAGCATGCGTTTGCTCAGCTTATGCAGGGCCGCACGAGCTTCATAGTGGCGCACAGACTGTCCACCATAAAGAACGCGGACATGATACTGGTCATGAAGGACGGCGACATAATAGAAAAGGGAAAGCATGACGAATTGGTAGCGCGCGGCGGATTCTATGCGGCGCTGTACAACAGCCAGTTTGCCCGGTAATGATAAATATTGATCGGAAATGGAGGAGCATATGTTTATGGACACACTAACCGCAATTTTTACCCGCAGGAGTACGCGGCATTTTGATGACAGGCCGATAGAGGATGATAAGCTGCGCACGATACTGGAAGCGGCGATGAGCGGGCCGAGCTGCGTAAATTCCAAGGATTGGGCATTTATAGTGGTGACGGAGCGCGAAACGCTGGACAAAATGGCGGAAGCGAACGGCAGACCGGCGCAGCCGCTGAAGGAGGCCGTGGCGGGCATACTGGTATGCGGCGACATGGAGCGCGCGTTTGAGCGGGCGAAGGATTATTGGATAATAGACGGGGCCATAGCGGCGGAGAACATAAGCATATGCGCGCAAGCGCTTGGTATAGGTGCGGTATGGCTTGGAACATGGCCGCAGATGGACCGCGTTGAAAAGCAAAAGGAACTTTTCAACCTGCCGGAGAGCATAGTTCCGCATTCAATAATCGCATTGGGATATCCTAAAGATGATATAACCGCGCCGCGTGAGAGCCGCTACGATGAAGGCCGGGTACATTGGAACAAATGGCAATAAAAAGAACGAAAACCATGTAAGCAAAAGTATTCTTTTCAAAAGACATAATGCCGGAATATGAAGAAAAGGCGGGGGGAACCCGCCTTTATACTATTTCCGGCTTTGCGCCCTTCGGAATGGGGCAAACATAGCCTGCGCTTGAAGCGCGCTCAAATTCGGCGCGGATGGGAGGCAGCAGCGCCGGGTCGTCTATAATGTCTATTGCGGCGGCGGCAAGCACCTTTGCGGCGGTGAGCATACCTTTATGCGCAATGCCTGTTGTTCCGGCGGAAACCATCTGCCATGAGTGGCCGGGGACCATGCTGGGCGCTGTGACGCAGTTTATCTGCCCGGTTGGGGTTTGCCAGCTTACGTCGCCCACGTCGGTAGAGCCCGGCAGCGTTACGGAGGAATGATACAGCGGCATAAGAAAATCGTTCAGCGCACGTTTGCCGCCATCAGTAGCCTTGTCAACGGTTTGGGCTATATTCTCATCGAACTTGGCGGCATAGCCGGGCAAGCCTGCGGATTCATAGGTATTCTTTAGCGCGGCGGCGTAGGCCCATTCCTCTTCGGTGTATTCGGGCAGGGCTACCTGAACAAAGTTTTTATACAATAGCTGCTCCATTGTTTTCAGCGGCAGGGGATTGGCCGTGCCGTCTATGAAGCGGGTGGAAAGCTGAGTTTCGGTCATAAACGCTGCGCCCTGGGCTATCTTGTCAACGCGCGCTTCAAGCTTGACAGCATCCTGCACGGTGGCTTCGCGTATCATATAAAGCACCTTGGCCTTGGACTGCACAACGTTTGGCGATACTCCGCCCGCATCGGTAAAGGCATAATGCACGCTTGCGTTCTTGCCCATATGCTCACGCAGGAACTGCACGCCTATGTTCAGCAGTTCTGCTGCATCCAGCGCACTGCGCCCCTGCTCAGGTGCGCCCGCCGCATGGGATGCTACACCGGAAAAGATGTATTCCTTTTGTATGCATGCCATGCTGCTGCCGGTGACCACCTGATTTACGTCGTCGGGGTGCCATGTGAGCGCGGCGTCAAGCTTGGCCCATTCGTTTTCGCGGGCGAAAAACGCCTTCGCTGCGCCGCCCTCTTCACCCGGGCAGCCATAGAATATTACCGTGCCGCTTTTGCCCGTGAATTTTAGATACTCTTTTATGGCTATTGCCGCGCCGAGCGCACCTGCGCCCAGCAGATTGTGCCCGCAGCCGTGCCCGTTCGGGTTGCCGGGGACGGGCTTTTCCACCGTTGCGCCGCCCTGCTGACTAAGGCCGGAGAGCGCATCGTATTCGGCAAGTATGCCTATTACGGGATGGCCGCTGCCATATGTGCCGGTGACGGCAGTTTCTATTGAGCAAAGGCCGTGCCGCACGCTGAAGCCTTCTTTTATAAGAAGCTGTTCATATAGCTTCTCCGAACCGTATTCCTGCAGCGAAAGCTCCGCCAAGCCCCATATTTCATCTGAAGCGGCGCAGAGCATGCCCGCCTTGGCATCGATAATATTCAAAGCATCGTTCTTATTCATATCCAACGACCCCCTTCATAAATAAAAATACACCGCATAACGTGGCTGATAATGCGATTATAGTCCCGATTACGGCAAATGTAAATATACAAATTGAAATAATATGCAGGAAATGCGCATAATTATTTGCGCGGCTTTTGAAGGGCACACCATTTTCGTGCGGTGGAGGCGAAATACGGGACAAAATGGGGATAAACCCAAATGTATATATGCATGCAGTATACATTTTCTCAGGGGGCTTAAACAAGACATATATAATGGCCGTGAGCGACAACGCCGCAGTAACGATAGAGAGCGGCTGCACATGGACGCTTACCGGCAACTGCACGATATCGAGCCTTACAAACAACGGCGCCATAAATTTCAACGGCTACACAATAACCCTTGAAGACGGAACGGTGCTGAGCTGAAGAGCACAGACGATAATCAAACGGTGGAGAGATGCTACATAGAGAGCATATCTCCGCTTTTACGTTTGACAAGAGCGGATGACACTGTTTATAATAAATAAAACATCTGATGGAGGACATACATGAATAAGAGGTTTATAGCAAGCTTGCTCTGTGTTGTGTGTACAATTATAATTTGCGTAGCATTAATGAGCGGCTGTTCGTCATCAAAAAGACAGTCTGGCTCGCTTGACTCAAATGACTCTATTACTCGAACAGAAGATAGTACTGCGATGCCGGAGATAGCAGTGCTTGAAACACCGATGAATATGAAGGACGGTAATACGGTTATTGTGCGCAGTTATGGAGCAAGGAATCGGTTGCCGTTTATGGTGGACGAGGAGAACAGGCTTTGGCTTTGGGGATCTATTTTTAGAGAAGAATTTGATACAACAGAAAGCAGCAAACCAAGAGTAATCATGGAAGATGTTGCGGACGCACGTGTAGGTTATGAATCGATAGTTATACTTAAAACCGATGGCAGTGTCCTTTATTGGGATGAGATGAATGATGTAAATACTATGCATGAAAAACGCGAATTTGCGCCGGAAAAGATATATGAGGGTGCAGCAAAAGTACGCATGGATACTTCAATCCCATATATAATTACGCCTGATGGAATGCTAATTGAGTACTATAACCACAAACTTACAGAGATAATGGAAAATGTTGAAGATATTAGTAGAGGTACGAGTAGCACATTGATAATTACCAAGGACGGTGAGCTATATGTGATGGGAGGGAATGATTATGGTCAGCTTGGTTTAGGCAGCAAAGATTATGATATGCATAGGGAACCTGTATATGTTACGTCAGGAGTTAAGCGTGTAGCCGCAGGCGGCTCAACCTCTTACTTTGTAAATGATGACGGAACGCTTTATGGCTGCGGCATTAATTACCAATTTCAGATAAGCGAAAGCGAATGCGAATATGTACCCGAGTTTGTGGAGATAATGGATAAAGTGCGCGATATTTCAGCCTCTACACACGGTCTGCTGATACTGTCTGAGGATAACTGCTTATATATGCGAGGAATTAACGATACATGTGTAGACGAGTCGATAATTGGCAGCGATTGGGCGCAAGCACAAAATACAAAGATAGCAGACGGCGTAATAAGCGTGTGTGCGGCGAGCGGTTACGGTATTATGATGAAAGAGGACGGAAAGCTTTATAGTTGGGGGCAGAATTATAGGGGCGATCTCGGGTGCGGAAGCGAAGGATACTATGCTGCGCCTACTGAAATAAAGTTTGGAGCTAAATAGGAACGGATAATATGCTGTCGGCTGCCGCAGGGGTTGATTTTTGTGTGCGCATAGCGTATAATTAAAAGCACCGGGCAACCGGCACAAAGTGAATAAATATCAGATGGGCTTTGCCGGAGCATTTCCGGCGGCGGAATGGGGTGAGATGCCCCGCGAGTCGGTCACTGTGATACCGTAAAAGGTTAAGTCAGATACGCTTTAAGCCCAATGGTTCCTGCCGTCACCGGGAAGCTGCTTTTTTGATGCATTATGCTCTTTTGATGTATTGTATCTGTGCGGCTCCGGCTGCACAGATTTTTTGTTTGCGGCGCGGTGGGCAGATATTACGAAAGATGCCGAAAAACTTGAATTGAGTGTGAAAGAGTGAGTACGGTATACATAATGATGCGGTTTGAATAGACAGCAAGCCTATCTCC
>OWIP01002106.1_pt1 | contig 11083 bp, 8 predicted proteins | sample 1732581 | NCBI WGS metagenome assembly OWIP01 (sample SAMN05065731, study PRJEB22554) | human gut metagenome | biome: ENVO:2100002; feature: ENVO:00000062; material: ENVO:00002003 | host: Homo sapiens | place: USA
AGATAGGCTCCGGTCTCGTGGGCTCGGAGATGTGTATAAGAGACAGCTCCTATCTAATAAAATTACTAATGTTTAAATTTTATCTTATACTAAAATGATTAAATAGCTATGATAGATACATGAATGACACAAATTCGTACACGTTTGACATTTAATCAATAATTTTTGCAAGAATCAACGAAATCGCTACCGAAATATTAGCAGCCATAACACAAAGCACTATTTCATTTTTCAGTACTCCAAAAATTGCTGCTATAACAATTACAATTAAAATGATAGTCTGAAATCCCCATGTATTTAAGTGTTGCTTATGCTTTTCTTCTACTGTTAATGGTTTATTTTCTGCTTCAACCGGAGCCAATCTCAGTACAGTTAACACTGCTACCATATATAGCACCATCAAACACCATATATATTTTTTTCCCAATGCCAATGCAGACAACACAAATACAATAAAGGTAATCTGCGTATACAAGATACATTTAAGATGACTACGTGCATGATATCCTCCAGCTGTCAACCTCAACGGAGTATACACTGCTATGTACGGAATAAATGCTATAGGATATCCTATAACGTAATATGATAATATAACCATAAAAGCAACATTTATTAATGTAGACAAAATCAATTCCATACCATAGCAGTATGATTCCTTATCATCAGTCTTGATTATTGCATTTTTAATCCAAAACTCAACAATTAGTGTACTTGCTTTCTTAATCATTTCTTTTTTTCAATGAGTCTGGGATATCTGGCTGATGTGAAAAAAAGAAACATGTTGCATTCACAGAGACAACAGCAAGTACCATTGTAAATGTTGCAACGATTTTTGAAAATTTTACTATACCTTTTTTAACCATAATTCTTTGCTCCTTTGTTTTTATTCTCTTTACACTCTCAATTCTACTCAACATCACTGTATATACAATAGCTCATGCACTAACGACATAAATATACACACCTTTTGCATATATAGCAGTATTACTATTGCAAAATGATAGTAATACTATATTAAAAATATTAATTTTTTTACCTACAATATCTATAGTTTAAATATGAAGGCAGGTAAATCATGCAGGATACAGAATTAATAAAGCATATAGGAAAAATCATACGTTTCTACCGTTTGAAAAATAATCTAACACAAGAACAATTAAGTGAATATGCAGACTGCTCCTGCGGATTTATTGGTCAAATTGAACGTGGTGAAAGCAAAATTTCACTTTCTGTTTTATCAAAAATAATCAATACTCTCAAAATAGACGCAAATGAATTGTTTTGGGGCACCGATACACATACTTCTGAAAGTCAGCAATTGGATAATCAGATAGCTCTTTATGCCAAACAATTATCAATTGACAAAAAACATATTGTTCTCAATCTGATGGATGATTTGAAAAACCTAAATTAATCTTGTAAATTCAAAATTTATAATTTATAATCTTCATAGCTTAATTGTTTTGATAAGGGGATTATTTTTATGAATATTGCTATTTGTGATGATGAACAACAAGATATTGATATACTTTACAATTACTGCAAATCATGCAAATTACCATACAATATTTCTACTTTCCTGTCTGCCTCTGCCCTGCTTGAGGCTTTTAAATCCCAATTTTATGATTTAATTTTTCTTGATATAGAAATGGATAAGCCAAATGGTTTTGAAGTTGGCTCTATTTTAGCAGGATATTCTCCTCGTCCCGTAATAGTTTTTACGACAAACGCACTGCAGTATGCAGTCCGAGGATATGGAATTGCTTTTCGATTTCTATGCAAACCGATAACGATTACAATGTTTCAAAGTGTTGTCAGGGAGGCTCTTGACGAGATTCTTCCGCAAAAGGCAGCGGTAACATGTGGTTCAACTCAGAAAATGATTTCTATAAACGATGTCATATATTTTGAGAGCCTGAACCGGCACATTATTTTTCATTTTGCAAATACATCCACATTGGAGATAAAGGATTCAATGGAAAATATGATTTCAGTTTTTTCATATCCTTCATTTGTACAGATTCACAGAAGCTATTGCATCAATTTGAATTATGTGGACAGCTTTACACCACTTGCTGTCACTATGACTGACGGCTGCAAAATTCCACTTTCGCGGAAAAAACAGACCATTTTCCAAGAGCGCTTTAACAATTTGATACGAGGTACCATCAAATGAATTTTCCAATTGAAATATATACCATTATTATAGAATGCCTGCTTATTTTCTACTTCTTTCATAAAGAGGTTAGACCTGTATACCCTTCCCGCAGATATATTATCCTATTTTGCATATCACTCTTTGCGGTCATAATGCTATCAACCCTATATACACCTATGTTTATACGGCTTGCCATTATCAGCTTATTTTTGTTTTTATGCTATACTTTCCGCTTCAAATGCAAAATATTCCAAATCACCTATACTATTATATTATTTTTTGTCACGTCGATGTTTTCCGATGTTATTGGTGCGTTTGTACTTTCCAGACTTGGAATTTCAATAAATGAACTTTTAGGAATAAGTGAAGGACGGCTTATCTACAATACCACAAGCAAGATTATTCATCTGTTTTTGCTGGTCATAATTATTTTATTTACCAATGCCCGATTTGATTCAAAGGCTCTACTGCATGCCATACCACTCATGCTCTGCAATCTGTCAAGCATATTTATTCTGTTTGCCCAGTACACTACCTTTATTGACAATGGTAAATACTCCACCTTTGTGATGACCACCATATGTATGCTTGTTATTAATATAGTGGTTTGTGGATATACGGAAATAGTAAAGAAATCTTATGAATTACAGAAAAATCAGCTCTGTATACAGGAGCAGCTTGCCAAACAGGAGCTTTACTATCAGGATATCATTGCTCGTCAGGACGAATCCCGCGCACTTTGGCATGATATAAAAAAATACATGCTGGCAATGGAAAATCTGGTTTCTACGAAAACACGACCTGAAGCCGAAAGCCAGCTCTCTGCCTTAAAGAAAAAGTTTTCAAGCCTTGACCAAATGATTGATACCGGTAATTCCATTGTTGACGGTATCCTAAACTATGGCTCTAATAAAGCAGACAGTCTGGGAATCTCCATAAACTTTAATCTATGGCTGGATACTGACCTCAACATTTCGCCTGTTGATCTGTACATAATCATTGGAAACACTATGGATAACGCAATAGAAGCCTGCGATGCTTTTCCGGCAGGTCACAAACCATCCATCTCATGTACGCTGCGCCAGAAAAATCATGTGCTGCTTTATGAAATATCCAATCCTATTCCACAGGTTTCGGTAAAAAAAGCCGGAGTTATCCACGGATATGGGCTTGAAAATGTCAAAGAATGTGTAAATAGAAATAGTGGTTTTATCTCTGTTAAAACCGAAAATGATATATTTTGTGTCTCTATAACACTAAACGTTTAATATGTCTTAAATCCGCGATATCACAAGCCTTCCATCCTGCACATCAACCCTGACCTTATTAGACTCTATCCCTGCTGCCTCAAGCATCTCATCAGTGAGTTTTATCCTGTGTGCCTTATCCAATACCGTATATTCCATTGCAGGGTGTTTCTTCAATTTCTCCGTACTTACCTTTCCGTCAGATATAAGCACTGTGCGGTCTACACGGCCTGCAAGTGCCATATCGTGTGTCACTATGATGATGGTTATACCAAGCTCTTTGTTCAGCTTATGAAACAGCTCATAGATTGTATCAGCAGTCCTTGTATCCACGGCTCCGGTCGGCTCATCCGCAAGCAGTATGTCCGGCTTATTTGCCAGTGCCACCGCTATCGCTGCGCGCTGCTGCTCTCCTCCCGATAGCTGAGCCGGAAGCTTATCCTTATGCTCCTGTAATCCCACTGCATTTAACAGTTTAAGGGCATAGCTTTTATTATTATCCTTGCGTTTTTTTATAATTTCTCTGTGTTTTAAATTATCGGTATTACCTGAATTTTCAAACATCATCACGGCCTCGACATTCTGCAGCACAGTCAGGTATGGGAACAGATTTTTGGCACTTTTCTGCCACACAAAGCCCACCTTGTCCCTGCGGTATCTTACCATTTCAGCTTCTGAATATGTGGAAATGTCTTTTCCGTCAATAGTGAGCACTCCCGCCGTTGGTGTTTCCAGTCCTCCTATCATATTTAAAAGGGTGGATTTTCCGCTGCCGGATTTTCCTATTATCGCAAGCATCTCCCCTGTTTCCACCGTCAGGTCAAGCCCCTCCAGTGCCATCACCTTTTTATCGTCGGTCTCATATATTTTTACCAGTCCATCGCAGTTTATCATCTACTTTTCCCCCTTTTAATTTAAATTACTATGCCGTCACTAAGCTCAAACACTTCATCCCCCAGCTCCATCAGGTTCGGATCATGCGTGGTCATAACTATTGTGATGTCCTCATCGTCTATCAACTCACGGAACAATCGCATGACTTCAAATCCAGCAGCGGTATCAAGTGCTCCTGTCGGCTCATCCGCAAAGACCACCTTCGGGCGATGAACCACAGCGCGCGCTATCGCAACTCTCTGCTGCTCACCTCCTGATAACTGATCCGGCATATGATCCATGCGCTTTGAGAGTCCGACACGCTCCAGCAGCTCTGATACTCTGTCATGCATATTCTCATTTATCACATCGTTTTTTACATCTCCAATGTCATTATCCATATCAGTCAAATTCTTCCGTATCTGACGTTTATTTTTCGCAAGTCTAAGGGCAAATTCCACATTCTCATATGCCGTCATCGTGGGAATTAGTGCTATAGACTGGAATACAAATCCCATCTCATACCGCCTTAGTATTTCCCGGTCTTTCTCGGTCATCTGCTCGAGGTTTTTATCCAGAAACTGCACACTTCCATCTGTCGGCATATCAAGCGCACTAAGGATATTAAGAAGTGTGGTCTTTCCAGAGCCGGAACGCCCTTTTAAGATGGCAAGTGTTCCTTTTTTTATCTCCATGGATACTCCGTCAAGTGCGTGGACTGTTGTACCATCTCCCGCCTTGAAATATCTTTTTATATTTTGAGCAATTATCGCATTTTCCATATGTCACGACCTCATTTTTTACATGCTAACTATCTTCTCCAAGCCTTAGTGCCTGTGCTATCTTCATACTCTTAAGCAATCTGCTGATAACCACATAGCATACGGCTACAGCCACGAAAAGTACTCCTGCAAGCTCCAGCATATCAGATTGATAAATATATACATTTACTCCGATATTGTGTTTCTGCGGCAGATATATGATCGATATGAGCCTTACAAACATCGCTGTTGCAGTTATACCTATGCCTGCTCCCGCAAGAAGCGGCAGAAATGATAAAAATATCTGCTCGTTTAAAAGCATTGCTTTTACCTCTCTCATTCTCATTCCCATTGCGCGGTATATACCAAACTGCAGCTCCCTCTGTTTTAGTGTCATAACCCAATACAGCAAAAATCCTACTGAGCACACTATCAGTGAAAGTATAAAACTTAATGTAAACATACCGTTTGTGATCTGCACTGTGGCTGAGTTTTTATTCTCGTCTATAAGCTGCTGCGCGGATGTTAAATTTTTGTATATATCATCCACCGTTTTTCCTTTTGACAGGTTCATCCACACACTGTACGGTGTCATGCCGAACTTTTCCACAACCGTAGCATAATTTGCAACGATCAGGTATTTCTCCTGCTCGGTCACATTTCCTTCTACATCTGTCTCATAGGTGTAACGCTCGTAGCCCGGAAAACCTTTTACTATGGCACATACCTTTGCATTCTCGGATGCGTAGATCTGATCATCATCGACAGCCTCCGGTACATACCTTGAGTAATTTAAGCTGTCACCAACTTTAAGTCCCAGAGCTTTTGCCAGATTTGAGGAAATGATGACTCCGTCCGGCTCTTTTGCCAGCTCATTCAGGTAATTGAACCAGTGCGCGTCATTAATATCATCATTTTGGTCACTCTGCAATTTCGCAGTCTCACCGAATTCTTTTGTGTTTATCGCCATAAGATATGCATCCGAAACCGAACCACTGCCTGCGGAAATGTCTACCCTCTCGTCCTCAAGCACACGCGTGACACCGTCACAGATGCCCTCATTTTTGAGCGACTCGTATTTACCGAAATCAGGCTCGTCATACATCCAGCTTACAGAGCCATCTTTATTCTTCTGTATCCTGAGTCTGAAATCTTCGTTGTATATCGCATCACAACCCACATTGTAGACGATCCGTTTTTCCATATTGCTGTTCATGGTGCGCGCCATATTCGCGTCAAAAATACCGCCAGCCACTGTCATGATAAGAAATACTGCCAGAAATCCCTGATTGTATCTGGTTCGTTTCAGCTGTAAAAATGATGCATACATTGCCGGAGAAAAATGCTTTTTAAAGAGCCTGTCCACAAGCAGAATAATAAGTCCGGTAAGTCTTACGCACAAAAGTGCCGCTGCAAATATAAAAAGCGAATTGTCCAGTATCATGACAGGATCTATGCTCCTGTTCTCAAGAACAGATATCGCAAGCGTACTCTTCTGCTTGTTGTAATTGTAAAGCAGATATGCTGACAGAGCCAAAAGTATAACGTCTATAAAGCATTTCTCCCAAAGAGGCTTTTTCTTTGATATTCGTTCCCTGCTGCGCTCTGATATGGCATCCTTTGATTTTTTCCACACCGGAACTGTGATAAACAGCACCATGATAACTGCCGCTGCCACCGCATAGACAAGCATCTGCCATACAAATCTGTAAGTGCCTATATCCTTTGACGTAAATCTTAAAAATCCGTCTGTAGATGCGGCAGCCCGGCACATTATATATCCGAGTACTATTCCAAGTACACAGCCCGCAAACGCTATTATTCCTGACTGCTGCAGGTACAAAATAAATACCTGTAATTTTGTCGCACCGCGGCTTCTTAAAACAAGTATGTCATTTTCCTCGAGCGAAAGTATCTGTGCAGATATCATTCTTATAAATAAAATCAAAAGCACAAGACACGGCAGCTCCAACGCCCAAAGCATCAGCTTTATCGTCTTCTGCTGTGTAAAAAAGCGCTCCAGCGTATCACGGATGTTGTCATTGTAGAGCTTGTCAGCATCCTTAAACTGCTCCATATAACCGTCATAAAGTGAGGCATTTTCCGTGTTGATCTGCCTGTAATCCAGCATGAGAAAATCACTGTAGCTGATATTGTCCTCGCTGTAATACTGCATCATTTCGTCAAAAACATCCTGCGAAACAAATATCACATCGCCCATATCCGAAAGCGTCTTGGCCCAATATGGATCGTTTATATCTTTTTCACGGCAGATCTGTGATATGACGAAAGAAATTTCCTTTTTCCCACTGCCATCAGGTACATGTAAATAGATTTTTTCACCTGCTACAAGTCCGTAGTGATCCATTGTCTTTTCGCTTATACTGCATTCGAATGTGGCTGTGTCAGTCTGAGATTTTACAACATCCACGTACTCCGAAAGCCCCGGCAGATATCCTATTGTAAAATAATGGTTAAGTCCTCCAAACTCTGTATCTGCGCGTCCTCCTGAGAGTGTGATAAGCTGCTGTGAGGAAACCTTGTTTATATCCACATATTCAGTCCACTTCTTTTCGTATCCTGACAGCTTATCAAGCACTGACTGCGAATCAGGATAATCTGCCACCGCATATGTTCCCTCGCGGCTCATCTGTGCAGGAAACTCATTCTGCTGTGTGGCATGATCCGTAAAAAGTCTGTCGAGTATCTGATTGCCCGCGCCCTTTTCAAACATAGGGTGGCACACAAAAAGTGCTATAAACAAAGCCACTCCCATAAGCAGACACAAATTTAACCATTTTCTGTTTTTTAATTTATTAATTACGAAGCCAAACATATTTCATCGCCCTCATCAATACCGTAAAGCACAAGTGTATTGCTGCCTGATGTATAATCGCTCAATATTACCGGCTGCTTTACCACGCTGTCCCCATCAATTTTCCACACATAGTAGGATATATCATCTTTGTCCATCGGATTGATCTGCTTGTGTATGATCGAAGTCGGCACCACTACCACCTTTTTAAAAGAAACATAAGAAAACTTTACAGCGGATGCCCTGGTCAGATCATCTGGTATTCCATTGTCAAGTTTTATATAAAATGCTGCATTTCCATATTCCGAATCTGTGTTTCCGGTAATATGCACACCTTTATCATCCTGATTTATATATCCCTTTTGAGCAACACTACCGTAACCGGCAAAACCGATACAGCTTCCGTAGATCGTTGTACCGTCCAGCTCAAGTGATACGCGCTCTCCCACATCTGCTATATTGTCCTTATATACTTTATAGCTATTGCTATCCTTTACCTGAACCAGCAGTACGTCCGTGGAATTTCCGGTTATCTGCAGGATATCTGAGCCTTCCTCCACATTATCTCCTGCCTTGACACTCACCTTTGAAACTTTTCCATCATTTTTGGCATATACTGAAATATTTCCTTTGCCGTCATTTCCTGCGCTTATGCTGTCATATGCTGACTGTAGCCGGGAAAGCTGATAGGTGTGGTCTGCACAGGCAAGTTTTTTCTGCAGATTCAATAATTGTAAATTCAGTTTCAACTGCTGCTCATCATATGCTGTATCCGGCTTTTCATCCTGCCGGTTATTTTCTTCTGCGCTGCTACCACCTTCAGATAAATCTTTTATCTGTTTATCGTAATCAGCAATCTTCTGCGCATAGGATTCATTCTCCGAGTCGATCGCATTTTTCGCCTCTGTTATGGCAGCTTTGCCCTCTCCGGTATCCACCACGTAAAGCAGCATCCCCTTTTCTACCGTATCGTCCTGCTTCACATTGACCGATACGATCTGCCCTTCATAATCACAGGTTTCGGTTATCGTCCCTGCGTCAGATCTGCTGTAGCGCACACCGTAGTTTGCTATATCAAAGTCAGACCTTGTTACCGTATATTTGCTATACTTTGTCGGAACCTGATCTGTAGAATTATAGTAAACCAGCTCCCCCTCTTTTAAGCCCTCTGTGACCTGTGTATAGTTTTCATCAGACTCACCTGTTGTTATGATGCGTTTCTCGCGGCCGCCCTCATCATTTTTCACATAGACATATCTGGTATCGCCATCCTTATAGATGGAATCTTTTCCCACGACAAGTGCCTGATCCGCTTTTGTCTTTTCAAAATATACCGGATACATCTGTCCTGCCGTAAGAAACGGCTTTTCCCTGCTTTCCACGCACACATCCGGATATCGGTTGTTTATCTTTGAAAGTACCAAAACCTCTGATGTATATTGAGACTCAGTGACATCATATTTTTCGCCATCGACTATCACATATTTCTTGTCATAATCGCTGTATTTGTACTCATTTATGGCTGTGCCCTTTATATCCAGCACAAGGTCATCCGTATCTGAGACAATGACTATATTCTCGTATGCCGCAGCAGACCTTCCATCTGTCAGCTTCTTAGTGTAAGTGACAAGACCGCTGTGGGCTGCCTTAAGCGTTCCATCATCAACAATCTGCTGATATGAAGCCATCTGCTCATTGATCTTTTGCACTCGGTATTCGTGAAGCTGCTTATCGTACCGCTGATTTTCCTGTTCTGTGGCAATCTGCGTATTGTAATCCTCTTCTGTGCTCTCTTTTTTCTCAATCTGTTCTGTTGAAAATTCGTCCGTATCCGCAGCCTGACTCTCCCATAATTTGATCTGCGTATCCGAGATCTGAGCGGATATCTCATATGTCTCATTCTCATGCGCCAGCGCATCCTTACATTCCTGCAACTGTTTTTTTGCCTCATCCACATCACAGACTGCAAGCACATCCCCTACATTTACTGTATCTCCCGGCTCCACATATATCTGTGAAATATTTACATTGGCACTGTAGTAATTGCAGTAATCCCTCGAAACTGCGGTAGCCATCAGCACCTGCAGGGAGCCGATCGTACCGTATTCCACAGGTCTATAGGCTTCATTTAACGCTACAGGTTCTTCAAGCTTTGGTATGCTGCTTTCTGTCATTTTTCCACAGCCGCCCGCCACAAACGATACACATATCCCCAGTACTGCCAGTTTTTTTATTGATAAAAGGTTTCTGTTCTTCACTGCAAAACCACCTCATCCCCGCTTTTAAGTCCTTCTGTGATGATCCGGTAGTCTCCCACCTGATCTGCGACACTTATCCATACCGCCTGTCTGTATCCATTCTCATCCAGTGTGTATACAAAATACCTGCCATCCTTCTCATGTACTGCGTCCTTTTGCACATACACAGCATTTTCTATAGCGGGGCACGTCACTTCCATTGAAAAAATCTGTGCATCCGATACTGCCGACATGTCCGATACCGGTTCAAAAACAAGTTTTTTATCGTCCACCTCTTTTACCTTAAGTTCAAACTCTATATCAGATGCTGTTGCCGTGTATACATCACCTACATTAAAGTCATAACCTTCCGGTCTGTCAGCTTCGTAATTGCCGTTTCCGCTGATTTCTGTTATAAGATTGCTGCCCGGTTCAAAAACTCCCGCCAAAAGTGAATTGTCCATTGCTGTGATCGTACCATCCTCTGATGCCGTGATCTGATATCTCGACAGTTTTTCCTTAGCCTCATCAAGATAAAGCTGCGCAACCTCTGTATCCTTATCAAGCTGGGCTATATCGCTTGAATAATCCTGAGTATCATCGATTTTCATAATAGCCCTGTAGTGCTCTGCCAGAAGCTTATTCTGACTGATCTGCCCGCTGTAGTCCTCAATCTTTTTCTGTATCTCCCCGGATTTAAAAGCCACCAGTATATCGCCCTTTTTCACATGATCACCCACTGCCACATTTACCTTTTCAAGCGTAAGCTCCGTGTTTGTCGCACCATAGGAAAACCTGGTATAGCCCTGCGCGCTCAGACTGATGGTAGTCTGCGGTGTGAGTGAACCGCTCTGTACCGTAACTGTCTGGTATGATATTTTCTCGTAGAAAGCTCTGTCCGTCTGTGCAAGCTCCTTTTGTGCCGCCCCACATCCTGAAAACAAAATAGAGGTAATTGCAGTGGCAAGTGTCAAACGCCCTATATATTTTTT
>OWIP01002108.1_pt1 | contig 11081 bp, 8 predicted proteins | sample 1732581 | NCBI WGS metagenome assembly OWIP01 (sample SAMN05065731, study PRJEB22554) | human gut metagenome | biome: ENVO:2100002; feature: ENVO:00000062; material: ENVO:00002003 | host: Homo sapiens | place: USA
GGTTCAGCAGCTGCTGCATCATCAGGAAGCTGACCAGACCGGCCAGACCTGCGGTGCCGTCGTTGTCTGCAAGGCCGACAGCGGCACCAATGGCAAACAGCCATGCCATGTTATCGATCAGAGCGCCGCCTGCCTTGACCAGCAGGAAGCCAACGGTGTAAGCTGCACCGGAGGTTGCTGCACCGGGAACGCCCATAACGCCCGGAGCAAGGGCATAACCAAGACCCATCAGGATGCCGCAGATCGGCAGGACCGCGACGGGAAGCATCAAAGCTTTGCCCAGTTTCTGGAGATACTTCATCATAAAGCACATTCCTCCTTAAGAAATGTTTGTGTTTACAGACGCCTCTGGTTGCAGGCCGTCCATAATTCCGTAATAGAATAGTAACATATTTCCGCAAAAAAAGAAAGTCCCTTTCGCCTTTTTTCTATCAAAATGCATCAAAAGTCCTCATTTGGCCGTTTTTCAGTCGATAATTTTTGGATTTTCCGCACAAGGGTCGTCTTTGTGTTGAAAATTCTTTTCTTTTTACGTACATTTTGCCCAAAGGCTTGCATCCCACAGCCGAATCGGGTACTATACTATTATAAGAAAAGCCGGGAACCGAAGGAGGTTTACTTTATGGAATGGACTGATATCCGCCTGACCGTGGCCAAGGCCGATGCCGACAACGCCGAAGCCGTTGCCACCATGATCGCCGAGGGCGGTATTTATATCGAAGACTACAGCGACATCGAGCAGCAGGTGGCCGAGATCGCCCATGTGGATCTGATCGAGCAGGAGCTGCTGGACAAGCCCCGCGATACCGTTATCATCCATATGTATCTGGAGCCGGGCGCTTCCCCCGTGGAAACGCTGGCCCTCATTGCCGCCCGCATGGAAGCTGCAAACATCGCCTACACCGTGGAGACCGAGGGCGTGGAGCAGGAGGACTGGCAGAACGGCTGGCGCAAGTATTATCACCCCCTGGAAATCGGCAAACGGCTGGCCGTGGTGCCCTCGTGGCAGCAGTACGACACTGACCGGGTGAAGCTGATCCTTGACCCGGGCCTTGCCTTCGGCACCGGCGGCCACGAGACCACCAGCCTGTGCATGGAAGCGCTGGACGAGCGGGTGACCGGCGGCGAGCGGGTGCTGGACATCGGCACCGGCAGCGGCATCCTTGCCATTGCGGCGCTGAAGCTGGGCGCTGCCGTGGCCGAGGGCGTGGACATCGACCCTGTGGCCGTGCGCACCGCAGGCGAGAACGCCGCGTTGAACGGCGTGCAGGACAAGCTGACCGTGCTGGTGGGCGACCTTTCCGATAAGGCCAGCGGCAAATACGACATCATCACGGCCAACATCGTGGCCAACGCCATCCTGTCTCTGGCCCCCGCCGTGCCGGGCCTGATGGCGGAGGGTGCCACCTTTATTGCCAGCGGCATCATCGACAGCCGTAAGGACGAAGTGATCGCCGGGCTGGAAAAGGCCGGCCTTGCCGTTGTGGAAGTGAAGGAGAAGCGCGGCTGGGAGTGCATCGTCTGCAAAAAGGCGTGAAATTATAGAGCAGGCTCGCCCTCTCCGTCACCTTCGGTGACACCTCCCCCAAAGGGGGAGGCCTTGGCAAAGAGATGAAGTTTGCGTGGACTGCCAAGGGCTCTCCCCTTGGGAGAGCTGGCGCGTTAGCGACTGAGAGGGCGAGGATGTTTCAGGAGGAACTATGCCGCACCGTTATTTTACCACTGAGATCGCCGACGGCACGGCTGTGCTGCGCGGCACCGATGCCCATCATCTGGCCCGCGTGATGCGTGCCCGCATGGGCGATACTGTCATTCTATGCGACGGCAGCGCCGTGGAATACACCGCCACCATCACCGGCTTCGGGGATGACTGCGTGGAATTCTCGGTAGAGCCGGGCTATCCCAGCGCCGCCGAGCCCAGCGTGGAGGTCACCCTGCTGGCCGGTTACCCCAAACAGGACAAGCTGGAGCAGATCATCAAGCACGGCGTGGAACTGGGGGCCGCCCATGTGGTGCCCTTCTTCAGCCGGTATTGCGTGGCCGCCCCCAAAAAAGAGGAGCAGAAGAATGAGCGCTACAACCGCATCGCGCTGGAAGCCGCCAAGCAGTGCGGCCGGGGCGTGCTGCCGGACGTGGCCCTGCCGCTGCCCAACTTCGGGGCCGTGTGCCGCACCTTTGACCAGTACGACCTGGTGCTGTTCTGCTACGAGTGCGGCGGCGCGCCGGTGCGCCAGCTGCTGGCCGAGGCCGCACCCGCCGACGGCAAAAAGTTGAAGATCGCCATCGTGACCGGTGCCGAGGGCGGCTTTGCCGCCGAGGAAGCCGAAATGGCCGCCAAAGCCGGAGCCAAAACGGTTGGCCTTGGCCCCCGCATCCTGCGGTGCGAGACCGCCCCGCTGGCCGTGCTCGCCGCCGTGATGACCCTGACCGGCAATCTGGAATAACCGGGGTTCCGGCGGGCGGCGCACCTTCCATCAAAGAAAAATTCCGACCCACGGGTTCGGGAAAGTCTGCGGGCTTTCCCGGGCCCGTTTTTTATTTTTTGCCTCGTATAAAGATCTCCCGGATTTTTGTGCAGCATTGCCCTGTCATTCTACCTCAAATTCTCAGCTGTTTTTATGCTTATTTTACAAAATTGATTACCCCCCCCCCCCCCGAAAATTCAGCGTTTTGTCTTGACATTCTCCACGGCACAGTACTATACTTGCACCGCAAAGAGACGCCGGGCATGAAAATGCACAGCCATGTGATTTTCTGCCCCGAAGTTCCGGTTTTTGCCGGTTTTCGGCATCGTTCCCGGTAACGGTCACGGTAACGTTCACGTCTCTGTAAGTTTTTTTGTTTGGAGGGTTTTGCAATGAGGAAAAACGTGAAACAACAGCTGGCCTTGCGGGTACTTTCTACAGCTGCGTTGATGGCCATGGTCTCTTCCATCGCCACGGCGGCGTTTGCGGACACTTACGATCTGAACAAGGGCAGTGTGACGGTAGAGACCAAAGATGACGGCTTCACCTATGTGACGCAGGAGAACACAGAGATAAACGATCACCAAGACAATACCGGCGTCACCATCACCAGCAACGGCGAGAAGACTTCAAATACCATCACGGTGGAGACGGCAAAAGATCAGACTACCGATGTGACCTTGAAGGATGTGAACATTGAAGTTGACACTTCTGAAGCCAAGACCGGTGCGATCGAAATAAAGGGCGACGGCGACACCAACCTTGAGCTGAACGGCGATAATACCGTTCTGACTACGAACTCGACGGCCGAGGAACACGCCGCCATCGAAAAAGCGGACGCATACGGCACCGGCACTTTGACCATCAAGGACGATGTGAACGATGATGGTACTGCAAAGACTGGTACCGAGGCGGACACTACCGGCAAGCTGCTGGCAGGCGGCTACCATATGGCCGCCGCCATCGGTGGCGGTAGCCTTTCATATAGGGAAGATTCTTTAGCCGACACGTCCAATATTACCATCACCGGCGGTGATATCACTGCCGTTGCCGGAAATGATAGCGCTGCTGCCATTGGCGGCGGCTGCGACGGTACCGGCAAGAACATCCGCATTGAAGGCAATGCCCATGTTACTGCCCTTGCTAAATCGGGTGCCGGGATCGGCGGTGGTACCGGCGGTGGAAACAGCATCACCATTACGGACAATGCCGTTGTCAATGCTCGTTCTCATTTTGACGCTGCAATTGGAGGTGGCGATGACGCAGGCCGTTACAACAGCCCTAATACTATTACGATCTCCGGAAATGCTACCGTAACGGCAGAAAGCGACGAGAGTAGCGCCATTGGTGACGGCCGGTATGGCAATGCTTCTGATCTCACGATCAATATTGAAAAGAATGCCAACGTTACCGCTATCAGTTCCGGTGATCATCCCGCAATCGGAACTCCTCGATGCATCGATGCTGTCACAACAACCATCAACATCACCGGCGGCACCGTAAATGCAATCAATTCCATTGGTTCTGATTACCGCCCAGATGATGGAACCGGTGACATCAGCCCTGCAATTGGCGCTGTTATAACTGCTAACCGTGGCGCTACTTGTAACGTCAACATCAACAGCAGCACTGGCGATACCGTTGTCAACGCATACATTTATGGAAAAGGCTCCGGTACTGCGATTGGTTCCACAACTGAAACTACTAGCTATAACCCATACAACGTCGAATATCAGTATGTCCCTGCCGACAGCGTCAGCTACCATGCAGACGGTTCCTCCCACTTTGGCGAAATCAACTCTGCCATCGTCAATTGCTATAATAATGCAACTGTCGAAAAAAAGGAGCTTGATAACCTGCCGACAATAAAAGATCCTAACACTCTGGCTTATTTCGACTATAGCCACACCATCAAAGGCGGCACCCTCACCAAGGTCGTCCACAACCGCAAGTACATGGACGAGACCATCGACACCAGCGACCTGAAGGACGAGGACCTGCACGACTGGAAGCTGGTGGGCAAAGTCGTAGAGCCTACTACCGAAAAGGACGGCTACGCCGACTACATCTGCTCCATCGACAAGTGCGGCCAGACCAAGCATGTGGTGCTGCCCAAAATCGTGCCGGACACGCCCAGCACCCCGGAAACTCCGGACACGCCTGACACGCCCAGCACCCCCAACACGCCTAGCACCCCGGACACGCCCAGCACCCCTGTGACCCCGGACGTCCCGGTGCAGGATGCTGTGCCGGACACTGCCCCGGCAGATGCCGCTGTGACTCCTGCGGCTGCCCAGAACGTCGTGCAGGACGCAAAGCCGGAAGCTGCTGCCACAGCTGCCGTTTCTGCCGCCGCCCTGCCCCAGACCGGTGCAAACTGGCTGGCAGTGGCAGGCAGCGCCCTGAGCGGTCTGTTCCTGCTGGCCGCAGGCTTTGTGCTGGACCGCAAAGGCCGCCGCATGAACTGAGAAACCATTTTTATAAAAGCCATCTTCTCCTGCCGTGCGGTTCCGCAAGCAGCACGGCAGGTTCCCCAAACAAAGGGGGCTGCTGCACAGCGTGCAGCAGCCCCCTTTGTTTTATCGCTTTATTCCAGCTCGGTGTCGTCCGGGTGGGCGTCGGCTTCCAGCAGAGCCTTTTTGGTGTGCAGCAGGTTCTGCGGGCTCACCGAGAAGCTGCGCAGGCCCATCTGCAGATACTGCACCGTATTCACCGGGTTGCCCACGGCAAGGCCGCAGATGGTCACCGGCACGCTGCCGGACTTTGCCGCCTCCATGACCATGGTGATGAGCTTTTTCATGGCCGGGCTGGCGGGGCGGTAATACCGCTCCGCGCTGGCCAGCTCCCGGTCGGCCGCGTGGGTGTACTGGGTCAGGTCGTTGGTACCGATGACCAGAAAATCGCACCCGTGGGCCACGAATTCCTCCGCGGTCAGGCAGGCCGACGGCACGCTGAGCATGACGCCGAAGGGGGTCTTTTCGTTGAAGGGCACGCCCCGCTCCCGCAGGCTCCGGCGGCAGTGCTCCACGATGTGCATGGCGGCGTCCCAGTCCTCCACATCGGTCACCATGGGGAACATCACCCGCAGGGGGCCCCGGGCGGCGGCGCGCAGCAGGGCGCAGATCTGCGTTTCAAACTGGCGGGGCTGGCGCAGGCTGTTGCGGATGCCCCGCAGCCCCAGCTTGGAGGACTGCACCCCCTGATAGGCGTCCGCCATGGTGCGGTCGGCGCCAAAATCGAAGGTGCGCACGGTCACAGGGCAGCCCTGTGCCGCGGCAAGGCAGGAAGAATAGAAATAGAACTGCTCCTGCTCGTCCAGAATGCGGCCGGGCAGCATCATGTAGCTGCTGCGCAGCAGGCCCACGCCCCGGGCACCGGACTGCATGGCGGTGTCGATGTCCTCTGGGCCAAAGCAGTTGGCCAGCAGCTCAAAGGCTGCGCCGTCCCGGGTGTAGCCGGGCTGGCGGCCCAGCACCCGCATTTCTTCGTTTTCACGCTGCAGTTCGCAGATGCGGGCCTCTGCCTGCTGGCGGGTCGCAGCATCCGGGTCCAGGATGCACTCGCCCTTGGTGGCGTCCAGGATCATGGTGCGGCCGTCGCAGTCGTCCAGGAACTCCGGCCCCACCTGCACGATGCCGGGGATGTTCATGGCCCGGGCAATGATGGCGGCATGGCTCTGGCCGCTGCCCTCGGTGGTGACGACGCCCAGGATCATGCCGGAGGGCACACTGAACAGGTCGGTGGGCATCAGGCGGTCGGCGGCCAGGATCACCGGGTGGTCCAGTGCCAGCCACATGCGGGGCCGGTTGCCCAGAATGTTGATCACCCGGCTGGTGGCGTCCAGAATGTCCACGCTGCGCAGCTGCATGTAGGGGTTGTCCTTCATGTTGGCCAGCTGGTCGGCGTAACGCTGGCCCACCTTGTCCATGGCGGCCGCGGCGCTGATGCCTGCCTTGATGCAGAACCGCACCTCGTTCATCATGCCTTCGTCGTCCAGCATCATGCTCTGGAACTGCAGGATGGCCTGCTCGGTGGAAGCGGCCCGCTCTGCCATACAGTCCAGCTCGCTCTGGGCGGTGCGCACCGCATCTTCCAGCTGGCGCAGCTCCCGTTCCGGGTCAAAGGGCCCGGTGCTGAACGTTTCCACATGGCGTTCCAACCGGCTCACCTGCCCCAGCACAAGGCCCGGGGACGCAGAAACCCCTTTACAGATCTTCATGTTCGGTCACCTCCGGCAGTTCCGGCGCGGTCAGGGCCTGCCAGACCAGCGCCTGCAAGAATGTATTGGGCAGCAGGGCTGCCAGCGCCGCCCGGCCCGCGTCCGCGCTGCCTGCAAACAGCGGGGCGAACCCGGCCATGCGCGCACGGTCGCATTTGTCCACAAACGCCTGCCCCAGCGTCCGGGTGGTGTAGTACACCGTGGGGTCTACCCCCACGTCCTCGGCCACGGCTTCCAGCGGGGCAAGCTCGGCGTCCTTCATCCGGGCCAGCAGCAGGGCCGCGTCTGCGGTAAGGGTCACGGGGTATTTCTCCCGCACGGCCTTCTGCACCGCGTCGAACCGTGCCCGGAACGCGGCAGCATCGGCGCTGCTGTCCGGGCCGTTGTCCACGGCATAGGCGCAGCCCCGCACCCGGCCAAAGGCCCGCAGGGTGTCGTAATAACCCAACTCCACATTGCGGCGGGCGGTATCGGGGTCAAAGTGCAGGATGTCGCCCAGCTCCCAGTAGCTGCGCACCATGGTGGTGGGCAGACCGGTGAGGTTGGGGCGGGTGATGCCCACGCCCTCCAGGTCCACGCACACCAGCTCGTCAGCCCCCATCTTTTTCGCAAGGCCGGTGGGCATGTTGTCGCTGTAGCCGCCGTCCAGAAACTTGACCCCGTCGATATCCCGCGCCCGCAGGGCAGGGAAGCAGGCCGCCGAGGCCATGAGGTAATCCTTCACGCGGCCCTGCGGGATCTCGTCCAGCGTCAGCTCCCGGGGCTTCAGGCCCCGCTGCTCCACCGTGACAAGGCCAAAGCGGATGTTGGCGCGGCGCAGCGCGTCCTCGTCCAGCACCCGTTCCACGATCTCTTCCAGCGGCGAGACGTCCATACCGCCGGCCTTCACCACGCTGCGCAGAAAACTGTGCAGGGCCGACAGGTCGGCGTTTTCTTCGGGCAGCTCCATCACATCTTTGCTGCGGATGGTCAGCCACATATCCCGCGCCACCTCGTACAGGTCCAGCACGAACATGGCACCGTTCAGGCTGCCCACACTGGTGCCGGTGATGATCTGCGGGTGCCAGTCCAGCTCCATCAGAGCCTTCCACACGCCCACCTGATAGCTGCCGCGTGCTCCGCCGCCGGCCAGCACCAGCGCTTTGCACGGAATGGTTTGGTTTTCCATACTGCCTGCCTCCCTGTCTGTCTTTGCTGAAATTATACCATATTTTCCGGAAAATTTCTCCCCGTTTTTTGGTTCCTCACGGCTTTTATACGGCTAAGATCCGTGGTATACTGGGCAGGAATCATCTTGAAGGAGGAACTTTGCCCCATGCGCTGCAAGCAATGGATCTTTGATATGGACGGCACCCTCACCGACAGCATGACCGTGGTGTGGCGGGGTGCCCCGCTGGCGCTGCTGCAGCGCTATGGCCGCACGCCCAAAGCAGACCTGAACGACGTGCTGCTGACCATGGGCATGGCCGACGGTGCCCGCTACCTCATCCGAGAATACGACCTGCCCCTGACCGAGGCGGAATATTACGACGTGATGCGGGACGTGATCGCCCAGCTGTACGAAACGGTGGACCTGAAGCCCGGTGTGCGCACCCTGCTGGCAAAGCTGCAGGCCGAGGGGGCCCGGCTGTGCCTGTGCTCCAACACCTGGTCCGACCAGTGCCGCACCGTGCTCACCCGGCTGGGCATCGCGGACTATTTTTCCTTCATCGTGGAGGCGCAGGGCGTGCTGCACAAGAGCCGCCCGGAGGTGTTCTTCGAGTGCATGCACCGGCTGGGCGGGGCCGACCCCGCCGCCTGCGCTGTGTGCGAGGACGCCATTTACGCCGCTTCCACTGCCCACAAGGCCGGGTTCACCGTGCTGGGCGTGCAGGACGCCGCCAGTGCCAACGATGCCCCTGCCATGACGCAGGTGTGCGACCAGTTCCTGCCGGACTGGACCGCACTGGACTGGACAAAGATCTGAGAAATTTTTCTGCAAAAAGCACGCCGGTGTTCCCGCTGTGGGAGCACCGGCGTGCTGTTATTTCAGGCTGTATTTCTGCTGCTGCACCCATTGCTGGAAGGCGTCCCGCACGGCACCCTCCCGCCCGCGGGGGATGGAGATGCGGGCCCCGCTGCGCATGCGCAGCTCCCCGGCAGAAAGCAGGTCTGCCTCGGCCAGATTGACCACATAGGAGCGGTGGGGCTGCAAAAAGCGCCCATCCGCCAGCAGAGGCTGTGCCACCGCAGAAAACGGCACCCGCAGCGACAGGGTGGGCACGTCCTCCCCGCTGGTGAGGTGGAAGTGCACGATGTGGTGGGTGCACTCCAGATATTCGATGCCCGCATAGGGCAGCGCCCGCAGGCCCTCGGCGGTGTTCACCGTGACGGACGGGCCGTATTCCGGCTCGGTGGCGCGGGCCAGCAGGGCCGAAAGCTCCCGCTGGCGCACCGGCAGCAGCAGATATTGCAGCGCATCCACCTTGTAGGCGCTGTAAGCGTGGGCCGTGGTGCGGGCCACAAAGGCCAGCGGGGCCCGGCGGCCCCGGCGGCGCAGCTCCCCGGCAGCCGCCAGCCCCACCGGCGTAGCCGAGCCGGAAAGTTCCAGCAGGTACAGGTCGTACCGCACGCCCTCCCCGTCCTTCCGCAGCAGGGCGTCGGTGTCCGGCAGGTGTTCCACGATGCAGGCGTCCGCCCGCCGGGCAAAAAATTCCATGCACTGGCGTTCCAGCCCGCTGCGCAGGCCCGCGTCCGGGCTGCACACCGCAATGTGAAAGATCACAGGATCCCTCCTCTTCAAACCCGCCCTTGCATTTTGCGCGGTGCGGGGGTATAGTAATCAAAAAACAACAAAGGAGACGCCGCCATGTCAAAGCCCCTTGTCAGCATCATTCTGCCCGTGTACAACGCCCAGAACCACATCGCCCGCTGTCTGGAGAGCATCTGCGCCCAGAGCTGGCAGAACATCGAGGTCATCGTGCTGAACGATGGCTCCAAGGATCAGAGCCTGCCCGTGTGCGAAGCGTTCCGCGCAAAGGACGAGCGCATCGTGCTGGTGGACAAGGCCAACTCCGGCGTGTCCGACACCCGCAACCTGGGCCTGAAGCTGGCCAGCGGCAAGTATGTGCAGTTCGTGGACAGCGACGACTATATCGACCCGGACTTCACCGAGCATCTGGTCACCGCTGCCGAACAGAACAACGCCGACCTGGTCATCGCACCTTACAAGATGGTGATCCCCGCCGGGGCCACCAAGCCCGAACAGGTGCTGGAAAAGCTGCAGGACGACCTTGGCGTGATGCACGTCGCCCGCCCGCCGGAGGTGCGGGTGTACGGTTTTCTGCCTGAGGGCGTGTACGACAAGGACACCTTTGCCCGCCGCCTGATGGACAAGCCCGCCTCCTATTTCTACAGCGTGCTGTGGAACAAGCTCTACCGCCGCGAAATGCTGCTTGCGCACGACATCCGGTTCACCAGTGAGATGCGCTGGGCCGAAGATCTGGTGTTCAACATGCAGTACATCCAGTACGCCGCGGTGTTTGCTTCCATTGCACAGCCGGGCTACTACTATGTGCAGAATCCCCAGAGCATCTGCCACACCCAGATCAACCCCGCCACCCTCGTGCAGAACAAGATCCAGGTGTTCCGCTATTACAAGGACCTGTACACCCGTCTGGGCATGTACGAGCAGGTGCGCCCGCAGCTGTACAAATTCCTGGTGGATATCGCGGAGAGCACTTACCCTTCCGGCCCCTTCAAGGAGGTCATCGACGAGGCCAAGGCCTACTGGAAGGATGCCCGCGAGGACGTGCAGACCCGCACCGCCGAAGCGCGCGAGCGCTGGAACGGCATGCGGGAGGAGCTGCGGGAAACGGCGCAGGAACGCAGTGCCGAGTGGAAGGCCCGGCACGACAGCGACCCCAAAGAATAAGCAAAAACAACAAACGGGAAGCCGCAGGAGCTTGCACGCTCCGGCACGGCTTCCCGCTTTTTGTGCGATGTTCAGCGGCCGGGTGCTCAGCAGCCGATGGCGGCGCACTTCTTGGCCAGCCACTCGCGCTCCTCGTCGTTCAGGCGGGGTGCCAGCTTCTCGAACACCTGACGGTGGTAGTTGTTCAGCCAGTCCAGCTCGTCCTTGGTCAGCACACCGGGCACGATGGGAGAAGTGGCGATGGGCACGAACATGATCGGCTCAAAGCCCAGGAAGGTGCCGTACTGGTTGTCGGCCTTGTGCACGCACACCAGCTCGTTCTCGATGCGGATGCCCACCAGATCGGTCTCGTACACGCCGGGCTCGTCGGTCACGATCATACCCGGGCGCATCAGGGTGGTGTTGCGGCCGTTCAGGGCGTGGGGGCCTTCGTGGACGTTGCCCACAAAGCTGACGCTGTGGCCGGTGCCGCAGCGGTAGTTGA
>OWIP01002124.1_pt1 | contig 10965 bp, 9 predicted proteins | sample 1732581 | NCBI WGS metagenome assembly OWIP01 (sample SAMN05065731, study PRJEB22554) | human gut metagenome | biome: ENVO:2100002; feature: ENVO:00000062; material: ENVO:00002003 | host: Homo sapiens | place: USA
GATAGGCTCCGGTCTCGTGGGCTCGGAGATGTGTATAAGAGACAGATTAAAAGCTCATCCATTATCCTGTCTGCATCAATATTTGAGTAATTGATAATAAACTGATGCCTGTCCTCCTTTGGCTTGATCAGGTTGAAATGGGTAATCGCCTGAAGCTTTATACCTTTTTTCAATAGCAGCTCTTCAACTGTTTTGTCCGGAAGGTTCGTGTCAAACTGTATGATAAAATGCAGTCCGGAGTCATTTTCTATTACCCTGCATTCCTTTTCAGTGAAGCAGCCTTTTATGGACGAAAGCACGCTCTGGCGCTTTCTGCCGTAGTGCAGTCTCATCCTGTTTATGTGCTTTTCAAAATAGCCCTCGCTGATAAATCGTGCCAGCGTGTACTGCTCAAAGGTGGATACCGTACATGAGTAAAATGAAAGCCTCCTGTAAAACTCATTTGCCAGATGCTCCGGCAGCACCATGTAGCTGATTCGGATGGTGGATGTGAGAGACTTTGAAAATGTATTTATATAGATGACCTTTTCACACGCATCAATCGAGAGGATGGGCGGTATCGGGTGTCCGTTCATGCGAAACTCACTGTCGTAATCATCCTCTATGATGTATCTGTCGCTGCTCTCGTTGGCCCATGCCAAAAGCTCATAGCGGCGGTTCACAGGCATCGTGATTCCTGTCGGGAAATGGTGTGTCGGGCTGATATGTGCTATCTGCGCGTTCGCTTTCTTTATAAGCTCCACGCTGATGCCCTGCTCATCCATCTGCACCGGCAGGCATTTTGCATTGTTGCACTCGTATATCTGGCTGATTTTCTTATAGCCCGGATCCTCCACGCAGTATACCTTGTCCGTACCCAAAAGCTTCACAAGCAGTCCGTACAGATACTCTGTTCCCGCTCCGACTATTATCTGGTCCGGGTCCACATTCATACCGCGAAACGACGACAGATGGCTTGCTATCGCTTCACGAAGCTCCCTCACTCCGCCACACGGCGACACCGACAAAAGCTCCTGCTCCCTAAGAGAAATCGTCTCTCGCATGAGCTTTGCCCATATGGAAAACGGAAAGTTACCCGAGTCTGTCCTGTTTGATGAGAAGTCAAATATACTTTCATCCTGCTCCGGCGGCAGCTTTATGCTAAGCTCCTTGTGCACCGGTGCCTTGATTACCCTGATATCTGACACATCGGCTATGAAATAGCCCCTCTTGGGTCTTGCAAACATATAGCCCTCGCCTATCAACTGGTCATATGCATTTTCAACCGTAATGGTACTAACCCCCAGATTCTTTGCGAGGGTACGTTTTGATGGCATTTTCTCCCCGGAGCTTAATTTTCCCTGTGATATATCGTTTTTGATGCACTCATAAAGGCATTTGTAGAGTGGTCCGTCTGTTTTTGTGAGGTCGTAGGTCAGCATTTGATTCACCGCTTTCTGGCATTTTTATTTTCCTTATTTTGAATATTTTAATATTACCAGATGTGGCGTAATATTGCAACCATGATATATGGCTGGCATGAGCAAATACAAAAATAAAAGGAGATTTAACAAATGAAAAACAATAAGAATACTCAATACGAACTCAACAAAGGGCTTGCACAGATGCTAAAGGGCGGTGTCATCATGGATGTCACGACTCCGGAGCAGGCCAGGATTGCCGAGGCAGCCGGTGCATGTGCTGTCATGGCGCTTGAGAGAATCCCTGCTGATATCAGAGCCGCAGGCGGTGTTTCAAGAATGAGCGATCCTAAGATGATTAAGGGCATTCAGGAGGCTGTCAGCATCCCCGTCATGGCAAAGTGCCGTATCGGTCACTTCGTGGAGGCTCAGATACTTGAGGCTATCGAGATTGACTACATTGATGAATCTGAGGTGCTTTCACCTGCTGATGATGTGTACCATATCAATAAGAGAGATTTCAAGGTGCCTTTCGTATGTGGTGCAAGAGATCTCGGTGAGGCCCTCCGCCGTATCAACGAGGGAGCTTCCATGATCCGTACAAAGGGTGAGCCCGGTACAGGTGATATCGTGCAGGCTGTCAGACATATGAGAAAGATGAATTCTGAGATTGCTAAGCTAACTTCCATGCGTGAAGATGAGCTTTTCGAGGCAGCTAAAAATCTTCAGGTGCCTTTCGAGCTGGTCAAATTCGTTCATGACAACGGCAAGCTTCCGGTTGTAAACTTTGCGGCAGGCGGTGTGGCCACTCCGGCTGATGCGGCTCTTATGATGCAGCTCGGTGCTGAGGGTGTGTTCGTCGGTTCAGGTATCTTCAAATCAGGCGATCCTGCCAAGAGAGCTGCCGCTATCGTAAAAGCTGTGACAAACTTTACTGATGCAAAGCTCATCGCAGAGCTTTCTGAGGATCTCGGTGAGGCTATGGTCGGAATCAACGAGAGCGAGATTAAAATCATCATGGAAGAAAGAGGCAAATAAAATGAAATCAGGACTTAAGATTGGTGTTTTAGCTGTTCAGGGAGCGTTTATTGAGCACAAGCGCATGCTTGAGTCTCTTGGGTGCGAATGTGTAGAGCTGCGCCGGAAATCAGATATCTGTGACTTAGACGGACTCGTGCTGCCTGGAGGTGAGAGTACTGTGCAGGGCAAGTTGCTCCGTGAGCTTGATATGTTTGATGAGCTTAAGGAAAGAATCGCAAACGGACTTCCGGTGCTTGCAACCTGCGCCGGTCTTATCCTTTTAGCTTCACATATTAGCAACGATGACAACGTATATTTCGGCACTCTGCCTGTCACTGTTAAAAGAAATGCCTACGGCAGACAGCTTGGAAGCTTCGAGGCCACAGCAAGGTTTGACAATAGCTTTGACTTTACCATGACATTTATCAGGGCGCCTTACGTGGAAGCTATTGATGACTCCGCCAAAAATTATGTACATGTGCTCGCCGAGTATGACGGCAAAATTGTCGGTGTGCAGTATAAGAACCAGATTGGGCTGGCTTTTCATCCTGAGCTTGATGATGATACACGGATTCATGATAGGTTTTTGGAGATGATATCGGGAAATTAAATCACGTCTACAGTCTGAGGCCGGGGCAGATGCCCCGGATTTTTATACCGACTTTTTGTGGTAAAATATAAAATGCATTTTTTTTAATATATGGTATAATAAAATAGTAGAGTGAAGATTATTTTTTAAGGAGGGGTAGCATATGCCAAAAGCTATGTATAATCTTATTGGACAATACATTGAAGAAATCAAAAAAATTTATGGTTCACATGTCAGACAGATTATTCTATATGGTTCGTATGCCAGAGGCGATTTCAGACCCGACTCAGATATAGATATTATGATTTTGGTTGATATGTCAGATATTGATCTTAAATCTTATGGTGAGAAGCTTTCCTATATGACATATGACTTTAATCTGGATCATGACATTGACATAAAACCAATTGCCAAAAGTGAAGAGATTTTTAATAAGTGGGTAGTAAATTATCCATTTTATTCAAATATTCATAAAGAGGGGGTTATACTATATGGAGCAGCATGATGTAAAAATTGGTACAAGAAGAGATCTTGTTCTATATAGAATTGAAACCTCAAAGAATGACTTAAAATCCGGGGCATCTGCCCCGGATTTTGTTGTTTCTTATGTCGTATAAGTTCAATATATAATATAGTTTTAAAAAGCTCAAAACTCCAGAGTCACCTTAAAAAGATCACCGTCCACAGTCAGCTCCAAAGTACCATTCATGAGCTTCATGAGACTTTCTGCAATAGACAGTCCAAGTCCACTGCCCTCGGTATTTCGTGAGCTGTCTCCTCTGACAAAACGCTCCTTGAGCTCATCGCTTGAGATATTAAGCGGTGTAGCTGATACATTCTTGAAGGTTATGATGGCTCCGCTGTCCTTTGGAATGATGTCAATATACACTCTCGTACCCGGCTGGGCATATTTGTTGATATTGTTCATCAGGTTATCAAACACTCTCCACAGATGTCGTCCGTCTGCCTGAATCATGACAGGCGTAACGTCATTTTTAATAATTAAATCAAGATTATTTTTCTTGAATTTTTCTTCATATTCTCCGGCTACCTGTGACAGCATAACAGCCGCATCCAGTTCCTCAAGTTCTACATTTATGTTGCCGGTAGATGCCTTTGAAGCCTCAAGCAAATCCTGAATTAATTTTTTCAGACGTGATGACTGTCTGTCGAGAACGTCAAGATATTCGCGTACCTTCTCGTTATCTATGTCCTCCTTCTGCAGCAGGTCCACATAATTGATAATGGAGGTGAGCGGTGTCTTGATATCATGCGACACATTTGTGATGAGCTCCGTCCTGAAGCGCTCGCTCTTCATTTTTTCAGAGACCGCGGCCTCTATTCCATTGCTCACATTATTCAAATCCTCTCCATGCTTTCTGAAAAACAGCATGAGTCTTGACGTATCAACCGGCTGTGAAAAATCACCGTTTGCTATAGCCTTTGCGGCGCATCTTATCCTGTCATACTGCATGATAAATGCGATAAGCAGAGCAAGCTCTATAAGCTTTATAATGAATATAAATCCAATACTCCCTATTCCAAAGCCTATAAGCTCAAGCAGGCATATGAAACCGAATGCCAGCATACTGATCAAAAACAGCGGTACATTTCTTTCTATCCATGAAAAACCGTATCTGATTGGGGCAAATACCATCCTGCATAGCTTTTTGACAGGCTTTAAGAAAAATCTCACAACATAGTAGCACAGTGTATGCTTCCAGAACTCATGTGCCCTGATTCTTACGTATGTTGTCAGGATTGCTTCAAGCGAAACCATGGTTGCCGCCAGACAAATGAGTGCCACCACCGGAAGCTGCTTTATAAGTAAAAAGCCCGCCGGAAATACCATAAATTCTGCCAGCATTGTCACTCCAAGCATCACCTCATACGGCAACCTGTCATATAATCGTAATTTAATTTCTTCCGAATCCTCACGTTTTCCGGCAACTGTCAGCAGATACCCCGCTGTAACCACAAAACCAAGTATAAATATGATAAACAATACACTCAAATGAGCCTCTGTAAATTCCATGACGTCAAGTAAGCTGTCTGCCTGATTGAAGTAATCGCCCTTTTCCTGAAGCTGCTGCGGAAGCTTTGCATACACATAATAGTACTCAGGCTGCTCTTCCGTTGGGGTGTATGGATAGTACACAATTCCGGTATCCGATATATTAAAGGTATCCGGTAAAAGCTCATAGCTCTCATTCACCTGCTCCACCACTTTTATGATTTCGTAGCTGTCATAATAAATATCCTCATCATAATCGTAGTAAGAGCCGTCACTATCAAAGCGCGAATCGCCGTCATCACTCAGATTCATGCCACACTTTATATGATTTCCTTTTTCATCATAGCACTTTACATTTTTCCACTCGGCAAAGCCTGTAATATCGAGTGACTGGCCTGTAAACATCTCCTCGTAGGCAAAGTAATTATTTCCATTCTCATCGGTTTTCTCAACTGCCTTATATAAGCCAAGCGAGCTGTTATCGTTAGAGCCTGTCATCACCCTCACCTTTGGAATGACATAAGCGGTACCATCATTCAGGCACAGATAAAAGAGCCCATTTGTCTTGGAATACATGATTGAGCTGATTCTCTCACTGTTCATATTGTTTGATGCATCGTCTGACTCTTCATAGCTGCCGCTCATTGCATCCCACAGATATGATAGCCTGTTCCACTTTAAGTTCTTTGCCTTGTAGCTAAAAATATAATCCGGATTTGATATTTCATCCACACTTGAATACACCTTTGCTGCATCAGATTTTACATCTACCTTGTCCTCTGATGTTTCATTACTCTTTACCACTGCGACCTGCAGATTTGTATCGTCCATCATCTGCGAAAATGCATTGTCATCACCGGATTCATAATTGTACACCATCTGTCTGCTATAGGCTCCTGCAATATTCGCATGAATTTCATCCCTTAGCTGTGCTGTACTTTCATAATTGTTTGTATACACTGCAACTAACGTTGTTACAACAAGCCCTGCCGCCATGACCGAGCATACTATAAATGCCGCCAGCTTAAGCCACAGATTTCTTGATATTTTTTTCATATCATTCACCTTCCATTTTATAGTGCTTCACTTGACAAAGCTGTATCAAGCATGCACCTATTCAGCGTCAATTTTGTATCCGCGACCCCAGATGACCTTTAAGTACCTTGGCTCAGCCGGATTTATCTCAACCTTTTCTCTGAGATGACGGATATGTACCGCCACCGTGTTTTCTGTCCCATACGGCTCATCCTTCCAGACCTTTGCATATATCTGATTCGGCGAATACACCTCGCCCGGATGCTCCATGAGAAGCTTCAAAATATCGTACTCTGTACGTGTGAGATTTGCTGCCTCGCCATCGACTGTCACTGTCTTTGATTTGTCATCGAGCTCAATGCCGCCTATTACCAGCTTTCCTGCGCTTGTATTACCTGCGCCAAGAAGCATGTATCTCCTGATCTGCGACTTTACCCTTGCCTGCAGCTCTACCGGGTTAAACGGTTTCGTCACATAGTCGTCTGCTCCGACCGTGAGCCCGAGTACCTTGTCAGTGTCCTCACTTTTGGCAGTGAGCAGTATGACCGGCACATTAGAGATTTTTCTGATTTCCACCATCGCCTCTATGCCGTCCATGACAGGCATCATTATATCCATCAGGACAAGATGCACATCATTGTGTTTTACTATATCGAGCGCCTCCAGCCCATTTCGCGCCGGGATTACCTCGTAGCCATCGCTGGTCAAATAAATGCTGATTGCTGATACAATGTCTTTCTCATCATCACATACTAATACTTTATACATAATTGCCTCCGGAAGTTTTATGTTGGTCTTATTGTATCAATTGTAACATTAAAATCCAATTATGTAACATATTAAGATTTGTTTAAGAAATAATCTTAATGAAACTAAAAAGAAGCTCCGATTTACTGATATCAAATCGAAGCTTCTTTTCTTAGTTAATTTATTATATTGGTTATTTACTATATTCGTTAATTTATTATTATGATTAAAGGGGTAAAATACCTTTTGACCCTCATATCATTATAATAACCGATTGATTTGCTTACTTCGCCTGGAATTTCTTTGCCAGCACCTTTGTCAGGATGTTGATTAAGAATACAATTACGAGAAGCACAACCGCAATTCCAAATGCCTGGTCGAATTTTCCTTCACTTGTCGCTGCAAGGTAGAGCTTGATGGTAAGTGTTCCACCTGACTGCATTATCTTTGAGAAATAACCGCTGGCAACCTTTGGAAGCATTCCTGCACTTCCTGCCGTAAAGAGAAGCGCTGCTGACTCACCTACTATTCGGCCGATTGCAAGGATAACACCTGTGATGATTCCCGGCATGGCTGATGGCAGCAGGATGGTGCGGATGGTGTGCCATTTTCCGGCTCCAAGTCCGACTGCGCCGTGTCTGTAGCTGTCCGGTACAGTTTTAAGCGCCTCCTGTGTATTTCTTGTGATGAGAGGCAGCACCATGAGTGTCAGTGTCAGTGAGCCTGTCAGGATACTGTAGCCAAAGTCTATTGTCTGTCCGAAAAACATCATTCCGAAGAGGCCAAAGATGATTGACGGTATTCCTGCAAGTGTCTCTGTGGCAAACTCTATTGTGGATACGAGCTTACCCGGCTTTGCATACTCATTCAAGTACACAGCTGCTCCCACTCCGACAGGAGTTGCTATGAGCATGGTGATAATTATGATGTAAAGTGTATTGAGCAGGTTTCCCGCTATTCCGACAGTGCCTCTTAAGACAGATGTCTCGCTGGTCAGAAACTGCCAGTTTACCTGGCCGATTCCCCTGACAAATACATATATGATGATTCCCGCAAGCAGCACTACCGATAATGCTGCACACAGATATATGAAAAAGTATACTACATCATCGCCTATTCTGCGGCGTTTTCCATTTATACTAGTCATTTTCCACAGCTCCTTTCTTTTTGAGTTTCATAAGGGTGAGGTTGATTATCATGATAAACACAAAAAGCACAAGACCTACTGAGAAAAGCACCTGTCTGTGAAGTCCGCTGGCGTATCCCATCTCGCTGACGAGCTGTGTGGTAAGGAAACGCACTGAGTTGAACGGAAGTGGAAAGCTTACCGTTCCACCGGCTACCATGTTGATAGCCATCGCTTCTCCGAGCGCACGACCTATTCCGAGCACAATTCCTGTCATGATTCCTGACTTTGCTGCAGGAACCGTCACTTTAAATATTGTCTGTATCTTTGTTGCTCCAAGAGCAAGGGATGCCGCTCTCATCTGCTGCGGTACTGCCTGTATTGATGATACGCTCATGTTGATTACCGTAGGAAGAATCATGATTGCAAGCACTATGATTGCCGCAAGCAGATTTGATCCGCCGGTAAACTGATGTGTTGCTGAGTTTGCAAAAATATGTTTCTCCAGCTTGTATAATACCGGATTAAGTATCATAAGTCCTAAAAGTCCATAGATTACTGATGGAATGGCTGCAAGCAGCTCTACTGCCGGCTGTACTATCGCTGAGAGCTTTTTGTTTGACACCTCAGTGAGAAATACTGCCGTAAGAAGAGCAATCGGTACTCCTATGAGTATAGATACTGCTGTTCCTATGATGGATGTGAGGATTATGTACAATATTCCGTAGCTTGGGTCTGCCGCTGTCGGCGCCCATTTTGTTCCGAATAAGAGGTTTAACACTCCGACCTTGAAAAATGCCGGCGCGCCTTTAAGGAACATATAAATTGTTATTGATAATACTGCGAATATTGCCACAACCGCACATACCGTGAATATTATTTTGGCAACATTCTCTACTATGGATTTATGTTTCATTTGATACTCCTTGTTTCAAAAAGTTCCCCAGGAAACCTGCCATTTCCTGAGGAAACCCTGTATCTTGTCGATATGTATTAATACTGATGTCTAATATCGATGTCTGTATTTTGTATTATTTTTTACTTATACTTACTAGCGATGTCTCGTATCGATGTCTGTATTTTGTATTATTTTTATACTTATACTTACTAGTGATGTCTCGCATCGATGTCTGTATTTTGTATTATTACTATGACCGATATTTCTACTGAGGGAGGATAAGGCCCACCTTCTTGATAACTGCCTGTCCCTCATCTGAGTTTACATAGTCAAACCAAGCTTTAACAATATCGTTCTGCTCATCAATCTTGCCCTTTGTAGCCATTACGAATGGACGAGAAAGGAGATATTTGCCTGCTACAATGTTTTCCTCTGTTGCCTCTACTCCGTCAATTTTCATTGCTGTTACTGTATCATCAAGCACGTCAAGTGAAACATATCCGATTGCTCCCGGTGTTGAGCCTACCTTTGCAAGAACTGCTCCTGTTGAGTCAAGCTCCTGTGCATATTTGCACTGATCCTTTACATCAAGAAGCTCCTCGAAGGCTCCTCTTGTACCAGAAGCTGCCTCACGGCCGATTGCTACGATTGCCTCATCTTTTCCACCAAGGTCTTTCCAGTTTGAAATCTCACCTGTGTAGATTTTCTTTAAGTCATCTGATGTAAGCTCTGTTACTGAGTTGTCCTTGTCTGTGATTACTGCGATTCCGTCGATTGCTACGATGTTTTCCTCAACGCCGTTTGCTTTCTCATCATCTGTAAGTGCTCTTGATGAATCTCCGATATCTACGCTTCCTGCTGTCACTGACTCGATTCCTGAACCAGAGCCTGTATACTCAACTGTTACTGTTACTCCAGGGTTTTTCTCCATGAATGACTCCTTGAGTGCCTCACAAAGCTTCTCCATTGAAGTACTTCCTGCAAGTGAAAGTGAACCGTTTAAGTTCTCATTTGATGTACCTTCATCTGCGCCTGTATCTGCATTGTTGTCTGCTCCGTCTGAGCTTGAGCCACATCCTGTAAATGCTGCTGTCATCATTGTTGCAGCAGTTGCTAAAACTAAAAGTTTTTTCATACGATTTTTCATTTTAATTTCCTCTTTCATTTCTTTCTTGAATTTATTTCTTTGTTTGTTACAACTGATATAGTAATGGGGAAATGTAAAATGCAAAATCATTAGTGTGTAAAATGCATGTAAAAAAATATTTTTAATCTACAATACGATTATAAATTCATATTCTCCGGTGGCTGTACATCTGTTCTGCCGGATGGTGGCTCTTTGAGCGTGGGAGTCCCTTTATTTGTACTTTCATCTGCTGTATTACCGAATGTATCTGTGTTTGCGTTTTCTGTTCTAAAAGATCCGGGAATGTTCCTCCGTTTCCGACAATCAGCTTAAGGCGCACATCCAACGCCTCGTTTGTACTTATATAGTTTGCGATGTTTATCGTGCCTACAATTGCAATAAGAACAATTGAAACTCATAACATTGCTATGGCTATAAATTTTCTTCGTAATTTTTTGAGCATTTTATCATCTGCACATTTTTTCTATTTCATGCTCTACGTCCATGGGGTCCAATGGACTTTCCGCTGTTTCATATGTCAATATAAGATTTTTTCCCTGATAATATCCATTTTCGTTATATTTCAATATCTTTCGATAAGCTTTATTTCGATAATCAGAATTGTCTATCAAGCCAAGATGTTCCCACAGAATTATGTCACCATTTTTCTTCTCAACCGTAAAATCGGGATAATAAATAACATCTGAGATTTTAATCGCCTTCTCGTACTCAAACTTTATATTATTATCATACAAGGCTGTCGCAATAATTACTTCTGATTTTGACCGCACTATAATTCCCATTTTAGTATAAAACTTAAGAGCTTCGGGGTTAGGAACCTGTGACTTTTCATTTTCCTCTTCATTGTCCTTCTTATCAACTGCTAAAAGTATACTTCTATAATGTTTTTGCTTCAACATTTTCTGGGCATAATCGGTTTTATATTTTTTCCGGGCCTTCCTGTTTGTCTCGAGTAGTCTGAGCTCATTTATTGTATCCTTCAAATAAAG